>ERZ824978.3171-NODE-3171-length-12823-cov-3.287359_pt1 | contig 12823 bp, 11 predicted proteins | sample MGYA00519860_ERZ824978 | MGnify/ENA primary metagenome ERZ824978 (study PRJEB31778, sample SAMEA3449184) | human gut metagenome | biome: human gut; feature: human-associated habitat; material: faeces | place: United Kingdom | collected 2010/2012 ... | reverse complement strand
GCAAAAAGTTGAACCTTATTCGCCGAAACCCGCACGCAGGCTATTGCGTTTACGGGCTTGCCGCGAAAGTGCCCGCGAACGTAAGAAGCTGCCACCTTGAATATGAAAGCGTGGTCTTTACGGGAACGATCCGCATCAGCGCCGATCCGCAGGAAAAGGAAGCGGCGATTCTCGCGCTGACCAACCATTACGGAACCCCCTATCAGCACGGATTTGCGGACATGATCGAGATCCTCGTTTTCGAAATCGATCGCGCAACCGCGCGCACGGGTCGCTTCAAACCCCGCAGCGAACGCGAGCTGTTCTATTTTGATTTCAGTTGAAAACAATACCCATTGCGCGGCTTCAGGCAAAACCTGAAGCCGCGCCAGCCTGTCAAGGAAGCCGGATTGCGAGCTTGCGATCTGGCTTCTTTGACAGGTTGGAGTCTCCGGCTGCGCACGTGCCGGAGACTATTTTTATACTGCGCTGTAACATTTCCCTCGGCATTTCATCATTATGCATGAAGAAAGGACGATGGACGACGAATGGATTCTGGAGGTCATGTACTATAATGAAGCTAAAAAGTCGCACTAAACACATTTTTATACAACCTAAAATTTTCTTGACGAACTATTGAGAGCTTAGTATAATGAAGGGCATAGCAAATATTCTGACGAGGACGCCGGAATATTCTGCGTGTAATTTGAAAGGAGATCTGACCATGAAAAAGCTTCTTGCGATCCTGTGCCTGTTGTGCGTGTCGGTATCCGCTTTTGCGTTTGCAGAAGAGGACACCATCGTATTCGGCGGCTCGGAGCCGACCTATCTCGAGCCCAATGCTCCGGCTGTCGGCGGTCCCGAGATTCATGTGGTTGAACAGATTCAGGAAGGTCTTGTGCGCATGAGCAGCGACGGCACGACCGTCGAGCCGCTGCTGGCGACGGATTGGACGATCAGCGATGACGGCCTGACCTATACCTTTAATCTTGTCCCCGGTGTGGTGTTCTCCGATGGCACGCCTGTGAAGGGCGAAGACTGGGTGTGGAGCCTGTACCGCGCGCGCGATACCGAAACCAGTGAGTATCGCTTCGTTGCGGAGCCCATCGATACCGTGGAAGCTACGGACAGCCAGGTGGTAATCACCCTGACCAAGCCCAACGGCGCGTTCCTTGCCGAGCTGGCCAGCTTCAACATGGTGCTGGGCTGCAAGGCCTATGCCGAGTCCATGACCGAGGAAGAATACATCATGCATCCCATCGGAACCGGCGCCTACATGCTCAAGGAGTGGAATCACGGCAATTATGTACTGCTGGAGAAGAACCCCAACTACCGCAATGCGGACAAGGTAAAGACGCAGTACATCAAGTTCCAGACCGTTGAGGATGACAATACGCGTCTGATGCAGCTGCAGTCCGGTCAGATCGACATCATGGGCGATATTCCTGCATCCCTGATGGATGTGGTGCGTACCACCGAAGGCCTGACCCTTAAAACCTTCGAATCCACGCAGATTCGTTACCTGCTGCTCAACACCACGATCGAACCCTTCAACGATATCAACGTCCGCAAGGCGCTGCTGAAGGGCATCAACCGCGCGGAGATCGCCGAGGTTGTCTACGGCGAATTCGGCGGCGCGACGGCTTCCGTGCTGTCTGCGGCGCACACCAAGTATTACAACGATGCGCTGGAAGTGACGCCCTATAACCCCGAAGAGGCCAAGGCGGATCTGGCGGCTGCCGGCTATCCCGACGGCGTTGAGTTCACGCTGTATTCTTCTCCCAACGAGGTCTACCAGCAGATGGCTATCCTGCTGCAGAGCCAGCTGGCGCCCGCGGGCTTCACGGTCAACATCGTTACCCAGGACGGCGGCACGATCTATGAGAACGCGCAGAATCTGAAGAACCAGGCCTGCATGTTCCAGTGGTCCGACGACTATTACGATCCTTCCGAGATGCTGGGCTGGATCTGCGATTACGACCAGAGCAAAGCGTGGTTTACCGGCCTGAACGACGTCGAACTGGACGAGCTGCAGGCGGCGGCGCTGGTTGAGAGAGACGATGCGAAGCGCGTCGAAATGTACAAGGAACTCCAGCAGCGCGTGTATGACAACGCGAACGTTATTCCGCTGTTCCACAATTCCTTCGCCTATGCCTTCAGCGATAAGGTAGAAGGTCTTGCTGTGGATACCTTCTCCAACTACTACTGCGAGAATCTTTCCAAGGCGGAATAATTTCAACCGGTAAGAATGAATGATTGAATGGGGGAGCCGGCTGAAATATGCCGGCTTTTCTATCAGGATTGAACACAGGTAAGCCCTAAAAACATTTTCCCAAAGGCGGTGAACCAATTTTGCGTCGTCTAAACTATATTCTGAAGCGGATCCTGCAGATGCTGCCGGTATTGTTGGTGGTTACCATCATCACATTCCTGATGATCCACCTGATCCCCGGCGATCCCGCTCGCATCATGGCTGGCGAAAAGGCGCGCCCCGACGCCGTGGAGGCCATGCGCGTAAAGCTCGGTCTGGATAAGCCGCTGTGGGAACAATACTGGATTTATCTGAAGAATCTCGTTACGCTGGATTTGGGAACCTCGATGAAGTTTTCCAGACCGGTTGCGGAGATGATTGGAGAGCGTCTGCCCGTAACCGTTGTGCTGACGCTGTTCTCTACTGCGCTGGGATTGCTGTTTGCACTGCCTCTGGGCTATATTTCCGGCACGCATAAGGATCAGCCCTCTGACCATGCCATTCGCATTTCCACGCTGGTCGCCATCGCCATGCCGTCGTTTTGGATCGGCTTGCTGCTGATGATTCTGTTTTCGGTAAAGCTGCACTGGCTGCCTGCGGGCGGCTGGGACGCGACGAACATTTTCACCAAGCTGAAATGCCTCATTCTGCCGGCGCTTACGCAGTCGCTGATGACGGCTGCAATCCTGATCAGGGACATGCGAAATTCCGTGGTGGATATTGTTCGCCAGGATTACGTGGATTTCGCCAAGTCCAAGGGCCTTTCCGCCGGCGCTGTGCGGCGTCGCCATATTATTCGAAATTCAATGGTGTCAACCGTAACCCTGCTGTCCATGCGCATGGCCGCGCTGCTGGGCGGCAGTGTGATTATCGAAACGGTATTTGCCCTGCCCGGAATCGGCAAGCTGACCTACGATGCGATTTCCGCGAGAGACTATACTGTGGTACAGTCGGTAGTATTCCTGTTTGCGCTGCTGGTGCTGGCGGTGAATCTGCTGACCGACATTGTGTATTCCTTCCTGGATCCCCGCGTGGAATTCTGATGGAGGGAGGAGAGCGATTATGAAGCGATATAACCCGCGAGTGGAACAGACTCGCAAAAAGCACAGATTGCCTGCGTGGGCGGTCACACCCACGTTCATTCTGGGCATTATCATTGTGGTGGCGGCGCTGGTCATGGCGTTTTTCCCAGAACAGATCGCACCCTATGATCCCACTGCGGTCGACATTACCGTGCGTACAAAGGCGCCCAGCGCCGAGCATATTTTCGGCACCGACAATTACGGGCGCGACGTCTTCTCCCGAGTGGTCTGGGGCACGCGCATCGATCTGTCCATCGGCTTTTTCGGCGTGCTGGTGCCGATGATTATCGGTGGTATTATCGGTCTGCTGGCCGCATGGTACGGCGGCTGGATTGATAGTCTTCTGATGCGCATCAGCGAAATCATGATGGCATTTCCGTTCACGATCCTGGTCATTGCAATCATAACCATTCTGGGTACGGGCACCATCAATCTGTATATTGCGCTGTGGCTCGTAGGCTGGATGAGCTATGCGCGTCTGGTGCGCGCGGAGGTTCTGAAGCTGAAAAAAGCCGAATTCATCGAGGCTGCGCGGGTGGCAGGCTTTTCCGATGCGCGAATCCTGCTGCGCCACATTTTGCCGAACGTCATTTCGTCGTCCATCGTGTTCGCTGCGAGCGATATGGTGATGTGTATGCTGACGGGCGCGTCGATGAGCTTCCTGGGACTCGGCGTTCAGCCGCCGACGCCTGAATGGGGAGCGATTCTGAACGAGGGCAGAACCTATATATCCTATGCGTCCTGGATGACGTTCTTCCCGGGCCTCGTGCTTGCCACGACCGGCGTGGGGCTGAGTCTGCTGGGCGATTCGATGACTGATATTCTGCGCAGAAAGGGACGGTGAGCATTGTGGCGGAGAAAATTCTGGAGGTTAAAAACCTGAAAGCCTATTTTCCCGGCAGAAATGAGACCGTCAAGGCGGTAGACGGCGTTTCCTTTGAGGTTTACAAGGGAGAAACCTTCGGTCTTGTGGGCGAATCCGGCTGCGGAAAGAGCCAGACCTGCCGATCGATACTGGGGCTGCTGAAGAAGCCGGGTCAGGTGGTGGACGGTCAGATTATTCTGGATGGTCGGGATATTACCCACCTGAAGGAAAAGGAACTGCGCAAGCTGCGCGGCAAGGAGATGAGCGTCATCTTTCAGGAGCCGATGACCTCTCTGTCGCCGGTGCTGAAAATCAAAAAGCAGCTGATGGAAGTGTTTGACGGAGAGCCGATGACAAAGGCTGAAAAGAAAAAACGCGCCATAGAGCTGCTGAAGATGGTGGGCATTCCCTCCCCGGAAGCGCGCATGGAGGAATATACCTTCCAGTTTTCCGGCGGAATGCGTCAGCGCGCGATGATCGCGATGGCGCTGGGCGCAAAGCCGAAGCTGCTGATTGCGGACGAGCCGACGACCGCGCTGGACGTTACCATTCAGGATCAGATTATGAAGCTGATCAACGAACTGAAGCAGGAACTGGGCATGAGCGTTATTCTGGTCACGCACGATCTGGGCGTTATCGCGCAGATGTGCGACCGCGTCGCCGTAATGTATTCCGGACTGATTATGGAAATGTGCGATGTGGTAACGCTGTTTGCGTCGCCCCGTCATCCGTACACCTACGCGCTGATGTCGTCTCTGCCCGATCCGGAGAACACGGGCGAACGCCTGAACGCCATTCAGGGCTCGCCGCCAAACCTGGCGCATCTGCCGGAGGGGTGTCCGTTTTCGCCGCGCTGCACGGAATGCGCTGAAATCTGCAAGCGCCAGCGGCCGGAGATGTACGAAATTGCGCCGGGCCATTATGTACGGTGCCATTGTCTGGACAAGACGGCGGCTTACAGGGGCATCATCGATGCCGCATCAGTCGAAGAGGGGGCGGGTAAGTATGGCGAAAGCACAGTTTGATTACGCCGAGGCAGCCAAGCTCGTCGAGGTGAAGGATGTCTGCGAGTGGTTCCCGATCAAACGTACCCTTGCGGACAGTGTGCTCAGGCGTCCGATGCAGTACGTCAAGGCGGTAGACCATGTTTCGCTGGATATTTTTGAAGGCGAATGCCTTGGTCTCGTGGGCGAATCCGGATGCGGCAAATCCACGCTCGCGCGCACGATTATACGCCTTTACAAGCCGACCTCCGGCGAAATCCTTCTGGAGGGAACGGATATTGCAGCGCTGAGCGAAAAGGAGCTGCGCCCCCTGCGCCCGAAGATGCAGATGATCTTTCAGGATCCGTATTCCTCGCTGAATCCGCACATGCCCGTGCGCACGATCATCGGCGAGCTGCTGGCGTATCATAAGGTCGTGCCCAAGAATCAGATCGATGATCGCGTAAAAGAACTGATGCAGATGTGCGGCCTGACGGCGGACTATGCCGAGCGCTATCCGGGCGAGTTTTCAGGCGGTCAGCAGCAGCGCGTCGGCATCGCGCGTGCCCTCGCACTGCAGCCGAAGTTCATCATTGCCGACGAACCCGTATCCGCACTGGATGTATCGATTCAGGCGCAGATCATTAATCTTCTCGGCGATCTGCAGAAGAAGCTCAACCTGACGATTCTGTTTATTTCCCACGACCTGCGCGTCGTGCGCCACATAACGCACAGGGTGGCCGTGATGTATCTGGGCAGCGTGATGGAGCTTGGGCCGACGGAGGAGATATTTGAGCATCCCTACCATCCTTATACAGCCGTGCTGACCAAGGCTGCGCCGGTATTGAATCCGCTGAACCGCTCGCGCAAATACGTGATTGAAGGCGAAACGCCCAGTCCCATCAACATGCCGGACGGCTGCCGCTTCCATCCGCGCTGTCCCTACTGCACCGATCGCTGCAAAACGGAAAAGCCGCAGCTGCGCGAGATCGCGCCGGGACGCTTCGTATCCTGTCACCGTCCGCTGGGCTGCGCGGCAGCTGAAGGGGAGGTCTGAGTATGCGCCTTGCAAATCTGACCTGGCCTCAGGCGGAAAGGGTTCTGGCGCAGGATCCGGTGGTTATTTTTCCGATTGGAACCGCGGAACAGCACGGCAGGCATCTGCCGCTGGGCACGGATATGATCGCGCCGGAATGCATCGCGGATCGAATCGAAGCGATGGATCCGAGCGTGCTCATCCTGCCCTCATGGAGTTACGGTCAGTGCGACAGCCAGACGGAATTCCCGGGAACGATTTCGCTGGGGCCGCAGCTGCTCTATGAGGTTATACTCAAGGTTCTGTCTGGTCTGATGCAGCACGGCGCGCGCAGGTTCATCGCGCTCAACGGGCATGGACCCAATACGGGGCCGATTGAACGCGCTGCGCTGGAACTGAGCCGCAGGGGTGCTTCGCTCGCCTGCCTCAACTGGTGGCGCTACGTGTGGGATATAAACCGTGATTGGCGCGGCGGACACGCGGGCGGCCAGGAAACGGCAGCGATACTTGCAATCAGCCCCGAAGATGTGGATGTAAGCGCATATGAGCCTGCCCGGATGCGCGGCATATCGACTGAAATGCCTGCGTCCGGCTGGGATAATGTGCTCTACAAGGGCGTGAACATTCCAGTGCCGAGGCTGGATGTGGATGTGACGGATAACGGCTGGCTCGGCCCCGACCCGCTTGAAACGGCGACGCCTGAGTGGGGAAGGGAGATGCTTGAAGCCGCGGCGAAGTGGGCGGTCGATTTCATCGGCGCTTTCCGAAAAGCTGAATTCTAAGCATGATTCGGAGGATACAATTATGCAACTGGCACATATGACATGGCCGCAGGCCGAAGCATATTTTAAGGACAACGACATCATCCTGCTGTCGGTTGGCAGCATCGAATGCCATGGCAAGCATCTGCCGCTGGGAACGGACACGCTGATTCCGCAGAAGCTGCTTGAAATGATCGAGCCTTTGACGGATGTGGCGATTGCGCCCATCATTCCGTTCGGCGTCTGCGACAGCCTTTCCGATTATCCCGGCACCGTTTCGCTGGGGCAGGATACGCTGTATCAGGTGCTGACGAAGATCACGCAGGGATACCGCGCGCACGGCGTGCGCCGTTTCGTGGTGCTCAACGGGCACGGCGGCAATATTCCCGTGCTGGATCAGGTGGCGCTGGATTTGCAGCGTCAGGGCTGTATGCTGGCTGAAATGAACTGGTGGCTGATGGCGTGGGATCTGAATCCCGCGTGGAAGGGCGGACACGGCGGCGCGGAGGAAACCGCAGGCGTTCTCGCGGTGGATCCGAAGCTGGTGGACTGGGACAGCGTGGAGGATATGACGCTCAAGCCGGTATCCGACGAGCTGGAGGCCACAGGCTTTAAGACCGTGCGATTTAAGGGCGTTGAAATTCCGCTGGTGCGCCCCGTTACAGAAGTGACCGACAACGGCTGGATTGGGCCGGATCACCCCAAAAATGCGACCGAAGCATGGGGAAAGGATATGCTCAAGGCATGCGCCGAGTACATCGCTGATTTTATGGGCGCATTCCGGCGCGCTCCGCTGCCGGATCGCAAGTAGAAACGAAGCCAAAACGACCTGCGCCGTCTATTGCGTTATGCGATAGACGGCGCATTATTATCGGGATGGGCAGAAATTAGCAAAACAGGGGGTTATGCGCGGCTTTCCAATAAAGCCCTCACGCTTTCAGGAAGGCGCAATAGCATTTGTACGCTTCGTACAGATCGACCTTGCTGATAACCTCCCAGGGGGCGTGCATGGACAGCACGGGTACGCCGCAGTCGATCACGTTCATGCAGTATTTGGCGCACATGTATGCAATGGTGCCGCCGCCGCCCAAATCAACCTTGCCCAGCTCGGAGAATTGATAGGTAACGTCGTTCGCCTGCATGATTCCGCGGAGCGCGCCGATGAATTCAGCGTTTGCATCGCTGGAACCGTGCTTGCCGCTGCCTCCGGTATACTTGTTGAAGCAGACGCCGCAGCCAAGATAGGCGGCGTTTTTCTTTTCAAAGGCCGATGCGAAGTTGGGATCGAAGGCCGCGCTGACGTCGCTGGACAGCATGCGGCTGTTGGCAAGCGTCTGCTTGACGCCGAATTCACTGTATTCGCCCACGCAATGATACAGCTCGGAAACGATATTTTCAAAATAATGCGAGCGCATGCCGGTCGCACCCACGGAACCGATTTCTTCCTTGTCCGTCAGCACAGCGCAGAGCGTCCGTTCGGGGGTGCCGGTATAATCCAGAATCGCGCGCGCGGATGGATAGGCGCATACGCGGTCGTCGTGACCATAGCCCAGAATCATGCTGCCGTCCAGTCCCATATCTCTGGATTTTCCGGCGGGAACCAGCTCCAGCTCCGCGGAGAGGAAGTCCTCCTCTTCAACGCCGTATTTTTCCTTCAGCAGCTTGAGAATGGAGGCTTTGACGGGCTCCTTTTCCGTATCGGGCAGCGGGTATCCGCCGATGATCAGATTCAGCGCTTCGCCCTCGATCAGCGTTTCGCCGTTCTTCTTGAGCTGTTCGTCAGCGAGGTGCGGCAGAAGATCAGAAATGCAGAATACGGGGTCATCCTCGTTTTCGCCGATGGAGACATTGAGCACGCTGCCGTCGATGCGCACGATCACGCCATGCATTGCAAGCGGCAGGGCCACCCACTGGTACTTCTTAATGCCGCCGTAATACTGGGTATCCAGATAGGCGAGACCATCCTCCTCGTAGAGGGGATTCTGCTTTAAATCGATGCGCGGGGAATCGATGTGCGCGCCGAGAATCTGCATGCCATCTGCCAGCGGTTGCCTGCCGACGATGAACATGACGACAGATTTATTCATCCAGTTGCGGAATACGCGGTCGCCGGGCTTGAGCGGACGATGTTCGCGCACGATCTGTTCAAGATCGGCGTAGCCGGCGGCCTTGGCCGTTTTAACCAGTTCGGCGGCGCATTCGCGCTCGGTTTTGCAATGGTCGATAAAGCCGCGATATTCCCGTGCAAAGGCGTTTATCGAATTCATGGAAGCATCGTCATATTTTGTCCAGGCTGATTTGCGATTCATTTAGACTAAATCCTCCTTGATGTGTGTTGCCTTTATTATACACGATGCGCTTCCGGAATTCAATCTATCCTGGCTTTTTACCATGCGAAAATTACCGGCCTGATTTTACGTATCGCACTTGCAGAATTGCCAAACCATAGTATAATATATGAGAGAATTTAGGTTGGAGGTGGACAGAATGTTCCTTGAAAAAATGAATTATCTGGACGTGGAAGAATATCTGAAGACCCGCGATACGGTTGTGATTCCGGTCGGCAGTATCGAAAACCATGGAAAGCATATGCCGCTCGGCACGGATACGATGATACCGCACCGCATTGCAGAGCTGTATTCGGTCATGTCCGACACGGTGATCGCGCCGACTGTGAACTATGGTGCGACGGCGGACATCGTCGGCTTCCCCGGAACGATTTCGCTGGGCGTGGAGGGACTTCGCGCACTGCTGGAGCGCATTTGCGATCAGCTCTATGATTATGGTTTCCGTCATTTTATTATTCTGAACGGTCACGGTGGAAACAGCAAATCCATCACGGAGGTCGGCCATCACCTGTACGAGAAGGGCGCGATTCTTGCGAACCTGAACTGGTGGCTGATTGCCGGAGAGCTTCGCCCGGAATGGAAGGGCGGACACGGCGGCGGCGAAGAGACCGCTGCGGTGATGGGCATTGATCCGGCGCTGATCCATGCGGAATACCTTGAAGAGGGCGAAGGCATCCGCAACGATATTTCCGACGAACTCCCCAGCGCCAGCTGGATGGACGTCAACTTCAAGGGCGGCAGCGTTACGATTCCCAGGCCGATTCGCTCCATTACGGACAATGGCTGGCTGACGCACGGCATGTCTATTGATCCGCCGACGAAGGCAACGCAGGCATGGGGCGTGGAAATGCTCAATACGATGGCCGAATATATGCGCGATTTCACTGCTGCGTTTGACAAGGTTGCTCTTCCGAAGGCCAAATGAGGAGATTTGTAATGTTTCAGGATAAAATGATGAACTGTATGACTGTGATTGCGGGCAAAGCTGTGTCTGCAAGCGGACGCGTGCTCGTCGCGCACAACGAGGATGATCCGGGCCATGTGATTGTTCGGCACGCAATCGTGCCCGCGGCGGATCATGCGGCGGGCGAACTGGTTCCGGCAGAGGCAGGGCTGGCACGCATTCCACAGGCGCCGCATACGCTCGGCTATTACTGGGTGGAATATGTCGAGGACGACGGCGGTCTTACCGCAGCGGACGCATATCTCAACGAGTGTGGCGTTGTTGTCACATCAAATTCGATGGGCTGGTCCAAGGAAGACGATGACGACCCGAACGTCGTCAAGGACGGTGGGATTGGCTATGTGCTGCGCCGTGCGCTGGCAGAACGCGCACATACGGCGCGAGAGGGCGCGCACGTGCTGATGGCGCTGATCGACGAATGGGGCTACGCTCCTTCCGGCCGCGCCTATACCATCGCCGATAAGAACGAGGCGTTTATGTTCCAGCTCGTCCGCGGGCGGCATTATGTCGGCGCGCGCGTACCGGACGACGCAGTGGTTGTCATGCCCAATCATTATACCTTCCATACGCTCAGCGATTGCCCGGAAATGTTCTATTCGAAGGACATTGTCAGCTATGCCGTCGAAAAGGGCTGGTATACGCCCAAAGCTGCGGATTGTTCCGACTTTGACTTTGCCGAGGCGTATCAGGGCGAAAAGACATGGAAGAGCGCGGGCAATCTGCTGCGCCAGAAGCACGGGCAGCGCATTGTGCTCGGTCGGGACTGGGATCTTGAAAGGGAAGGCACGCCATTCTGCGTGTATCCGCATAAGCCGGTAGACATCGAAACGCTTGCCCGAGTGATGAGCTGTCACTACGAGGGCACGGAGGATGACGTCGACCGTTTCGGCCCCGGACATTCGCCGCACAATTCCCCGACCGCGCGCCGCATTTGCACGGGCACGACGCTGGAAAGCGAGCTTTGGGAGTTTGCGGACGAACCGCAGCAGACCTGCGTATACACGGCGTTTGGACGTCCGTGCCAGGTGCCGTATCTGCCGATGCATCCGTTGATGGGGCTGCCCGAGAGCATAAAGGCCGATGGGAGCGGCGCAGATCTGATGGCGCATCATCTTGAGCGTCAGCCCGGCGCGACCTGTGCGAACGACAGCGTCTTTGACCGCTTCCGCAGGCTGTGCGGCGCGGAAGAAATGCTGCACAGCGATGTGTTTGACGGCGTGCAGCCGCTGTTGCACGAAATCCTTGTCGATGCGCGCAGGGAGAGCAGCGAAGCGTTGAAGCTGAAAGATGCAGCAGTACGAGACGAGGCGTTTTTGCAGGAAGCGCTTGCAAAGCTGGAAACGTATGCGGCCCGGAAGTTCAATATGATTGAAGTTGTGCGCACTTCGGAAATGCGTCTGAGCGCTGAAGCGGCGGCGATTTCGGTGGAATTTGTGATGGAGGGAATTCCGCAGGAGGATACACTGCGCTTTGGTGTAGAGTTTACGAATGTCATTGATGCGTTTGCACCGGCGCGCAGCGGCTCGTTGCGCCGCGAGGACAAAAACCACTGGGTTGCGGAATTTGAATTCGAGCCGATGAAGAAGGTTTTGCCCTGCCCGGGTCGCCACACATTTTTCCTTGGCGGCAGGCTTGAAGGCGGTTCTGCTTTTGCGGGACGCATCGTCGCCGAGGTGAAGGCATAGCGCCGATGAATTCGCGGTTTCTTCATATTCACGAAGGCGTAAATGTGCAAGCGCATTCGCACGAGACATTTTTATTCAAATATGAAAAGGAACCGAAAACTATGAGAAGACCTGATCGCCCGCATTATAAGCAGGGCATCAGGCCTTTTTCATTATTGGCGTTTATTGTGGATATTCACATTTCATCCCATTTCTGAAGCAAAACTTCATGGGCCGTTGCGTTGGATGATCACATTATCCACCAGCGCCACGAACGCCCCCAGCAGGCTATGTCCAGAATTTGCGCAACTTATTGTACCTTATCTAAACAAAAAGCGCTCATGCCGAAGTCATCCTTCCAAGCATGAGCACTTTTCTTGCGGTTGTAAAGCTTTTTGCTTTCGACCTTTTTAGTCGTAGGGGAGAATGCCCAGACGGTGCGCTTCTGGTTGTCCAGCTCCTTGCGCGCCTTCTTACTGAGCTTTTCGCGGGAGATGAATTTCGCCATGAGGTTCACATTCTTTCAAGCATAGCGGCAGAAATGCATAATTTCCAAGCATTGACGATGCGACTGGATAAGCAAATATCTGTCGGCTTAGAGCGGTTTTAAACGTATTCTTACCTTAATCTTTGTCGTTCTTATTATGCGATTTTATCGCAGCGATCAAACCGGTAGCCACCGAAGCAACGATAGTTCCAGCCGTTAACTGGCTTTTGCATTCTTTGCAAACCAGTTTTTCCTTGGCAACAAGTTTCTTTTGACAGTTAAGGCATCTGACTCCTCGGTTTTCCCATCTATCCCGAACAGCGTCAAGCATTGATTTCTTCCTCCTATGTAACCGCTGAACAAAGCACCCAAGAACGAAGAAATGAAACCAAATGGAGTAAAC
>ERZ824978.3161-NODE-3161-length-12852-cov-3.577167_pt1 | contig 12852 bp, 19 predicted proteins | sample MGYA00519860_ERZ824978 | MGnify/ENA primary metagenome ERZ824978 (study PRJEB31778, sample SAMEA3449184) | human gut metagenome | biome: human gut; feature: human-associated habitat; material: faeces | place: United Kingdom | collected 2010/2012 ... | reverse complement strand
GTTCAGCATATCCATCCCATTGTCCCCAAAATCCTTTTTCAGGTTTATATCCCATATAAAATAAATTGTTTGTTTCGTTTCTATACCATTCCCAATTTATTCTTTTATATAAGATATTTGCTTTATTTTTTACTTCTTTTCCGAAATATTCACCTGCAGTTATAGCACCACATATAAAAATTGCTGTATCTATTATTGATATTTCACAATTCCATTCTCTTTTTCCTGTTTGCATATTTACAAAATGATAATAAAACCCGTTTTTTCCTTCTACGTTATTTATAAAGGTTTCTAGTGTTCTGTTTGCTCTATCATAGGCTTTATCGTATTTTATCCAATTATGTTCTACTCCAATAACTAATGCTGCTAAACCATATCCTACTGATGCTATACTTGCAATATTATCAGCTAATATTGTTTTATCTCTTATTAGTCCATATCCCTTGCTTTTTTTATTTGTGTTTGCTTCTTTAATAAAAAAATTGTAACTTTTTCTTAATTCTTTATATAATAATTCTTTCCCATATTTTTTTATTATTCTCATAGTTATTGCACCTCTTAAATAGATTATACATTATTTAGAAGTATATGTTCAACAGGTATTTTTTTTACAAATTTAACTGAAAATAGATAGCATTTAATTTGCTATCCATTTTTTGCTACTATACTATAATTTGATAATTTATTACATAAGCTTTTATTTACAAATATTTCAATAATGCTTAAGCCCAATAAAATAAATTCTATTACAATTAGTTCATATTTCATCAATATTAATGTAAAAATAGAACTTAATATTAATGTTCCTAATCTTCTATAAACTTCAATTTTAATTATAATTTCTTGTTGTTCATCTTTATTTGAAATAGTTAAAGCAACATCTTCTATATATGTTTGGAATGAATCTCTTATTGCTAATATTAAGAAAAATCCTAAAGACATAATTATAACTTTACAGATAAATGCTAATTCTATAAAGTGTCCTATAATCAATAATGAAAACGCTAATGCCAAACATATTGTTAGAACAATGCTCATTTTATCTTTTATTTTTAAATATACTTTCCCAAATATTACATTGCCTACTAATCTCGCTATCCTTGATATAAACACTATTGTTGTTATGTAGTATGTTACCATTTCAACAGATAAGAATTTTTGAAAATCATATTGCATAAATAATTTACTATTGTTTTGTCCCATTTTTATTATTGAATAAAATACTGCATTTGATAATATTACATAGAATATTATTGATGTTATCTTTAGTTTTTTATGTTCTTTTTTCGTTTCTAGTTCATTATTTACTTTTGATTCATAATATAAAAATGCTGTTCCTAATACTAAAACATATATTATTATTGATAAATACATTGGCAAATAATTATTTACATTAAACATTTCTCCTGCTACTAACGCAGTAAATAAAGTTATAATAGCATATATAATTTTTGATTTATTTCTTATTTTAAAATAATCATCTTTTCTATTTACAGCTTTTAAATTATTTTTCAAAATTATTTCATCCATATTTAAAAACATAACTGCTAATTCATGTATGCTTTTATATAATAACATTGCAATAAACGATTTTCCAAATGTTAATACTAATGATGCAATTAACAACATAGTTGCTCCTAATCTTAATGAATTTACATTTCCTATCTTTTTTACAATAGCTAGTATTACTTTTTGAAATACTATACATATTATTAATGCAACCATTGTCATTGCCGTTATTTGACTGGCATTTAATCCTTTTACCAATGTTAGAAATAATGTGTCTATTGGTACGAAGAATATTAAGTCTCCTGTAAATGATGCAAATATTGGATATATTTTTATACTTCTATTTATTTTCTTTGTTTCTTGTTCCATTTATTTTCTCCTGTTAATTATTATATTAACTGTTCAAATTCTTCAGGCGTCCATGCATGTATTCCCATATTATTAAATCTGATAATATTTTCTTTGTTATCATCTATAAACAATATTTCATTTAAATCACAATTGTTAATACGCTTAATAATTTTAACAGCATCACACTTTAATTCTTGAGATCGTGCTGAAATTACTTCTATATCATTACTATAATATTTATGTACAAAATTTTCTTTTGCTTTTAAATGAAATGAAAATTTCATTCCAGATACACAATACATTTTTACACCTTTTGTTTCAAAATTTTTAATCAAATTTTGTAATGAATCGCATATTGAACAAGATTCAATAGTTTCATAAAAAGATTCTGGATTTAGATAAGCATTTAAGTAATAATTTAAAAGATTTTCTTCGTTTTCATTACGATGTTTTAAGTAATCTTTATCTTTATGAATAGCTAGTGTGTCATCAAAATCAAAAATTGCAACTTTTATACTACTTAAATCTATTTTTTTATTTTCCAATTGTTTCACTTCTTTCATTTTTTGCTCCTAATTTTAAATACTCATTAAAAATAAGATTACTTATTTTCCTTCCCTGGCTATATACATATTCATCTGATAAATAATAATCATCTTTAAAATCTTTAATTAAAATAGTCAAAATATAATTTCCATAAATAGTTGAAACAATACCTCCATCATTTCTGACTGATTGATATTTACCACTTTTTGTTACGATATAATTAACAATTGGAATATTTACTTTTTTATAAATGTTGTCAATTCCTAAATAATCAATTAATATATTGGTTGCAACATTATCACTTATAATCATCATTAGAGTTGCTATATCTATTATTGGAAGTTTAATATTTTTAGATAAATATATACTTTTCTTTTTCGTTTATCTTAATAACATTACCTTTTAAATCATCATAATAAATTGCAATTTTACCATCAAAATTAACATTTAAATCTTGTAATGCTTTTCTATATTCATAGTTCATTCTCCCCTTTTACATATGTATCATTATCTGAATAAAAACATAAAAATTAATTAACTTCTTTTATTTTATCTTCAACTTTTTTACTAAATTTGCTATTTCTGTTTTCATCAACTAGTCCGTTTATCTCTTGTTGAACATCTGTAAGTTGAGTATAGCAATATCCAGATATATAAGGGATTTCTTTTATATTTTTAGTTAATATTTCAAACCTTTGTATAAATTCATCTTCATTAGCTACTTGCTTTCCGTATTCCCATCCTTTTTCAGAATCTAAAGCAATTCCACCATATTCACTCATTATAACTGGTTGTCCATTATATCTATATCCTTCAGCAAATAATTTGTGTTTTCCATTATGTTCTTCCATATTATTTAATACTTTTTTCTCATTATCAGTATATGTTAAATAAAACAGTTCTGGATCTTGTTTATAATCATGAATAGTTATTATATCTGATATTGTATGTTCCCAACCATCATTTGAAATTACAGGTCTTGTATTATCTATTGATTTTGTTAAATAATATAAACTATTTGCATAATTTTGTTGTTTTATATTATCACTTATATTTGGTAAGCCCCAAGATTCATTTATAGGAAGCCATGTAATAATTGATGGATGATTATAATTTTGTTTTACTACTTTAATCCATTCATTTGTAAATTGCTGTATTGATTTATCATTATAATTATAGCAGTTTGCCATTTCACTCCAAACTAACATACCTTTTACATCGCACCAATATAAAAATCTTTCATCTTCTATTTTTTGATGCTTTCTAATTCCATTGTATCCATATTTTAATGCAATTTCTATATCTTTAATTAAGGCATCCTCACTTGGTGGTGTTAAATGCGATTCTTTCCAATATCCCTGATCTAATATAAATTTTAAATATAATTCATCATCATTTAAATATATTCTATCTTTTTGAATTGATATTTTTCTAAAGCCAAAATAAGAATATACAGTATCTATAAGTTTATCATTACAATATAATTTATAACAAATATCATATAAGTTTGGTTCTTTTGGTGACCATTTTTTCACTTCTGCATTGTTTTCACATATTGATATTTCATTTTCTTGATATAATTCTGTAAGCTGAATTTTATTTGTGATTAGTAGTTCATTTTCAAAAGAAATTTCTGTTTCTATATAAAAATTATTTTCTTCTAATTCTTTTTCAGATATATTTGTTTCATATTCTAATTGTATATTTTTATTATCTAAATTTGGAGTTGTTTTTACGTTTTTTATAGAATATTTAGGCACATATTCTATCCAAACTGTTTTCCATATTCCTGTAGTTTGTATATACCAACATTTCCAACTTTCTTTTTTATATCTTTGTTTTCCTCTAGGTTGTTCTTTGGCTAATGAGTCCTCTACTTTTACAGTAATATCATTTTCGCCTTCTTGAATATATTTATCTATCTCGAATGAAAATCTATGGTATCCACCTTCATTTGTTCCTATGTATTTTCCATTAATCCATATTTTAGTTTTATAGTCACTTCCTTCAAAATGTAATATTGCTTTTTTATTTTCTTTTGAAATATGTATTTTTTTATTATACCATACTACATAATGCACACTTTCATCTTTTATTCCGCTTAATTCAGTTTCGTATGTAAAAGGTACATTGATTTTATTTCTTGTTGGAAAGCTAATATAATATCCTTTTTCTTCTCCTAAATTTTCATCATCAAATGTAAAGTTCCATTCTCCATTTAAACTTTCCCATTTATTTCTAACAAATTGTGGTCTTGGATAATTTTTTATATAATTTTTCATTTCTTAATTCATCTCCAATTTTTCTTTATTTCTTAAATAAATCATTTTATATCTGTTAAAGTATCATCTATATCTATCCCTATTCTCATTTATTTACTCCTAATTTTTTAATTTATACTCTTTTATTAATTCCATCTTTTGATTATAAACCCATATATATTTAACTTTAACTACAAATGGTTCAAAAACATTATGCGTTAAATCATATAAACTTTGATTTATATTCTCATTTGTGCATAAAGTTATATGGGGCTTATATATTCTTTCTTTTCTATTTAGCTTTCTATAATCGTTCAATACATTATCAAAATCTAATTTTAACTCTAATAATCTATCTTTGTTATATGGCTCTATATATAATGTTTCTTTATCAAAATCATTTAAGTTTTTACATTCTAATTCAAAACATTTTATATTATTTACTATACTATCTACTTTTTCTATAAATTCATTTTGGTTAGTGCAATCATATAAATCTATTGTTATATGTGGTCTCCATTTTCTTTCTTTATCCTTTATATTGTTGTTTTTCAAGTATTTTTTTATATTTTGTATATTATTTTCTGATTCTATATCAAATCCGTATTGTAAAACATAATCGTACATTTTATTTTGCTCCTAATTTATTAAATAAATCTTCATATATTTTATCTCTATTCAATTTTGTTACAAAAGTTACATTATGCTTGTTTTGAGTTATTTCATAAGAAGTATCCTCTTTTATATTTGGAGAACTTATTTCTTTAGTTTCAAACCAATTTTTATTTATCATATATGCAATAACTGAAATATCCCAAATAACTCTTGTTTCTTGAGTCCCATGGTATCCATCATTATAAAACCTTTTTATTAAGTAATCACATAACTCTGATTTATTTCCTATATTTTCTTTTAAAGTATTAATATCAATTCTTAAATTAGACACTATATTTTTGCAAGGTAGTATAGTTAATTTAACTTGTGATTCTAATACAATTTTAACAGCCTCTACATCTTGTCTGAAATTATATTCCAAATTATCTTTATATCCTAATTCATTTCCACCTAGCCATATAATTTCTATTTTACCAATTATCTTAGGTTCTTTTTTTATTGCTAATGCCACATTTGTAATTGCTCCTATTGCAAGTATGTAGGTTTTATTATTTTTTAAAGCAATTTCTATTATTTTATTAACTGCATCATTATTTTCGTTATATCCATTTTGAATATAGTCCATCGAGCCCTTAAATACTTTATTTGATGTATCAAAATCAAGCCACTTACATATTTTAAGTATTTCTTTATAGCTTAATTCTTGTCCTTCTGGAACAGATACATTTCTTGTATTATGAGAATATGGTGCAACTGTTATTGCTTCTATATTAAATTTATCTTGCGATTTTATTAAATAAGATAAAGCAAATTGGTCATCACATTCGTTATATGTATCAGTGTCTAATATCACATTTATTTTATTATTAGATATAATATCATATATTTCTTTCCATGAACATACACGTTCAAATTCATTAGTATCTCTATATTATACGGTGTATCCATAATAAATGCTCTAATACCATATTTTTTTATATCTGTACACATTCTTTTTGAATCATCTATCATAATATCTATATTATTTTCTAGACATATTTCTGTTTTAGAATGAGAATTATATGCATTTACTAAAAATAACTTATCATAAACAATATCATATTTTTCTAGCCAATTTTTTGTCATATTATATGGATCTGTATATTCTCCATTATCTCTCCCACTAATTATATAAATAGTATGTCCATCTTGTTTTAACTTTTTTATGTATTTGCTTGCACCTTCGATTGCTTTTAAATTAATAGCTATTCTTTCTATATTTTCTTTATAAAAAGTTTTTTTCTTCTTCGTCTGTCCAATCAAACATTCCATTTCTTATATATTCTGCATTTTTATTTATAATTCCTGTGTTTCTTAATTCTTTATCATGTTCTATATATGCTTTTAGCAGTTCTTCATTAAAATTTGATATTACATTATCTATATCGATTCCTATTCTCATTTTATTTTGTTCCTTATTTCATCTGTTCATTTTTATATATTTTCTTTATATCATTTTTATATACAGCTATTATTCCAGTAATCAATAATATTAAATCTCCTAATACCATAAACCAACTATGATAATAAATATAATATGAACCATATAATATCCCTGTTGTTATACCTGATATTCTGACTAATTTCATATTAGATTGCCATAAACAATATGCTCTAAGCATCGAACCTATTGTTGGCAATAATGAAATTAATCCATTCCAAGTAAATATACAATTAATTGCTATTAGTGATTCAAATAGTATTAATATCAAAAGATATATTTTTTTACTAAATTTATCTTTGTTTATAAATAAGCATGTCCTTATAAAATTTATTATACTTAATACTGCACCTGTAAATGCAGATATAATAAAATCATAGATTGCTTCACATATACAATTTAAAGATTGTACTACTAAAGATTTTTTTCTATCTTTTATACAGATGCTTACAATTACTGCTATAAATGCTAATACACTAAATATCATTTTTATTTCTCCATTATTTTGTATTCTCTAATTTCGCAATTTTTTAAATTTTCTGGTGGTAAATCTCCATTTTCATCAATGCCATAGAAATATCTTTCAATGGCTCTTGCTGTTCCACTATGCGTAACTAATAAAATATTTTTTCCTTTATATTTATTCTTGATTTCATCTATTAATTCATTAACTCTATTACATAAATCTACTACTGGTTCTATATTTCTTATTGTTTTATTCATATGGTAATTATATATATCATCTTCTTCAGTAATGCAACTTTCTCCTTCAAAATCGCCAAGTCCTCGTTCTATTAATTCACTTTTATATATAATGTTTATATTTTTATCTGTATTCAAAATTTTTGCTGTTTCTTTTGCTCTTTTTAATGGAGAACACATAATTAAATCTATTTTTAAACTATTGAACTCAGCTTTTGCTTTTCTTGCTTCATTTATTCCTTTATCATTAAGTTCAATATCCTTTTGTCCTTGTATTATTCCTTTTAAATTCCAGTTAGTTTGTCCATGTCTAATTACATATAATTTCATTATTTTGTTTTCTCTCCTATCCAATCTAAATATCCTTTATATCCATCTACAATGTTATAGGCAATTAATTGTGGAGTTTCATAACTATGATTATCTAATATAACTTTTTCAATTTCCTTAAATAATTCTTTTTTAGATTTCATTTGTAGTAATAATTCTTCAGTATGTTCAATTTTACCTTTCCAGTGGTAAGAACTTGTTATATTACTTAATTGGCAACAACTAACTAATCTTTTTTCTAATAATATTTCAATTATCTTATTTGCTTCTTCTTTATTATCAAATGTTGTAGTTATCATTATATATTTATCCATCATATCCTCCATAATATTATTTTTATATCTACCTCTTAATATTCTATACCTCTTAATTTTGTTTTATATTATCATAAAAGTAAAATTATTACAATAAATACACTAAAAAAAGTACATACTAAATCTTGTCGATTCAATACATGCTTTTTTTAAATATTATTGTTACTTTAAACTAGCAATTAATTCATCATAATCATCAGCTATAGACATTCTAATTAATCTTTTATATTCATTCGATTGATTCTCCTTCTGTCCGATTCTCCTTAAAAGTATCATAAAAAGAATTAACTCTACCTCATGCATCAATAATTGCCTGCTGTTCTGGCGTTATAAGTGTTTGTTTCATAACAATTTTCTCCATAACTAATTAGTTTTTGAGTTACTTGCATTTATGAAACTTTTATGAGACATTATTTTATTATTTTCAATACCTTCAGCAATACCTCGTTCAATTTTCAACAAAGATTCTGGACTAGCTCTTCTTAATTTAGGTACTTTTGTCATTTTCGCACCTGTACCTGCTTTTTCGAGCTCTCTTAGCATAATTTCATTATAATCTTTTGCCATATATTATACCTCCTTGTCAATTAACTTTCATCTTGTATTGTTAATAGTTACTTTATATTAAACTCCATAAGTTGCATATAGGAGATTATTAATTTTAAACTTCTAAAATTTTAACATATTTTATGTAAAAAATAAAGTTCGATTGTATGTGCATAGTAATGATTCAAAATAAAAAGGATTAGCCTTTCTTGGAAAACAACTACATAGTGTTATAGTCACACCATAATTTCTTATCCAATTAAACCAATCCTTCTCTTTAAGAACAGCTAATACGAACAGTTGGGCTAATGTTTAACATTAACAACATAAAGTGTTATAATCACACCTCAACTACTTTCATACATATCCTTAAAATGGAGCTATTAGGATTTGAACCTAATTATATTCCTAAATATATAGCTCTTGTACAATTATTTATGATTAATACTATACCATCTTTTCTTGAAAAAGTAAAGATTTGAACGCCAAGATTTTTGCTTAATTTTGACTTTAAGTTGCGTGAATTTTAACTTCGATATCTTTAGTATTATATAATAGATTAATTTTTAGCCAATTTAATACAATATTTCTATTTTCTTCTATTGTCATTACATCTGCTGAATGGCTTAAAAAAGAACCTCTAGCCGTAATTATATAAATTTCATGTCCATCTTCTTTTAATTTATCAATTACTTCATTTGCAAATTTTCTTGCTTCTACATTAATTGAATAATCTCGAAAATATTTATTCCAAAATTCATCATCTAATTTTATATCTACATCAAATATTTCATTAGTTTCATATCCTTTATAATTTTTTATTCCTAAACAATAGTTTTCATAATAAAATTTACTTCCATAGTCTAATTGCCATTGTTCTATATCAGTTAAAACTCCATCTATATCAATTCCTATTTTCATTATTTTACCTCTTAATATTTCTGTATTTCTTAATTTTGTTTTATCTTATCATAAATACAATATTATTACAATAAATCAAACTAATAAAATTAATATCTATCTTGTAAAGTCTTAAGTTATTCAAAACATTTCTTCTTAAAATAATTTCGAGCAAAGGTTTTCACCTTTGCTCTTTTTATAACCTACTTTAGGCTAGGGATTTCCTTTTCATAATATTTTGCAATATTACTTCCTTTAGTATATTCATTATGCAATTTTTTATTACTTTTGTCAAACGAATTATCGCTTTTTGATAGCTTAAATTTATTAATATAATTCTTTTGCTTCTGTTTGATTTATTAAATTTTGGCTTAAACTATAATCTATTTGATTTTTTCTTTCAGCATCATTTTCTATACTTTTTATATGATTTATTAATTGTGCATGTCCATCTTCAATTTTCCCATTTTCATTAAATAGATATGATGTTGATATTTTAAAGATTCCAAATCCAATTGCAACTATAACAATTATAGCAATTATGATTATTACGTTCTTTTTATTTTTCATTTGTTTTCCCCCTCTCTCTTGATTTTATCAATTGTTCATTAAGTTTTTTTATTGTATTTTTTGTCTTCAAGTACATAATAATAGAAATAATAACATATATAATTGTGAAGAACAATAAATTATTTTTAATAGATTCTATAAACAGATTCAAAAAACTAGTATTATATTCACATATTTTTAGAATAATCATTTCTGTTAAACTAAATATGCAATTAAATATAAAATAATTTATTATAAAAAATACTATAACATTAAAAATTCTTTTTTTCATATTACAAACTCTTATCCTCCAAAAATTTTAATACATCCTTAATCCTTCTTCTCGAAACTTTTTCTTCTGTATCATCATATAACTTTACTATTATCTTTCCTGTTTCTCCCATATCAAAACATTTTACAAAATTGACATTAACTATACATTTTTTCGATATTCTAATAAAACTATCATCTATGTTTTCTATTTCATATAATTTACTTCTTATTTTGTATGTTTTATTATCAACTGTTTTACAGTAATTATTTTTTCCATTACTATAAAATAGAATAATATTTTTATAATCTATATAAAACGATTTATAGTCTTCTGTAACTATAACCTTGTTTGTTTTGTACTTAGCTATATAATCAAAAATTTTTTCTGTTTCTTTATTTTTTGAATTTGCTTCAATTATAATATTTATCTCATTGCTCTTAATATTTGTATTTATTTTTTCCGATATTCTTATTCCCATTTTTTCCTTTCTCCATGTTTGAATTATATATCTAAAAATTTTTTATATCAATACTTAAATGATAAACGGTTGATTTTTAAGATAATTGGTTTTATATTATCTTTCCATCCTCTATTTTTATAATTCTATCTGCTAATTTGGCTATTTCTAAATTATGTGTAATCATAATAATAGTTTGCTTATAGTCTTTATTTGCCTTTTTTAAAACCTGCATAATTTCCTCACTTGATTTTGAGTCTAAATTTCCTGTTGGTTCATCTGCTAAAATTATTGTTGGATTTATCATTAATGCTCTTCCTATTGCAACTTTTTGCTGTTGCCCACCTGATAATTCATTTGGCAAATGCTTTTTTCTTTTTTCTAGTCCTAAAAATTTTATTATTTCATCTAATTTTTTGGTATCTATCTTTTTCCTGTCTAACTCTATTGGTAATGTTATATTTTCTTCAACATTCAAAGTTGGAATCAAGTTATAAAATTGATATATTATTCCTATTTTTTTTCTTCGCAAAATAGTAAGTTCTTTTTTATTCATTTTATATATATCTTTATCATAAAAATACACTTTTCCACTTGTTGGCTTTTCTAGCCCTGCAATTGAATGTAACAATGTTGATTTTCCACTTCCAGAAGGTCCTATTATAGCAATAAATTCTCCTTCTTCTACTTGAAAAGAAATGTCGTCTAATGCTTTAACTTCTGTTTCTCCACTCCCATATACTTTCTTTAAATTTTCTATTTTTAAAATATTCATTGTTCCCTCCTATAATTTTGCCACTTCTTTATAAAATTTGTTGCATACTTAAATATCATTAAGGATATACTAAATAATCCCATAATAAATAAATTTATTTTTCCAAATGGTACTAATAATTTATTTTCAATAATAATATTTTGCATATACTTTATAATCATATATATAATAGGAATCGATAACACTATTGTTATCATTAATGCTTTAAGAAACATATATATACATTCAAACATTAATATTTTATTTATATTTTCCTCTGTTGCTCCGACAATATTTAAAACAATAAATTCTTGTTTTCTTTCGCATATACTTGCATTTATAATATTAATTGTGCTAATTATACCAATTATAATTATCGAAATTACAATAATATTTAATATTAATTGAACTATTTCTATATAAATTATTTTTTCTTGATTTTCTAATGAATAATATTCTGCATCAATGCCTATATTTTGTTTTTTTACTATATTATCAATATAACTTGAAAAATTCATAATATTTTTGCATTTTACTTTTATCAATATTTCATCCAAATCACTTACAATCCAATTTTCAACTTCATATCCTTCAGTATCATTATAATCAGAATTTATTTTTTGAATATTATTATAGTTTTCCATATTAGTAAAAATAATTGGTGCAAGATACTTAAATTGCAATTCTTTAAATCCTTTTATATTTTCGTTTGTAATAATATAATTTTCATTCAATTTTCCATTATTTATTTTCTTATATTGATTAACTTCATTTTCTTCATCATTCAATACTGATATAAGATTTAAATCAAAATTAATACCTGTTTTTAATACATCATAATTTGTATATACTAAATCTCGTCCTTCCAAAATTTCAGTAGCCTTGTTATAAATTATATAATCCCCATATTGAGCATTTAGTTTTTTTATATAATTATTATATGTTTCATCATCTAATCCAACAATAACCATATGCATACTTTGTTTTCCATCATTATATGTTGTAACATTATCCGTCAAAAGTGCCTGTTTAGGTTCTACCAATACATTTATTCCTGTGAGTTTATATTCCGTATATTCAATTTTATCTCCTGTATTATTTTCATAGTCTTTCAATATTTTTTTGTAATTAATGTTTTGTGTTGAATCTATGGATAACTTAGCATCTGAATCATATTCATTTATTAGTTTAGCACTTTCTTTTTCATATTGAATATATGTATTTATTGTAATATATGATAGCATACATATTACTAATAGCATTA
>ERZ824978.3159-NODE-3159-length-12859-cov-10.262808_pt1 | contig 12859 bp, 9 predicted proteins | sample MGYA00519860_ERZ824978 | MGnify/ENA primary metagenome ERZ824978 (study PRJEB31778, sample SAMEA3449184) | human gut metagenome | biome: human gut; feature: human-associated habitat; material: faeces | place: United Kingdom | collected 2010/2012 ... | reverse complement strand
GCGCGATATTCTGGATGTGGGTAATAGCCTTCTTCGGCATGGCGACGATATACGCGGAAGCCGTGCTGGCGCAGAAGACCCGCATAAAGGGCGAGGACGGCCAGATAAAGGGCGGCCCCGTCTACTACATAACCACGGCCTTTAAGGGCGGCTTCGGCAAGTTCCTCGCTGGCTTCTTTGCCATAGCCATAATACTTGCGCTGGGCTTCTTCGGCTGCATGGTGCAGTCCAACTCCATAGGCTCCACCTGCTCCACCGCCTTCGGCATACCCAGCTGGGTAATGGGCGCCGTGCTGGTGGCTATCTGCGGCTTCATATTCCTTGGCGGCGTGCAGCGCCTTGCCTCCGTCACCGAGAAGATAGTGCCCATAATGGCGGCCATATTCCTCTTAGGCGGCCTTGCGATACTCATAGCGCGCATCAAGTACGTCCCCGCCACCTTCGGCATGATATTCAAGTATGCCTTTAAGCCCCAGGCCATAATCGGCGGCGGCTTCGGCGCGGCGCTGAAGATCGCCCTCAGCCAGGGCGCAAAGCGCGGCCTGTTCTCCAATGAAGCCGGTATGGGCTCCACCCCCCACGCACACGCCCTCGCCAACGTAGCGGAGCCCCACGATCAGGGCTGCGTAGCCATGATAGGCGTGTTCATCGATACCTTCGTGGTGCTGACCCTCAACTCCCTGGTGATAATCTCCACCATGTACACCCCCGACGGCGTGCTGGCTAACGGCTATATGGGCGCTGTTGTGGATACCATAGGCAAGGCAAATCTGGCCCAGACCGCCTTCGGCACCGTGTTCGGCGCCAACTTCGGCAATATGTTCGTGGCTATCTGCCTGTTCTTCTTCGCCTTCTCCACCATACTGGGCTGGAACCTCTTCGGCAAGATCAATATGCAGTACCTCTTCGGCGATAAGTCCTATAAGATCTACACCGTGATAGCGCTGGTGTTCATCTTCCTCGGCACCCTCGCCTCCAACGACCTGGTCTGGGAGCTTTCCGACATGTTCAATCAGCTCATGGTCATCCCCAACGTCATAGCCCTCTTCGCCCTCACAAAGATGGTCCAGGGCTGCACCAAGGGATTAAAGGCGGATAGGTAAAAGCGGATAAGAAAAATAGAAAGAGCCCCAAAGGGGGCTCTTTCAGTTTATAGAAAAAGCTCGGCTCTAACCGGACCTTTTTCGGCAGACAGAGCCTTTTTGTAAAAGCTAATTCTAATTTGAATGTAATTCTAACAGGGAATTTGATGGAAAGTCAGGCGATGCCAGAACAGCCCTGCATACATCAAGAAACTGCAGACAGAGAGGAGTAAAAAAGCTATTTTTCATCCAAGTCATATTAAAGAAGGATCTAGATAAAAAATTTCTAACGTATATTTGACTGAGGTGACCGCTGTCTAAATCATCTTGCACAACAAAACGGTAAGTGAAAGAGATGCCGATATTTTCCATAACTAATTTTTTGACAGCGTTGATGGTCCCGACTTCAACATAGGAGCTGAAATTCGTTATATCCTGATTGTGGTCATGCAGGATTTTCATAAGGTTCCGCTTTGAATAAGTGTCGTTTTCGCGAAAAATCAGCCGCAAATCAGTCAGGTCGCAAAAATCTACTGTCCTTTGTGCAAGGGGGCATTTCGGGGAACAGATGCATATAGTTTCCCCTTCAAAAAGCTCCTTCCTTTCATACGTTTCCTGAGGGCAATGAATATCGGTAATACAAAATTGGATGCGCCCGTTTTTTAACTGTTCCAAAAGAGCATCAGCCTCATCCAGGTACATACTGACTTTTTTATTAGGGTATCTTCTGAGATATTCAGCAACCATGAGAGGAACAAGCGATTCACCGGTGGTCACAATAGTACCGATCTTGATCTTATCAGGCTCCTCAGGAGGTGCTTTAAGGCGCTGGGCAATTTGGACGGAATCAGCCTGGACGGTTTGGGCAAAGGCCCGTAAAAGCTTTCCGTTCTCAGTCAAATGCAGCCCGCGTTTTTCATCGTAATAAAACAGCTTCGTAGAATAGTGGTTTTCCAGATATTTGATATGCTGGGTGACCGCAGGCTGGGTGATATTCAGGACGCTTGCAGCCCGGGTATAGTTTCTTGTTTCGCAAAGAACGAGGAAGGTATCTAGCTTTGAATCTAACATGGCGGATTCCTTTCTGAATATCCTGATGAATTAGCATATAATTTCAAGCTATAAATCTATAAAATAATATAATTTCATTTTACTATTTATCGGTGATAAAATCAAATTGTACACAGCAAATGGCAAAAAAAACTCAAAAACAACAAAATAATGGAAAGAAGGAAGACGTATGAAAATTGGAGCAGTAACAATTGGACAGTCACCAAGAGTCGATGTAACCCCTGATATCATGCCCATTTTCGGCGAACAGGTAGAGCTGATCCAAGCAGGTGCGCTGGATGGGCTTAGCAGGGAGGAAATCGAAAGAATGGCACCGAAGGAAGACGACTATGTTCTGGTGTCGAGGTTGAACGATGGGAGCTTTGCGAAGTTCGGTGAAAGCTTTATCCTGGAAAGAATGCAGCAATGTATTCACAGGTTAGAGGAGCAAGGAGCATTTCTTATCATGATTTTCTGTGCGGGGAGTTTTCCTGATGTTTTCCAGTCAAAGGTACCGCTTGTTTATCCCGCAAAGATCTTGAACGGATTGGCAAAAGCCCTGAGCAAGAATTCAAATATTATTGTGATTACGCCGGATGAACAGCAGATACAGCAGGCATATGATCAGTGGGGCCCCATCGTGAAGAAGGTAACGCCTATTCCGGCGAATCCTTATGGAGACATAGAAGAAGTTTATAACGCCGCCAGAAAGGCAAAAGACATTGAGGCGGATTTGATCGTTATGGATTGTATCGGATTTACCAGAGAAGCAAAGAATATAGTTGCGTCCATTTCAAAAAAACCGGTGTTGCTTTGCCGGACAACAATGGCTCGCGTAGTGACCGAATTGCTGGATGGTCAAAATATCTAAGTAAAACACACACAATCTAAATTCATCGCGCCATAACATAATTTTATTTTTAAAAAAGCTACATTATTTATTATTAAAACAAATGAAAAATTAAACCAAAATGATTTTATTTAAATAAAGGAGGAAGAAAACAATGGAATACCCAATTGGCGTTGAAATGGCACCGGATTACTTATCTTACGAGGTGAGCAAAGCAGCGTATAAACTCGTAAAAGAGGTCATGCTTGTGAAGCCGGGTGAGAATGTGGTTGTGACCGGAGACACCTCCACCGACAAGCGAGTACTCGATGCAATTATGAACGCAGCTTATATTGTAGGAGCAAATCCGGTTCTGGTATATGTCCCCACCAATGAAAAGGCTTATGCAGAACCCGTTGCCCCGCTCGGAAATGCTGTAGCAGTAGCGGATGTGTGGATAGAGCTGTCCTATTCTTCCATTATGCTGTGTGAATCATGGAGAAAGGCGATCGAATTTGGCTGCCGTTATATCAACCTGACCGGAATGGATGTAACGATGATAGTAAAATGCATCGGCAGGGTAGATGTTGCCTGTGTAGTAGAACTTGGAGAGGCCCTCAAGGCGAAGATGGAAGCCGCAAACGACATTGTTATCAAAGATAAAAACGGCACGTATCTGACGGCAAGAAATGAAGGAAGGCCGGTCAGGCATTCCGGCCAGTTGGCTACCTTTAAGGGCTATCCTTTTATGATGTGCGGGCAGATAAGCTGGTGCCCGATTGAAGAGACTATAAACGGAAAGCTTGTGTTTGACGCAGCGATATTCCCGCCGACAGACATGGGAATTCTTTCCGGAAATGTAGAGCTGACTCTTGAGAACGGAATAGTTACGAAGATAGAAGGCGGTAAGGATGCAGAGCGTTTCCGCACATGGCTGCAATCCTTCAACGACCCGAATATGTTCCGCCTTGCACACTACTCCTTAGGATTTAATCCTGGGGTGAAAGAAGCAACAGGACGTATTGTAGAAGATGAAAGAATCTTTGGCTGCATGGAATTCGGTATCGGAAGCCAGGGCAAGATGATTCGTGGAAGCTATTGGACCGCGGCATCTCACACAGACGGAGTCGTTTCCAAGCCCTCCATCATCTTAGACGGTGTTGCCATAGAGGAAAACGGAAAGTATACAGATCCGGATCTTGTTGCAATTTGCAAAAAAATGGGTGCAGCAGGATATTAAACAAGGCGCAATAAAATGTTAGAATGAGGCGCCCGGATCAAGGGAGCATCCAGGCGCCCCTCTTCATAGACAAGCAATTCTCAGATAAGAAATAAATGGAGAAAAAGTAAATGAAAGAAAATCAAAACACAAAACGTCAATCAACATTTGAAAAAATCCGTTTTTCTGAACCAATGACTATTGTTATTGGGACGATTCTTTCAGTGCTGTCGGCTATTATATGTATGCAAATCATGGGAAAGGTAGGCGTTTCCGCAAATACGTCAATAATAGGCGCGGTATTTGCCATGCTTGTTGCTAAGATTCCCATGACGGTCTTTGGAAGATTTAAAAGCTTGGAGAGGCAAAACTACATCCAGACCATAGTATCGGGAGCCGGATTCTCTGCGGCAAACTGCGCGTTTGTGGCGGTGGCGATCTTGTTCGTAATGGGCGAGACTAAGGCAATACTGCCAATGGCTATCGGCTGTATTTTCGGAACGGTAATTTCGGTTTATACTGTAGGTGCATTGTTCGATTCCCCCTTGTTCCCGGCAAAAGAAGCCTGGGCGCCGGGCGTAGCTACGGCGGAAGTGCTGGAGGCCGGAGATGAAGGCGGAGAAAAGGCCAAGCGCGTAATTCAGGGTATCATCGTTGGAATTGTAGGTAGTATCTTTAAATTGCCTGTCGGCGCTGTGGGTATAGTATTTATAGCAAATATCGTATCTATGGTGGCTTTAGGTATTGGCCTTTTGATTCGCGGATATTGTGCGCCGCTGACCGGATTTGATCTTGCGAGTACAAATATTCCACAGGGCTTTATGGTAGGCGCCGGATTGATTGCGTTGGTGCAGTCCGTCGTTTCGATTTATCAGAGCTCGTCAAAAAACAAGAAATCCGTAAATGAAGAGGAAAGTTTTACCGCTTCAGCATCTCAGACAAGGAAGACGTTGGTTGTAGCACTGCTCACACACTTGGCGGGCGGAGTGTTCGTAGGTATAATTTGCGGTGCGTTTACAGGAATGCCTCTGCCGAAGATGATTCTTTGGGTCGTTTGGACAGCAGTTGCTTCCGTTGCGTCCATGGTTATCATTGGAAAAGCCGCCATGTATTCCGGATGGTTCCCGGGATTTGCGGTTACGACAATATTTATGACGATAGGCGTTATCATGGGGTTCCCGCCAATCGCAGTGGCTGTACTGACAGGATATATCAGTTCTGTAGGACCTTGCTTTGCTGACATGGGATATGACCTGAAAACAGGATGGATTATCCGCGGCAAAGGCGAGAATACAGAGCATGAGGTATACGGAAGAAAGCAGCAGGTACTCATTGAAATGCTGGGAGCGGTTATCGGAATCATAGTTGTCATTTTATTTGCTGATATGACGCTGAACGATGGATTGATTCCCGCAACAAGCACCGTGTTTGCTACGACAGCACAGATGGGAAGCAACGTTGCACTTTTAAAGGAGCTTGCAATATGGGCTATTCCGGGCGCAATTATTCAGGCGATTGGAAGAAAGTACATGTTCGGCGTGCTTCTGGCCACGGGACTTTTGATCAATAATCCGATTTATGGAATTGGCGTTATAATAGCCGTTATCATGCGTAAAATTATCGGCGATGAATTCATGGATTGCCGTGATGCCGGCCTGATTGCAGGAGACGGATTGTTCAGCTTCTTCTCAAGTCTCATTAAAATGCTTGTTTAGCGGCATATTTTCAAAATGGAAAGTGTCTTGTGATGATATAAGTATTGGAGGACGGTAAGGCGATATGTCGGATGTGAACAGCGTAATTACATACTTAAAAAAGGTTTGCTCTATCCCGAGGGCTTCCGGAGATGAGAGAAGGATAAGTAACTATATTGCAGATTTTGCAAGAGAGCGAGGGCTCGAGGTTCTACAGGATGAGTATTATAACCTAATCATCAAAAAGCCGGCCACTGTAGAAAATGCCGGCGGGCCGCTGATCCTTCAGGGACATCTGGACATGGTATATGTAAAGGAAAATGACAGCGAGCACAAATATGAGGAGGGAATCGAAGTAAAAGAGGATGAACAATTCTATTTTGCAGATGGAACCTCTCTCGGCTCGGATAATGGGGTTGCGCTCGCTTACTGTCTGGCCCTGCTGGACAGTAAGGATATTGAACATCCCGATCTGGAGATTGTCCTTACAGTCAAAGAAGAGGTTGGATTGGTTGGTGCTAATGTAATTGATATTACATCGCTGAAGGGAAAAAGATTCATCAATCTTGACTCTGAGGAGGAAGGGGTCTTCTATTCAAGCTGTGCAGGTGGCTTGCGTTGCAGAATGATCTGGAACATCGAATGGGAACAGCTTCCTTATGAGACTATTCCGGTAAAGGTAAGCTTAAACGGCCTTGCCGGAGGGCATTCAGGCATCAACATAGGTATGGGGCTTGGCAATGCCATTGTGCTTATGGGACGGCTCTTATATGCCTTAAAGGACATACCGGTTCGGATTAATGAGCTGGATATGCCGGGAAAGGCTAATGCAATAGCCAATAGCGGCAGAATTTGTTTCTACGTAAAGAAAAATGACTTGGGCAAGCTAAGGGAAAAGCTAACCGAGATTGAAAGAACTTTTCAGGAGGAACTTCAATATACGGACTCTGTTTCCTTCCTTATAGAAGAGGGAGAAGCAGTAAAAGAAGCAAGTGTATATACGGAAAGGTACCAGAAGGAAATTTGTCACAGCCTGATGCTGTTACCTTATGGTGTAACGGGATATTCCTTTGCAATCCAAGGATTGATTGAGACTTCCATGAATTTGGGTTCACTTACATGTGAAGATGGTAAAATGACATTGCTGATGTCTATGAGAAGCTCTGTGGCGTCTCAAAAATATATGCTGCGGGATAAAATCCAGATTATTGCTGACGCGAATTGTGATGCCTGTATTTTCGAAAGTGATTATCCGGGATGGCAGTATAGAAGAGAATCTCCACTGCGCGAGATGGCCATAGCACTCTATGAAGAAATGTTTGGGAAAAAGGCAAAAGTGGCAGCAATCCATGCAGGCCTTGAATGTGGCTATTGGGATAACAAGAAGCCCGGAATGGACATTATTTCAATAGGTCCAGATTTGTTTGATGTACATTCTACCAAGGAAAAGGTGTCCAAGGAATCTATCGCACGCACATGGGATTATCTAAAAGTGCTTATTGGGAAATTAGCTCATGCCTAATTGCCTGAAGAGCAGCAAGCAACACAGCAGCCCCATATAAAATTATTAGAGTCCAGAAGATGATATGCACCCCTAAAGCCAGATGCTATAGGAGGTGCATATTTTAATGGGAAAAAAGGGCAAAAAATACTAGCAAGAATTAAATCTGATGAAAGAAAGACGGGGAAGATCAAGCTCGGCAACCGACATTAAAAAGGGCAGGCTACCGAAGGCCGAAGATTGATAAAAAAGCTGGGGAAGACCTTACAGTGGAAAACCGACGGTTAAGGATGGAAACAGAGTGCTTACACTAACTCAAGCCTTCCGAGAAGGCCTGGGTGAGGAGCTGCACAGCGTTATCTCCGAGGGCAGCCAAAGCTCAAAGCCGGGGTGGAAGTAATAGCTCGCGGTGCAGGAAAGCTCGCCCTCGCTGCCGCTCCATTTCCATTGGGAGGTATCCTCAGGCGGTTCGGTGAAATATTCGGCGCAGTCCTTTTGCAGCTTTTCTACCTCTTCCGGCGCTTCAAGGGCTATGCCCGCCAGCCTCCAGAAAAGCGGGTAGTCGTCTGAAACAAAGGCGCTCAGCTGCTCCTCGTCCCCCGGCTTCTGATTATAGCCGAAGCTGATGCCGCACTGCCGCTCCACGCCGCCAAAAAGCAGCATATTGACCATTACGACCGTCTCGCAGCCCTTTTTCGTGAGCCGCATTATGGCGATGTCGTCCGGCACCTTGTCGGTGGTCATGCGGGCGTCCTCCGCCTTGTAGCCGTCAAGCCCGGCCTCATCCAGAGCCCATTCCATCTCCCTCACGTCCTCCGGCGGGAAGGTATAGTCCGAAGGGTCAAACTTCTCGGTGCTTTTGCAGGCGGTGAGCAGGAGCAGGGGAAGGATAAGGATAAGGGTTGTTATCAGGCGCTTCATACTTCACTCTCCTTTATTTATTTTATTATTTTCGCGGCCTTCAGCACCATGCACGCCAGCAGCAGGAAGCCCAGATAGCCTATGAGCACGTAAACTATGTTCATAAGGCGGTTGAAGGGCAGCAGCAGGCTTGCCGCTATGCCAAGGGCGGCAAGGAGTACGGATATGCGGCGGAAGCGGAGGGAGCCCTCCTCCGCGAGGCGGAAGGCGGTCTGCCAGAGCAGCGGCACCGAGGCCGTGTATATGCCGGTGACTATCAGTATAGAGAACACCCCGCTCGTCACGGGGCTTATGCGCCCCGCAAGTATCAGCATGGGTATCTGCGCCCCCGCAAGCTCGTCTATGTTCAGCATTATCGCGAAGTATATGAGCAGCATACCTATGTAAAAGGCGATAACGCCCCCCGCCGCGCCCACGGAGGCGCTCGCTATGCTCTTAGCCCGCCTGCCTATGGAGGTCAGGTAGCTTGCAAGCCATACCACGCTTATGCCCACATAGCTGACCGAGGCCAGCACCCAGCTCGGAGAGGCGCGCAGCAGCTTCATTTCGGGTATTCTGGCGATGGTCTCCGCCGCCGCGGTGAGGTTCGAGCGGCATATGGTTATCACGCCCATGAGTATCACCATGAGTATCATAAAGGGCCCGATATGGCCTAAGATGCTTACGAGGCTATTCAGCCCCAGCATCACCGTGGCGCAGGCCAACGCGCCTATGGCTAACGCGCCGGCTATGCGGGATATGCCGAAATGCTGCTCCACGGCTGCGCCCGCCGCCGCCACCATAACTATGAAGCAGAGGTAAATGGATACCGTGGTGAAATAGTGATACGCCCTGCCCAGCCTTTTGCCGCAGTAGTATACGTATACGTCTGCGGGGTTCTGGAATTTCTCCCGGTAGCCTGCGCGGGTAAAGGACACCGCGGCGAATATGAGCAGCCCCATGCAAAGCAGTATGCTGAAAAGCCCCGCCATGCCGTAGCAGGCGAAGTATTGGAGTATCTCCTGCCCCGTGGAAAAGCCCGAGCCCATCATGTATGCCACGTAAGCCCCGGTTATGCCCGCGGCGGCCCTGATATCTAATTTTTCCGAAGCTCCGGCCCTGCCCGCGGCGGCCCTGATATTTAAATTTTCCGAGCGCATATATTGACCCCTCTTGTCAGAATAAGTGAACCGATGGTATTAAAATAACAAATAAGAGGGTAAATAGCAATAGCGATTTTGCTGGACAGCGGCCCGCTTTTCCGATAGACTCTTATATGGCCGCAGGCAAGGCGAAAATATTGGAATTTACATAATAAGGAGAGGTAAAAATGCGGATAACTACGCCGGAAAACGACATTCAGAGGGTGCTCTTCACAAGGGAGCAGATAGAGGCGCGGGTGAGGGAGCTGGGGGCGGAGCTTGCGGAGGAATACCGGGGCAAGCAGCCGCTTATGGTGTGCATACTCAAGGGCGCGTCGGTATTCTATACCGACCTTTGCAGGGCAATGGACTGCGGGGTGTTTATGGACTTCATAGCGGTGTCCAGCTACGGCGTAAGCTCCAAGTCCACAGGCGTTGTGCGGATAATCAAGGATCTGGATTCCAACATAACCGGCCGCCACGTGGTGATTGTGGAAGACATAATAGACAGCGGCCTTACACTCCAGTACCTGAAGGAGCTGTTCGCCTCAAGAAAGCCCGCTTCCATGAAGACGGTATGCCTTCTTGATAAGCCCTGCCATGGGGGCGGGATAGGCGCGGACGCGGTGGGCTTTGACATACCCGACGAGTTCGTGGTGGGATACGGCCTGGACTATGCGGGCCATTACCGCAACCTGCCCTATATAGGCGTGCTAAAGCGGGAGGTGTATGAGTAGGGGGGGATATAGACATTTTGCTTCGTATCCGATAAAATAATATCAGGCAGCAATGATGCTATTCATATTATTCAGGAGATCGGTGCTATGGATGCGACAAAGGGGAATATTTACGAGATACTCAACGGGAACAGGCAGTTTCTGATCCCCGTTTATCAGCGCTGCTACAGCTGGGACATTGAACAATGCGAGCGCCTTTGGAACGACATAGTAGAAATGCAGAAAAGAAAAAGGGACGGTCATTTTGTCGGCTCCATCGTAAACATTGCGGAAAAGGCCATGCCTACCGGAATTCAGAAATACATGATAATCGACGGGCAGCAGCGTATGACTACCCTTACGCTGCTGTTTATAGCATTGAGAGAATATGCAATACAAAATCCGGGGGATACGACGATTAACGCCCGGCGTATTGACAATATGCTATTAAAGAACGAGTATGAAAGCGGCGACGACAGATATAAGCTCCTTCTTACCGAAACAGATCGGGAAATCCTCATCGCCTTGGTTGAAGGAAAGCCCATAGCGGAGAATACAAAATCAAGGCTGCTCGATAATTACAGTTTTTTTGCGGGGAAAATAGCGGACATGGAGCTCCTTCCGGCAGAGATTTATGAATCCGTAGGCAAGCTTCAAATCGTAAACATTACACTTGACAGAACGCTTGACGACGCGCAGGCAATATTCGAGAGCCTGAATTCAACGGGAAAAGCTCTTTCGGAGTCCGACCTGATACGCAACTACGTTTTAATGGGCCTGGAGCCGAAGGAGCAGGCATATATCTATGAGCATCTATGGCGGCCGATGGAGAAGCTGTTTATGTATGAAACGCAGGACTCCGTTATGGACAGATTCTTCCGCGATTACCTGACGATGAAGCTTGCATACATACCCAAGCAGGGAAGGGTTTATGAGGAATTCAAGCTATACCACCTTAACTGTGAGTTTGAAACGATACGCGAGCTGTGCCAGGATCTTCTTACTTACGCTAAGTACTATACGGATATTGTTTACAAGCGCAGCGATAATCCCGCGTTTAAGCTTCTGTATGAGGATATTATAGACCTGCGGATGGAGGTTTCGTATCCGTTCCTGCTCAGAGTGCATAACGACTTTGCAAAGCATATTATTTCAGAGGAAGAATTCATCGAGATAATGCGCCTGTGCATAAGCTATGTCCTGAGAAGAAGCATCTGCGATATGCCGACGAATTCTCTCAATAAAACCTTTGCAACGCTTAAAAATGAAATACGCACAGAAGATTACCTGAATTCGATAAAGGCGTTTTTCATATTTTGCGAAGGGTATAAGGATTTCCCGAATGACGATAAATTCACCGCTGCTTTTGCAGCGAAGGATATTTATAATATGCGTTCCCGCAACTTCATTCTCAGCCATTTGGAAAACTATGGAAACAAGGCTCCTATACAAATAAAAAACTATACTATTGAACACATTATGCCCCAGAACGGCAATTTAAGCGTAAGCTGGCAAAAAATGCTTGGGCCGCAGTGGAAAGAAGTACAGAGAAGATATCTGCATACAATAGGGAATCTGACTCTTACGGCTTATAACTCTGAAATGAGCGATAATCCATTTATGACCAAGATGAATATGGAAGGCGGCTTTAAAGAAAGTGCGCTCAAGCTGAACGGATTTGTAGTAAAGCAGACGGAGTGGAATGAAGGCACTATAAAAGAGCGGGCTGACCAGCTTGCGAAAAAGGCACGGGAAATATGGGCGTTCCCGACCATGACGAAGGCCGAGCTTGCTCCCTATTGTGCGGAAAATAAGCCAACGGAAAGATACAGCTTGGATACATACGCCCCCAACGAATTTACAAGAGCTTTGTTTGAAGCCCTTGACCGCCGCATCCTGAACCTGTCACCCGACGTCAAGCGCGAATTCAAGAAGCTGTATGTTGCCTATAAGCTCGACACCAATTTTGCCGATATAATTTTTAAGAAGCAGAGATTGCGGATTTCTGTGAATATGAAGTTTGCGGAAGTCATCGATCCAAAGGGCATCTGCCGCGATGTTACCGGTCTGGGGCGCTGGGGCAACGGCGATGTGGAGCTTTCAATGGAACACATATCTGATACGGATCAAGTCATGGAGATAATCGAGCAGTCGTTTAAGCTTCAGGCGGATAGCGATTAAGCGTTCTCTTCATCATAATAACAAAAGACCCCCGCAAGGGAGGTCTTTTATTATTGGCGGAGCAGGTGAGATTCGCCCGGCGGCACTGGGGCAGTGCCGCCGCCAGCTCGGGGAACTGAAAAGCCATCCACCGGATGCCTTTTCCCCCTCACGGGGACGTTCCCTTCGAATCCCACCCGCTCTTCATCATAACAACAAAAGACCCCCGCAAGGGAGGTCTTTTGTTATTGGCGGAGCAGGTGAGATTCGAACTCACGGACGGCTTTCGACCGTCACACGATTTCCAGTCGTGCCCGTTATGACCACTTCGATACTGCTCCACGATCAGTGCGGACGAGCTTTCGCTGCCGCACTTGATTATGATACAATACTTTTCGCATAATTGCAAGAGGAATATGCTAATTTTCTGCCGTGCAAGCTATTTACTTCAGCCTGTCAAAAAACCTTGGGGTTATTAAGGGGCCGCAGCCCCTTATGTTCAATCCGGCTCTGACGACACAAGGTGAATTGCCCCGCAGGGGCAAGAGAAGGCCCCCTGGGGGGTG
>ERZ824978.3158-NODE-3158-length-12861-cov-10.409183_pt1 | contig 12861 bp, 8 predicted proteins | sample MGYA00519860_ERZ824978 | MGnify/ENA primary metagenome ERZ824978 (study PRJEB31778, sample SAMEA3449184) | human gut metagenome | biome: human gut; feature: human-associated habitat; material: faeces | place: United Kingdom | collected 2010/2012 ... | reverse complement strand
TTCTTGACTACTACAAAGCTGGATATAGCTTTTTTCAAAACCATAAAACGAAATGCCGCAAAAGCGTAAAATGAAATCCTTCAAAAACATAAAATAAGATTGACGGAAATAGGGATTTTGCGTATACTATATTTGCGTATACTATAGAAGAATAGGAGGTGCAGCGTTATGCAGCAATACTTGCCACGAATCGTAGACCGTGAACTGGCCTTGAGGTTAGAGGCGTTTGGCGCAACTTTGATTGTCGGCCCCAAGTGGTGTGGAAAAACAACAACGGGTCAGCAGCAGGCGAAGAGTATTCTGCGGATGCAAGACCCAGACAAAAAGGCAGCTTATCTTGCGACTGCTGAGGCGAAACCTTCGTTGCTTCTTAAGGGTGATAACCCGAGATTGATTGACGAGTGGCAGATTGCCCCCGTCCTTTGGGACGCTGTGCGAACTGCGGTAGATATCCGGCAGGAAGAAGGCCTGTTTATTCTGACGGGCTCCACCTCCGTGGGTGATAAGAAGATCATGCACACGGGGACAGGACGAATCGCCCGCCTGAAAATGTATCCCATGAGCCTGTACGAGTCTGGCGAATCCAATGGACAGATTTCGCTGAAAACGTTGTTTGACCAGCCAGATGCGGATATTGATGGGGTCACAAGTCCGCTCTCTATCGAGCAGTTGATTTTTGCCGCATGCCGAGGATGGCCAGCAACACTGCGCAGAAAGAGCCAAGAGGCTCAGCTTTTGACTGCACGGGAATATATCACAAATATTTGTGAGTCTGATGTTTCCACAGTGGATGGCGTACAACGAAATCCCATCTGGACCAGCCTGATTCTACGTTCCTATGCCCGGAATATCTCCACATTGGCGAAGAAAACCAATATCCTGAAGGACGTGTCCGCCAATGCGGACGGTATAACTGCCCCCACATTGGATTCGTATCTGAACGCGTTGGAGCGCCTTTTTGTGATAGAGGACATTGATGCGTGGTGTCCAGCTATCCGCTCGGCAACAGTAATACGATCCGGTAAGAAACGGGGTTTTACAGATCCGTCCATTGCCGTAGCCGCTATGGGGCTTACCCCCGAGTATCTGGAGCAGGATCTAAAGACATTCGGCTTTATCTTCGAGTGTCTTGCCATCCGAGATCTGAAGGTCTATTCCTCAGCTTTAGGTGGAAAGGTATCTTATTATCATGACCGGCTTGATTTGGAGGCAGACTGTGTATTGCATCTTTCTGATGGAAGGTACGCGCTGATAGAATTTAAGCTGGGCAGCCGTGAGATTGAAGAAGGCGCTCAGCATCTGCTTGAAATCAAGGATTTGATCCATCAAGCCATTGAAAGCGGCGCGACCAGCCTGCGGGAACCAGATTTGTTAATGGTCATTACAGGCGGAGAAATCGCGTATACCCGGCCTGATGGGGTGAAGATCATTCCGATTGGCTGCTTAAAGGACTAAGACTAATTTGACGGGAAAGGGCATCGCTGCTGCGATGCCCTTTCATTGTGTCTGCGCCTCATACACGCCATGCACCGCCGTGGTCATATCAAACACGCCCTCCGGCAGCTTGACGCGCTGGCTGGTGCGCTTGTTGATGATCTCATAGAGCAACTCCAGCGCAAAATCGTCCGCATAGCGCGGCTCCTGCACCTCCAGCTCGCACAGATCCAGATAGCGACGGGCGGTGTCAGCCTCCTCATTGAGCCGCTGGATAATGCCCTGTACTGTGTTGGGGGACGCCCGCATCTGCGATTCATACTGGAATACCATGAAGAACCGGTGCTGCAAGGCATTGCTGGCCACACCCATGCCGATGTCCTGAATGTTGTCCTGGATCATGTCACGGCAATAGGCGTTGTCCTCGTTCTTTGCGTATGCGCGTAATAAGAAGCGGACAAAAAGCTATGGATGGCCGCAAAGGGCCATCCATGGCTTTTTGTCCGCTATACTGTTTTGCCTGACCGCATGATTAGGCGGCCTCTCGAATATCTCCAGAGGCCAATGTGTTCCGGGAACTCCGCTTCCTATATCAGCGTTCTCTATATTCTGGTGCCTCCATTATCCTCCCATACCACTGCCGAGATCTTCTCCCAGATCGCAGGTATAGCACCACTCCACCACATCGCCGTTATTCAGTTGGTAGCGGGAGCAGCCGTAGTTAGGAAACCATCCGTTGACGGCATACATTCAGCCGGAGAGCTTCCCTACATCGAACTCGTACAGATTGTGAATACCCTCGATATAGGCACTGTTATACACCGGCGTAAAGCTGGACTCCATGTGTATCTTATTTGCCTTGCAGACACGCTGCAGTACATCGTAGACACTTTCGCCGTCGCTGAACGTTACCTCTGTGGCTGGAAGGATGATACCGTCCTCCGGCACAAGGGCTTTCTTGCTCTCAACGCACTTATCAATATTGTCCAAGATCGTCTCGCAAGAGATGGATATGATACAGGTATACTTTGTGTCCGCATCCACATCGCTGTCCTGTGGCTCTACAGGAGCCGGTTTTTCCTCCGGCACAGGTCAGCAGGAGCAGTGCCAGAAGCAATGTGCACAGAGGTTTGGATCGCCGCATATCACTTCACCTCAATATCCGTCATGTCGAACAGGCGTGTCTGGCCCTGCCGGAAGCGGTCGCAGGCGGCCAGTGCGTAGAAGCCCTGCTCGGTAGCCATACCTCATCGCTGTGACGGAAGCCGCCGCCCTCGCAGGCAAAGGCGCACAGGCCGTCCAGCGGGGACGCGCCGTTTTTTACGAAGCGGCTGTCCGCTGCGGGATCAATGCCCAGCGCCGTCAGAGCCACGATGACCTGTGCGCAGGACTCGCTGTTGGCCGCGCCCCAGCTCATGAAGCCGCCATCGGCCTGCTGGGCATCAGACAGATAGGTCAGCGCCGCGTCAACTGCCGCCTTGATGTCTGTCTCCTCCTGATAAGGGGCCAGAGATGTCAGGGCCATGGCGGTCATGTCCACATCGGATTCGTCGCCCATCAACGCCCAGCCGCCGTCGCTGCACTGATAGGAGAGAATCTCCGCCACCAGTCCCTCGCGGGTGGTCTGCTCCTCGCCATCGGCGCACTGGGGAATATCGTAGCCATGGCAGTCCAGCGCGATCAGCGCCCAGATGGGGCCGTTGGTACCCTGTGCCCGCAGATAGGCCATGTCGGTTAGGCCCGCCGTCAGATCAACGCCCGCCATGTTGGCGGCATTATATCCGGCAGCCGTCAGGCCCAAGATGGTGCGGGAGTTCTCAGTGGATTTCGCGTGGTGCAGCCGCACGGAACCTGCTTGCTTGACATAGTCCTCTACCGTCTGCTCATAGCTCTGCGCAGTCTCATCACTGAGAAGTCCGGCACGGCTCAGGCCGATCACCGCCCACTCGCCGCCAACAGAGCCTGCGGAAAGCGTATCTTGCTCTTGTAGATATTTACCCGTTTCACGGTAGGCGGTCTGCCATGGTGCCTCCTCTGTCTTTGCGCCGCAGCCGGTCAGCAGCACCAGCAGGAGCAGCAGCGCAATGGAATGTTTTTTCATAGGCGTCTTCTCCTTGCAGAAATGTTTTTTTGCCGTCAGTGCGGCTTACCCACCGTACAATGCGCACGGTGGGCAAGCTGGGGAGGCCATTTCATATCCGGTTTATTTCCGTGTACCACTATGATTTATTGTTCCACCGGGAACTTTGTAATGTTGCCCAGGTAATACTGGCAGACCATCATGGCGTCGGAGACATCCATGGTGCCGTCGCCGTTTACATCGGCGGCTTTTTTCTGCGTATCTGTCGGGGTAACATTGCCCAGATAGATTTGGCAGATCAGCATGGCATCGGAGACATCAATGATGCCATCTGCATTTACATCTCCATATTTGACTGCACTCTGATCTGCAATGGTCAGGGTCAGGGTGGTCATGGGCTTATCGCAGTGGACGCCGTATTCCATCTCCAGGGTCTCGCTGTTCTCCCGGTTTTGGTACATGGCGTAGGGGAAGGTGATCTGGAAATCGGTATCATCAGCCGTCAGCGGCTTTTCGGACCAGGTCACATACTTCGTCACATCACGGGTCTTGCCGTTGGCGTAGTAGGCCGTTACCTGCATACCGGTGGGGTCAAAGGTATCCTTCACATTGTACGTCGTCTTATCCGGCAGCTTCGTGACCTCGATGCGTTCAATGGTGCTGCCCACAGCCATCAGGTAGGCGGAGTCGTTCTTGAAGTAGATGGTGCCGTACTCGTCCATGATGGGGCTGCAGATGGCGTACTGTGCCTGTGCGCCGCTGGGGGTAAAGATGTTGTAGGGCGTTGTATAGGTCTCCGACTTGCCGCTGGCCGTGTAGGTCTCCATGGTCTTCAGAGACACCTCGGTTTGGCCGGGCTTGTCCTCCAGCACCCGGAGCTTACCGGGAGTAAAGTTGTCGAAGAAGTACACATAGACGCAGCCGGTCTCTTCCTCATAGGCCGTAGTCAGAACGCCGCTGGTTTGCGGATAACCGTGCGTCCGCACGGTATAGGCGATCTCCCAGTTGGGGATGTCAATGACCGTCAGGTTATGTCCGCTGTATGCGCCGAACTGCGCCGTGCCGGAGATGCCGATATAGGCCCGTCCATTGTAAATGGTGGGCGTGCAGGTGGACATGGCGGGATTGGCGGGGTCGTCATCGTAGTTATAGAGCTTCAAGGTGCGGACATCCTCGATGGTGCCCTTTTCGTCCACGGTGGCCTCGAAGAAGTAGCCGCCCTTGCTGGTGAAGTAATACTTGCCGTTGTAATGGGTAATGGAACTGCGGATGTCTCCGGTCACGTCCATTTTGTAGCTGGACAGCAGTTCGCCGGTCTTGGGGTTAAAGGACAGCAGGCTGGGCTTGCCGGTGGTGTAGCCGGAAGCGCCGTCATCCGTTCCAATCAGCAGGAAGTCGTCGCACACATAGGCACCGGCCCAATAGAAGCCGCCCTTGCTGGTGTAGTACCAAGTGGGGAGCTTTTCTTCCATCGTCTGCGTGGGGTCCTCGTCGGTGGCGCTCAAGCACACATAGTGGGCCTCGTTGATCTCGCCCACCCAAAAACCGGTGTAGATGTAGCCATCGTGATAGACAATAGAGCTGTTGGGCTGACCGCCGATGGAGTCCCGATAGATCCACAGGGAGTCCAGGGTATTGGCGTCGAACGCCTGGATCGTGCCGTCAGACAGGCCCACGAAAATCATGCCGTTGGCGTAGGTGGGCGGGTTGATGGCGAAGCTGGAGTTGTGATCCATGGGCTTATCAATGAGAATTTCGCCGGAGATAGCATCCACCTTGTAAATGCGGGAGCCGGAGTAGGTGTAGATGGCACCGTCCACCAAAATGGGGCAGCCGCAGGCGTTCACATCGTAGCCGGATCCAATGGAGGTAGCCCAGTACAGCTCGGCATCCTTGGCGTAGACCGGCGTCTTGTAGTCCACCACACCGTTATTCTCATTGTTTTGGCGTAAGTGGGGCCACGCAGAATCGAAATTGATGAGCTTGTCGTTGGCTGGAGCCTTCTTTAGCGTAATGGTCAGTGTACCGTCCTTGTCGGGGGCGGTATAGTGCTCCACCGTTTGACCGATGTACCCGGCGCAGGTGGTAGTGTAGGAATAGCTGGCACCGGGGGTCAGGCTGTAGGTGCCGTTTTTCTCCACGATGCGCTTGCCGTTCAGATCGTTGGTCAGGAACACCGTGGCATCCGCCGGGGTCGTTTGGATGGTCAGTTGGATGGGGTCACTTTTCTGAACATGGACGGTATAGGTCAGCTCAATGCTGCCGGTATCTGCGTGGCAGACCTGTACCGAAATATCCTCATTATAAAGGTCTGTGTTCAGGACCGCTTCCGCGCCGGCCAGCGTGTCATAGCGTACGCCGTTGACCTTGGCATAGTACCCGCCGCAGCAGGCGGTGTCTGTTCTGCTGTTGGGATAGGTGCCGGAGAGATAGAGGGCCGTGGTCTCCCGGTCTACCTTAACATAATAATCCGTGGTATCTCGATCAAAGCGGGCCGTTGCGCCCTTTGGAGTTACAAAGGGCAGTGTCTCATCCTTTGTGGCAATAGTCAGGCTGGACAGGTGCAGCTGCCGCAGCAGCTGAATATCGTAGTCCTGATAGTAGGTAGTGCCGTTTTCTGTCTTGGAAATGCGGATCGTCACCGTCTGGCCGTAACCGGCCTTGGCCACGGCGTAGGTCAGGCTCTGAGCAAGACCCGTTTTGCTGACAGGCGTTGTGACCGTTACCGTCTGTGCAAGGTCATGGGTCTCCGGGACGGTGCTCTGGGTCTGATACAGAGCCGTCACGGTCCCTTCTGCCGTGGCCTGCATGGCAACGGAGCTGTTGCAGTCGGACACCGTATAGTTGTAGGTGTGGTCTGCCGCCGTGAAGGTCTTGTCGGCGGCGTAGGCGATCCGGCTGGAAGCATAGGTGCCGTTGTAGAATGCCAGATCGGTCAGCCAGTCGGTGGTGACAGGCTCCGGGACGGACACATTCAGTCCGCTGGAGGCCGTGAAGGTGATCTGCGTATGATACCAGGTGTTCTTCGTGGCGATGCAGGTATAGTTCTCGCCGGGGACCAGGTGATAGATCCCGTCCACCGGTGCGATCTCGGAGCCAGCTCCGTTGAAAACCTGCACCGTTGTGCCGGAGGGAACGGTCAGCGTCACAGGCACGGAAGCGACCTTCTGAATGTGAAGGGTGTAGGCACTCTGCTCTCCGTTGGGAGCCGTGACCTGAACCGTGTGATCCTGCGTGTCTCCGGTCAGCTGCACCGTCCCGGTCCCGGTGACGGTGTAATCCTCCCCGAAAGGCTCAGCGGCAATCTCCAGCGTGGAGGAAACGGTCGTCAGGCTGTACTCCCGTACAGTCGGCTCGAAATCCAGAGGCAGCTTGGTCCCTTCCGCCGTAGCAGTCAGCGTTTTCAGCGTGGGGACACGGGTCACGGTAACATCGTAGGACTGGATCTGCGTGTATCCGTCTGCACCGGCATATTGGGCTTCCAGAGCGAAGGTCTTGCCCTCCATACCGGCGGCAAGCAGATAAGTAAGCGACGTGGCCGTGCTGTTCCAGCTGCGGGATGTGCCCGACATATCCTTGCCGTTGGTGCCGGTATAAATGGTGCGGAGCCTGGTGGTCTTGGTATTCGGAACATTGCCCATCACAACATTCAGGTACACGCTGCTCAGAGCATTGGCTGTATCCTCGATCCAATACTGCGCCGTGTGGTTCGCGCGGTTTTGTGCAGCGCGGTAGGGTTCTTGATCGACATCCAGCAGCCGGATATTGCCGAACCACTCGCCGTAGGGCAGGGTCGCAGAGACCTGGGCGTCGGCGGAGACCGTCAGCGTTCCCTCTGTGCGGTTATATCCGCCGTCGGACACACAGAACTTATAGTCGCCGGCGATGACTTGGACGCTGCCGGTGCCGGTGGTAACATTGCCATAGACATCCGTAAGGGAGAGGATCGGTGCCTCCACCGCATTGCCGTTTTGGGTTGCTGTGGCGGAGACGGTGTATTTGGTCCCGTCCAGAAGGGCCGCATATTCGGCAATGGCGTCTTTCAGGTTTTTCAGCAATGGTCCTGCCGAGTCGGCAGTTGCCGTCCGCAGGCCCTTCAGCGCCGTTGCGTAGGCATTGGCCGCTGCCGGATAATTCTGCACATGGTTGGTCATGTCCAGGTAATCCGCCATTTGGATAATCAGCTGGATAGCTGCGTCCGAATAAGTCGAAGATACATGGAAGCAAAGGGCCTTGACGGAAGAAGCCGGAGCGTCCAGCTTATAGCCACCCTTGTCATAATAGAGCAGGTAATTGGCGGAAACGCCGTTGATCTCATAGACGAATCCGTTTTCCAGGCCGACAAAGTCAATATCTGAATCCGCCAGCGCCTGTTGAATGGTTTGTCCAGATTTGTACTGGATACGGGTCGGCTCCACGATGGTGCTGTTGGCGTTCATAGCCACAAGCACAAAGCTACCGGCGTACTCCTCTGCAGCCATCGCCGTGACCGGCATGGCGGCAGAGAGCAGAAGCACCAGACTCAGCAGCAGAGCCATTACTCTTTTGTGCATTTTCCTTCCTCCTTGTTTTCAATACAGGCAGTTCCATAGCCGGTACCGTATTTTCTCCCAGGTTGTCCAGCTGCCCTTGCAGGCATCCAGTACACGCACGGCAAATGAGTCAACCTGCTTGCGCTGCTCCGGGGTCATCTCCTGGGTGCTGAACAGCGCCTTTTGATTCAGTTCTGCGGCCTCCGCAGCATCCTCCGGGAACTGCACCGTACTGTGGCGCAGCAGGCAAACGGCATAGCCATAGCGCATGGCAATGGCCTCCCGGTCGTTTGCGGCGTCGATAGCGGCCATCTTCTTCCGAAACACCCTGCGGCGATGGGAAATGCACCCGGCCAGCAGCAAGACCAGCAGCGGAAGAAACAGCAGGTAGTGGGCATCCAGCGAGAAGGTAAATCGGTCCTGCTTATGCTCGTCGATCTCCTCCGGCTTTTCGACCTCCACAAATTGCTGGGTATTGTTCTCGTAGGTGTTCTCGTCCGGACTGTCGCCGCCCAGGGACAGCTCTTCATCGTCTATGTAGCCGGGAGTCACCTCGAAGGGCACAAAGCCGACACCGCTGACATAGTATTCCGCCCAGGCGTGGGCGTTTTCCTCTGTTAAGGTGATGGTCTCACCGGCCTTGTACCGGGCGGCATCCTCCGCCGAGAGGTAATACCCCTCCACATAGCGGGCCGGAACACCCATGTAGCGCAGCATCAGCACCGCTGCCGTGGCGTAGTGGACGCTGTAGCCGTGTCCGCTGCGCTCCAGCGTATATTGCAGGAAGTCACCGCTGCCATTCATGGTCCGGGCAGTCTCATCGTATGTCATGTTTTCCCGGAGATAATCAAAGATAATGGTGCGGATGTCGCCAATGGTCCGGGCTTGGGTGTCCAGCTGCAGCTGCCGCTGGAGGACGGCCCAGCTGTCCTGAGTCATTTGCAGGTCGATGGCCCGGAGATAGTCGGCGTATGCCTGCTCCTTGGATAGATAGGTCTCGATGTTCTCCCGGCCCTGGGCCGTGGAGAGGTTCCGCTGGATCTGATACCAGTCCGGGACGCTGCCTTTCAGATAAGACAGGCTCTCTGCCGGGGGCAGGTCCGTGTCCCCGATGCGGTCCGCTGCCAGCGTTTCACTGCCATAGACGGCATAGGGATAGTAGCCGTGGGCGGAACAGGCGGAGAGATTCTTGACGGTCATGGAGAGGGGGGTGGCTGTCTCCGTATAGCCATCCGCCAGAGCGATCTGGCTCTGGCCGTAGAAATTCGCCTCATGGAGCCAATAGAAAAGGTCCTCATATTGGGCGGTTTCTTCGGTATCGGCTGCTTTCCAGCCGGTGCCGGTGTAGGTGTCGTAGACCTGCCCACGCAGATACACCTTTTCCGGCTGCTCCATTGTGACTTCCAGCGCCGGGGTGTCGCTTTTATTCCAGGCGGGTAAGTTCTTAAGGTTTCCTTCCGGCATGGAATTAGTATCGCTGTTGTAGTGCCGCTGGTGAAGCTGGGTTTGCATCGTCTCGACCATGTCTGTATTCAGCTTGTCTTGGCAGGACAGGCCAATCAGCAGACACAGCGCTGCACACAGGACCGGCAAAATCAGCTGCGCCGGAACGCCTGCAAGGGCTTCTCCCTCTGCCGTGTGCTGCACCATCAGCAGCACCGTGCCAATAATCAGCAGCCCACCGCCGATGCCTATGGGAAACAAGCCCAGCAACAGGGCTGCATAGCAGGGCAGCAGAATCGGCAAGGCCAGCAGCATCCGTCCGCTCCATGCGCTGCGGCTGAGAAGCAGCGACACCGCCAGTAGCAGAACCGTTACCGCCAGAGGCAGAAATTGGGCATCCGCTGCCGCAAGGTCCAGGTAGATCTTCCCGGTCTTTTTCGTCAGCAGGGTCAGGAAATCATTTGCCAGTGTTCCAAAACCTGGTAGGACAAACTTGTTCAGTGCCAAGCTCAGAAGAAGCAACGCGCCGATGCCCGCTGGAACGAGCCAGTTCCCGATTCTGGTTTGGTATACTATCAGCAACGCCGCCTGCACCAAAATCGCAGCTGCTGTCATGGCCCACCATGGGTAGGGAACAGAGGGAAATGCAGCGGTTAAAAGCAAGCAGAAGCCCACCGTCAGAACGGCACAGACCACCCAAGCGCCCCAGGGAAAGTGCAGCTTTTTCTGTGCCGTTTCGGCGACAATCCACTGGAGTCCGTTTTCATTTTTTCGCATGATGGGTTAAACCTCCAGTCGCTGCATGGCCTCGGAATAATTCTGCGGGGCAAAGGTGGTCGCACCGGGGTACTGTTCTTCGGTACAGAGGATGAAATGCACCCGTCCGTCCGTGAGCAGCTGTTCTTCCGGCGCTGTGCCGAAACAGAGAATTCGGCTGTAACCGTCAGTTTTGGGCAGGCGGCACTCAGCGCTGCCCCTGGTCTTTACCAGAGCCGGGATAGCCTGCAAAAGCTGGTTTTCCTCTGAAATGTCCTGGACCTGCAGATCGTCCCGGTCCGTCCAGCACAGGGTATAGGGTACACCGCTTTGCAGCAGTGCCATGCCTGCGGAGGACACGACCTCCGCCAGTGCGTCCATCTGCTGGGGGTTACCGCCGGGGCGCTTATCCCAGAATACCAAAAGGGAACGGCTCTCCGGCTGGCTGGCCTCTTTCAGAATCAGCTCATCTAACTTGGAGGACAGCTTCCAGTGAATTTGCCGGATGTCATCGCCGGGGCGATACTCCCGGAGCTGGTACACCTCGCTGCGGTCCTCACCCCGTCGATTGGAAGCGCCGTCGTCGGCATAGGCCGGTCGGGCGGTCATGTCCGCCTCCATTGGATACAGGTCCGGGAGGATGGTCAGACGGGCATCCGCTCTCACGAGGGCCTTCATGGGAAGCAGGCCCAGATAGTCCAGCAGGGTAAACCGGCTGATCTGCACATACACTCTGCCGCAGAAGCTGCTTTGCAGCAGGATGGTTTGGCTGCTTTCGCCCTTGGCTCCGATGCTGCCGGTCAGCGTCACCGTCTGCTCTTCCTCAGTGAGATCATTGCGGATAGAGACCTGACAGCCATAGCGCATTACGGGCAGAAACGCTCCGTTGCGGATGCGCACCCGACAGCTGACTGCCGTGCATTTTGCCGCTGTGGCCGGGGTCAGAATGTCCGCCTGCAGATGCCTGCGGACATAGAAATTGACCGCCCAGGAGGCCAGGGGCAGCAGGAGCAGCAAGCAGAGTCCGGCCAGCGCCCAAAAGGAGCCGCTTGTAAGAAGCAGCGCCGCCAATGCCAGCAGCAGGAGCAGATAACACAGGGCACTGCCTAAGATCGTTTTTTTCATTTGCTGGAAAATTCCCGGATATCCGGCTTCTGGACGGAGGTAAGTACATTTTGCAGGATCAGTGCCGCTGTATATTCCTGAAGCCGTGCCTTAGAGTTGAGGATCAGACGGTGGACGCACACATCCGGGAACACGGCGCACACATCGTCAGGGATCACATAGTCCCGGCCCTCTAAGTAGGCGTTGGCCTTGGCCGCACGGGTCACAGCCAAAGCGCCACGGGGACTGACACCCAGGGTCACATAGGCGTTGGAGCGGGTCAGATCCACCAGCTCTGCAATATAGTCATAAATTCGGTCTGCCACATGGATATTGCTGACCTCTGCAATGAGCTTTTCCAGCTCGGCAGGGGAAGTCACTGTCTGGCAGGCAGAGAGCGGGTCCACATGATGGCGATCCTTCAGCAGTGCCGCCGTGCTGGCCCGATTGGGATAGCCCATGCTCAGTTGGAGCATGAAACGGTCCAGCTGGGATGCGGGCAGCATCTGCGTACCCGCAGAACCCACCGGGTTTTCCGTTGCCAGCACGATAAAGGGCTTCGGCAGGGGCCGGGTCACGCCGTCCACGGTGACCTGCAACTCCTCCATAGCCTCCAGCAGAGCGGATTGGGTCTTGCTGGAGGTACGGTTGATCTCGTCCGCCAGCAGCAGATTGGTCATAATGGCTCCGGACTGATATTTCAGCTTGCCGTCTGCCTTATCGAATACGGAAAACCCGATAATATCCGATGGCAGGGTGTCGGAGGTGAACTGGACACGCTTGGAGTCCAGACCTAGCGTTTTGGAAAATGCCTTGGCCAGCGTCGTCTTGCCTACGCCGGGGACATCCTCCAGCAGCACATGGCCCTGTGCCAGGATGGCCAGCAGCACCTTGCGGACGATGTCCTCCTTGCCCAAAACGACCTTGTTGACCTCTGCCTGAATTTGATCTGTCAGCTTGTTCATGCCTTTTTCCTCTTTCTGCCGATGATGTAGATCGCACCGGCGGCGATTACGACTATCGCACCGATCACGGCGCAGATGATGATTCCATTTGTGCCGAATGCCTCACGGGGCGCTTGAGTGCCGTCAAAATGTAGCACCCACGGCTGCCCGGACCGCACACGCTGCACAGCCACTAAGGCCAGGACGGATTGGGCCGTTGCCAGGCCGTCGCCGGCCCCCTCCAGCACATGGCGGTAGGTGCCGTCCGCTTCCCGGAACTGGGAAAGCTCCGTCAGCAGGGTGTGCTCGCCCTTGACAAAACGGCTATCCGTCTCCGGGTCAATGCCCAGCGCACACAGGGCCAGGATGACCTGGGCGGTGCTTTCCGCGTTTTCATCGCCGTAGGCGATATACCCGCAGGTGTCCGTCAGCTGGCCGGAAAGATAGGAAAGTGCTGCGTCGATCTCGGTCTCCATCTGGTCCCGATAGGGAGCTAGGGCCTGCACCGCCATAGCGGTGATGTCCACATCCGATTTTCCGGGGATCAGGCCGAAGCCGCCGTCCGGCT
>ERZ824978.3157-NODE-3157-length-12863-cov-2.687929_pt1 | contig 12863 bp, 18 predicted proteins | sample MGYA00519860_ERZ824978 | MGnify/ENA primary metagenome ERZ824978 (study PRJEB31778, sample SAMEA3449184) | human gut metagenome | biome: human gut; feature: human-associated habitat; material: faeces | place: United Kingdom | collected 2010/2012 ... | reverse complement strand
GGCGACCTTCTCTGAAATATCCTACTGATATGATTATCTATGAAATGCATCATCGTGACTTCTCGGTTGATTCTACTTCGGGAATTAAGAATAAAGGTAAATACCTCGCATTGACTGAACACGGGACCATGAATTCAGATAAGTTATTGACCGGTATCGATCACTTGATAGAACTGGGAGTGACACATGTGCATCTTCTTCCTTCTTCTGATTATGCTTCTATCGACGAAACAAAACTGGAAGAAAAGATTGAGACACTGGATGCACAGATTGCAGCCAATGCGACTAATTCGGTGAAATTGCGGGAACTTATGGAGAAAAAAGAAGAGACTGAGAATGCACTGGATGAGAAGATGGACCGATGGGTATATCTGAATGATTTAAATGAAAAGATTCAAGATGCAAAGCAACAGGGATAAACAAGGAGAAAAAGTATATGAACTGGACAAGAGAAAGACTGAAAACAAATGGTAAGATTGCATTTAAGAAGAATTACTGGGCATGTGTGGCTGTAGCAGTGATCATGGGAATCATCACGGGACTTAGCAGCATAAGCGGAGGAAGAACCGGAAGTGGTGCTTCACAGAACAGTCTGTATGGGAATGACGGGTTTTCATTCTCATATCATTACGGATGGGGATTCCCATTTGCAGGGCTGGCAATTGCAATGGCTGCGATTATATTAACGATTGTAATATGGGCACTGAAGATATTCGTGGGAAATCTTCTGGAAGTAGGTGGAAAACGTTTCTTCGTATTGAATAAGACAGAGAATCCAACGGTTGGAACGATGTTTGATGCATTCCGTTCCGGACATTATGTGAATATTGTACTGACCATGTTCTTAAGAGAACTTTTTACATCCTTATGGACATTACTGCTGGTGATTCCAGGAATCGTGAAGCATTATGAATACCTAATGATTCCTTACATTCTTGCAGAGAATCCGGGAATGGACAGAAAAGAAGCATTCCAGATCAGTAAGCGTATGATGGACGGACAGAAGATGGAGACGTTTATTCTGGATCTGTCATTCCTTGGATGGGATATTCTTACGGTTATCACATGTGGAATGGTGGGGATTTTCTACGCTTCTCCATACAAGCAGGCAACTTTTGCAGAGTTATATGCATTTAATAAAGCAAAAGCATATGAGGAAGGATATATCAGATAATGGCGATCAACAAATCAATGAGGCGGGTATTAAAAGCGCTGTCCTTCGACGGCATTGAAGTGGAGGCTTCAAGACACCTGGCGAATTTAAAAGCAATTGATCCGATGAAGATATTTCATAAGACGATTGACTATAAGATTTATAACGGCAATCATCAGATCCCTGTAAGGATATTCCTTCCAGGGGAAAAGATGGAGGATGATCTGCCGGTATTTCTGTTCTTTCACGGGGGAGGATGGGTAACGGAAAGTATTGATAATTATGAAAGAATCTGTGCCCGTCTTGCTTCGGCAACAGATCATATCGTTGTATCGGTAGAGTACCGGCTGGCGCCGGAGTATCCATTTCCCATTGGTTTTTACGATTGTTATATGGCGGCAAAGGCTATGTACACGAACCAGTTTATCTTGAATACAGATCCGGATAAGATTACACTGATCGGAGACAGTGCCGGTGGGAATCTGGCAGCAGCTGTTTCACTGATGGCAAGAGATCAGGGAGAATTCCTGCCGAAGAGACAGATACTGATCTATCCTGCGGTAAATAATGATTACAGTGAGGAGTCCCCATATTTGTCGGTAAGACGTTACGGGACGGAATATCTTCTGACTGCGGGAAAGATGCGGGATTATATTAATTTCTATGCATCGGCAGAAGAAGATAAGAAAAGTAAATATCTTGCACCTCTCATGGAGACCGATTACAGCAACCAGCCGGATACACTGATCTTAACGGCGGAATGTGATCCTCTCAGAGATGAGGGGGAAGAGTATGGAAGAAGGTTAAAAGAAGCGGGCAATAAGGTGGAGGTGCACAGAATACAGGATGCACTTCACGGATTCTTTGCACTGGGAGTAAAATATTACCATGTACAGGAGAGCTTTGCTATTATTAACCGTTTCCTGAGCGGCTATACATCTGATGAAAACAGCCGGAAGGTTAGTCCTGCAAACGAAGAATAAAGCGGGAAAGTAAAGGGGGAGGAGAAAGCCGGTGTTTGAGCAAAAACGTGCTTACTGGAGAAGTCTGGATAATGCGGCAAAGTTATTTTCCGCAGCCAGCAGCCCGAAAGATACCAGAGTGTTCCGGTTCTATTGTGAGCTGAAAGAAGAAGTAAAAGAAGAGATATTACAGGAAGCTCTGAATCAGACGATACAAAAGTATCCCGTATTTTTGTCGGTTATGAGAAAGGGGCTTTTCTGGCATTATCTGGAGAAAAGTGAATTAAGACCGGTGGTAAGGGAAGAATATAAAGAACCTTGCAGCAGCCTGTATGTACGGGATAAAAAGACACTTTTATTTGAAGTGACATATTATGAAAAACGGATCAATTTTGAAGTATTTCATGCGCTGACAGATGGAACCGGTGCAACAGAATTCCTAAGAGAACTGGTGAAGAATTATCTGTATCTGATCCACGAAGAAGATCTGGAACCGGTGGAGCTGTCAAACCAGTATCTGACGGTAAAAGATCAGGAAGATGACAGTTTCAGCCGATATTATGATCCGGATTTTCCAAGAAAGAAAAAGAAAAAGATCAGGGCGGTTCAGATCAAAAAGGGTGGAAAAGGATATGAAGAGCTGCAGATCAATGAAGCTTCCATGTCGGTAAAAGAACTGCTGGGGATTGCCAGAGAAAAGAAAGTCTCCATGTCGGTGCTCCTGACGGCTGCATTTATCTGTGCAATCCATGAAGAAATGAGCCGGATGCAGGAGAAGAAGCCGGTTATCCTGATGGTTCCGGTGAATTTAAGAAAGATTTTTCCATCGGATTCGATGCTGAATTTCTTCGGTTATATAGAGCCGGGGTATCAGTTCGGAGGGGGAAAAGATTCTTTTGAAGATGTACTGGAGGCAGTAAAGTTATATTTTCAGGAGAATCTGTCCAAAGAGCATATGGCAGGACGGATGAATGAACTGATTGCAATAGAAAAGCATAAGATCTTAAAATGGGCACCGCTGGAACTGAAAAACCGCTGTATCCGTGCGGGTGCCAAGATGGCGGAGCAGGAAGTAACCGCCGTGCTTTCGAACATGAGTGTGGTAAAGATGCCGGAAGATTATGCGCAATATATTGAAAAGTTTGGCGTGTATACAAGTACGAACCGGACAGAATTATGTATCTGTTCTTTTCAAGATACGTTATCACTTGGCTTTACATCGAGATACGACAGCACGAATATCCAGCGGAATTTCTACCGGATATTGAAAGAACTGGGGGCTTCGGTCAAAGTGGCAGAACCGGATTTCCCGGAGGATGCAAGACCAAATTATGAAGGAAAGAAAGTATTACAGATCTTTACATTTTGCTGTATTGCAGCGATCGTGATCAGTATGATGACGGATATCATTATATCGCCCGGTGTGCACTGGTCGGTGTTCGTGGCAGCCGGGTGTGCGACGATGTGGCTTACGATGGCAGTCGGTTATGTGAAACGGTTCAATCTGCTGAAGAATGCGGCATGGCAGCTTCTGATCATGTCAGGAATCTGTGTATTGTGGGATCTCGGAACCGGATGGAGAGGCTGGTCTGTGAATATCGGAATTCCGGATATCTGCCTGCTGATCCAGGTTGTAATGTTGATCATATCAAGAATACGTTCCCTGTCACCGAGAGAATATATGATCTATTATGTGATGGCCGCTGTCTATTCGATGATTCTTCCATTGATTCTTTTAGTGACAGGAGTAATCCATTACAGGACTCCATCGGTTATCTGTATCGGGTGCAGTTTTCTGCTGTTGATCGGATTAATTTTATTCAAACGAAAAGAATTTAAAGAAGAAATGCATAAAAAATTCCACGTTGGCTGATACTGATAGAAAGGAAAATATTGGTGGCTTTGTGCGGTGCAGGGTTGATTTTGAGAGAAATTCTTAAAAAAATCTTACATCCGTGAAGTGGTTGTGATATAATAGGTATATCAAGAGTTTATGTCAGCGCGTTTACAAATTTCATAATACGATACCAGAAAAGATGGCGTGCAGTTCGATATAACTTCGGATTGTGCGCTCTTTTAGCGTTGTCATACATCTGCAGGTTACCATGAGAGAAGTGTTAGAACAGGAGGCAGAAATGTTCAAAATAGGAGATTATGTGGCGCATTATAAGGAGGGCGTCTGCGAAGTAGTAAATATTGGCAAGATTGACATGGGCAGTTCGGACAAAGAGTATTATACGTTAAAACCGGTATATGATGCAGGTGGAACGGTATACACACCAGTCGATAATAAGCGGGATCAGATCAGAAAACTGATCACAAAAGAAGAGGCGGAGAATCTGATCAAAGAGATGCCAAAGATCGATACCATTGGTGTGACAAATGAAAAACAGCGGGAAGGAATGTACAAGAACGCATTGTTACACAATCAGTGCCGGGAGTGGATCTCACTGATCAAGACTTCATATGGAAGAAATAAGAAGAGATTACTGGCGGGAAAAAAGACGATCAACGTTGATGAGAGATATATGTCCAGCGCCGAGAAGTTCCTGTATGGAGAACTGGCAGTGGTGATGGAGATTCCGAGAGATAAAGTCAGCGGTTATGTGAAAGAGCACCTGGATGCGGAGCTGGCATAGGCGAATATAGGAAGAAAAAGAAAACTGCTGATAGCAGGTTCTTACGAATATATGATAATTTAAAAATAATGCTGCAGAACGAAGAAAAGTTTGCAGCATTATTTTTTATACCATAGTAAGTAAGAGAAGTTGCCGGTTTTGTAGATATCGGAGTATAGAATTAATTGGTTTTCTGGGTATCGTTGCTTGCTTTTGCTGCCTTTTCTGCATAAGTAGTAGTTACGAGATCCTTGTAAGGTGCGCGTTCCTTAAGCTCGCCTGCTTCTTCTAAGATATCCTGAAGAAGATCAAAGCTTTCCTGCCGGAAGATCAGATCTTTTTTCCATGTATCCTGCTCATAATAGCGGGAAATGATGGTTGTGATCGTATCCAGTGTGGTCTCTTTGAACTGAGGAGCGATTGCCTGGGCAATGTCTTCCGGTGTGTGGGATGCCACGTAGTCCATACCTTTTTGCAGTGCATTGGTGAATCCCTGGACGACTTCCGGATGTTTGTTGATGTAACTCTTCTTTGCAGAGAAAGCAGCCGCTGTCCGTTCCAAGAGAGGCGACAACGTATCCCTTACCCTGTTTTTCAAGATTGGTTGCACCAGGTTCGAATTCTACGGTGAAGTCGTAATCGGATTTGTCTTCTGCGAAGGCAGCCGCAGTAGAACCGAAATCAATATTCTGGTCGATGGTGAGATCTGTAGCCGGATCGATATGGTTCTGGTTTAAGATATACTCAAATACCATTTCAGGCATGCCGCCTTTTCTACCGCCGATGACCTTCTTGCCTTTCAGATCTTCCCATTTGAAATCCTTAATATCTTCCCTGGCAACCAGGAAGTTCCCGGCGCGCTGGGTGAGCTGGGCAAAGTTTACAACATAATCATTCGCCCCCTCGTTATATGTGTAGATAGAAGCTTCCGAACCCATAAAGCCGATGTCGGCAGTTCCGGAGAGGACGGCCGTCATAGTTTTGTCGGCTCCAAATGGAACAGTATAGTTAGTACAAGACGCATCACAGAAAATCGACGGAGGTTATGGCATGGTCTTCGTTCACATGAATCTCCTGAATGATGGAACGCCAGAAAGCTCTGCGGTTTTCTTGTGATAATTGATCATACATGGTCCGGAAATCTGTATCCAATAGTTCTTCAAGGTAACCGTAATTCGTCACTGGTTCCGGAAGAACGCTCTGCAGATCATTCAACTCACTTTCGACGCGTCCATACTCTTCGTTGTAATAATCCCAATCAATCCGTCCCTTCTGGAATAGAAAATTAAGACGGTCCAATTCTTTTCTTAACTTCTCGGGGGACAGCTTTTTCTTTTGCTTCTCTTTCTCTTTTTCGATTTTCTCACATTTTACTTTATAATTTTTATATTCATCCTCTAAGTTATCAAGTAGATAATTCTCAACGAGGTTCTGGCTCAATCTGTGCCGGTAAGAACATATGTGATCTATCATAGCTCTGTTGCATCGATAATAGCAGTAAGTTCTTTTTGCACCGGTTTTCCTGTTGATGATGGACGAACACCCGGTACCGCATAGCAATTGACCGCACTCCGGACAGCGGATCATTCCTGCAAACAGATAGATGCGGCCGGAAGGTGTAGCTTTAACATTCCGTTTTTGTATCTTCTGCAATTTGTTCCACTCATCTTCAGTAAGATATGCAGGGCAGTAAGGAAATCCTCGATAAGTGCCTTTGTAGAATTCGCTGGAAAGGAGCGTACGCATGATCCCGAAACTGAAATCAGGATCATAGGTTTCTTGTATGTATCTGAGTGTAGCGCACTTATAAAATGCATCCACGACATGTTCGCGATCAGGATCCTTAACCATGCGCTTTTGTCCATCAACGATACCTGACTTATAGCCATATCCCATATTCACATCACCGAAAATTAATTTACCGCTTCTGATCGATGCTTCATTTACAAATTTGATACGTTCACTGGTGGTATCGACTTCATTCTGGCCGATTGACAGAACCACATTAAGCTGCAGCCTTCCATCTCTGGTTTCCATGTTGATCCCTGGCTCGCTGGTACTGATCCAGCGGACGTTGTGGCTGTCAAGAATATCCTGCACCTTATAGAAATCAGACAAATTACGGAACCATCTATCGATACGCCAGAAGATAATAACATCGATTTTCCCGGCTTGCACGTCTTGCAGCAGAGAATGTATAGCCTTCCGCTTTTTGAGCTCTTTACGGGCTGTTTTCCCTTCATCAGCATATACACCGACGACAGCCATATTGTGTTCCTTGGCATAATTGGTAAGATATTCTTTTTGCGCTTCAAGCGATTTGCCGTGCATCATCTGTTCGGTAGTGGATACACGAATGTAGATGGCGCAGCGTTCAATTTTGTTTGGCATATCATATCACCTTTCCCAAAATATATACAAAAATGAGTACAAAAATAACACCTATACGGTGCCGGAAATTTGTGGTACAATATCCTTGGTTGTGAGGGTATTATACGTGTTTTGGCACTGTATAGTATTCACTAGGTCGTTCCTGTTGACGCAGGAGCGACTTTTTATTTTTTCTCTAAATTTCTCTGTTCTTTTTGGATCTGTTTAATACTTTTAGATGGAGTCGGCAGATCTTCCGGCATAGTGCCACCGAGATCAGCGATTGTTTCTCGAACTTTTCGACCGACATCTAAATGGGTCTTATTAGCATTTTCTTTTCCAGTAATGCGTTCTCTTTTTAATTTAGCCTCTGTCTGAGTTGCACGGAAAAGATTAGCTGCCAATTCTTCATATCCCATATGGTCAAGAATTTGCTGGCTTTTAGACAAGCCTTTCCTTGCTTTTATATCTTGTGCTTTTAATCCACCATATAATCCCATATAGCCATAGTTTTGGAAGATAGCATAATCTAAATTCGATTCAACTCCGGCATCTTTGGCAGCAGCCACCAGAAGTTTGTTATGTTCTGCCATTTCCTTGCGAATAGCCAAACGTTTTTGATCTTCATTGAGTTGGTCGTAATTTTCAATTAATTCTTGCTGTCTTGTTTTCACTGCAAAATAGGTTTGACCAAGGGCGATAATTTCTTTTGAACTATCACCGTTCATAACAATAAGATAGCAAGCGTATCTTGAAAGTTGATAACTTGGAAAACCTCTTTGGGCACCTGATCCAATTTTGACCATCTCGGTGACTTCACCGAAATGGTCAGAAATTTCGTAGCCACTATTTTTACAAGTATCCATAGCTTTAAAAATAGAAAGTTCAAAATTACGAAAATCTTTGTATTCAAGTGCTTTAGAAAGCTCTCTTGCATACCAGAACTCCTGACCATAATCATTAATATGTTTAATTGATTCGAATAGAGTGTCGGTATAATTCTTCTGTTGTTCCTGATTTTTGTTGGTATCAGCTTCTACTGGAACAGTAGTATCCGCCTCATCACCAGTAAAGAAAAAGAAGATAATCACCCCCGATATTAAATAACAGTCTGTTCTCTCTGTATGAGAACATCTTCACTTCCATATTTTGGACAATTCATAACTAACGCCGTTCCTCTTTTGCTTTTCGTTATTCACAAAAGATATCAATGAGATCATCTCATTATATTTATTTAATCAGCATCTCCGCCATACAAATACTTTCGTATCAAGAGGGCAGTGTATTATTTATGGTTAGAGATACTGGATGAATTACATATATCTCTTTACAACTTCTATTAAACGGTTTTTGTATTTGTACAAATCGTTTAAAGAGTCGATATAAATACGCTCGAATTTTTTATTAGCATCCGGGATGAGAAGCTGTTTATTTCTTGCATCAAGATTGAGGCGACAAATCGGTTTTCTATTATTGTCTTTATACAGAATTCCAAAATAACTTTCGGTATCACGGTGAACTATATCTTCAACAGGTACGATACCGGCAAGAAGTCCGCGAATAATGTAGAAACTTTCAATTTCATCTTCCGTTGTAACAATCTTGGATACAGGTTCTTTAATCTCTGGTTCTGATTCTTCATCTTTATCATAATCGTCAGCTAATGCAGAAGAAATTTTACTATTTACTATTTCATTTACAAAAGAAGAGAAAGCTCGTTTTACCACGGGCGTAAATTTTTCAATTATCCTCTGATTCTTTTGACCATCGTATATATCCGCTAAAATAAATCGAACAAAGTCTTCTGTCGGAGATTCAAACTGTTTTGTTAAGATGTTTTTTATTTGACTGCTATATTTAAGCTCTTCGGCAGTACTAAATATTTTGTCCTTATCAAAATTATCTTTACAAAATTTTTTTAATTCATTGATGGAAGAATCTTTTAAATTTGCCATGTCTATTTCTAGAAATGGCACAAGATCCATTTTGTTTGATTCTTCTAAATCTGTATAAAAACGATATATTATGCCATTTGTAAGAATACCAAATTTAGCAGGAGATGTCCCGAAATATCTAAAAAGTTGAGACGAATGTTTGTCGAGTTGCTCTGAGCAACTTTTGCATTCGACTAAAATATTCGGCTGTCCATTTTCAAGGATTGCATAATCAACCTTTTCGCCTTTTTTTATTCCTACATCAGCAATATACTCTGGGCAAAATTCATTTGGATTGAAAACATCATACCCAAGAAGTTGAAATAAAGGCACTACAAGAGACATTTTTGTAGATTCTTCTGTAGTGATGGTGTCTTTTAAAGACAGTATCCTTTCTGAAAATTGTTTAATTACATCATTGAACTCCATACATTTTCCTCTCTTTCATATTTTATAAATCATCACCATATAGATAGTGGTGTTCAGCTCGGTGGAACATATCACAATGTTCCTGAATAAATTCAACACGTTTCTGATCACGAGCAATCCGCTTCTTTAATCGTTTGCGTTCCGCTTGCAGTTGCTTGATGCGATCAAGATAGATTTGAGCCGGTTCAGGATCCTTGTGTAGATGATGAGCATAATATTCAATTTCTTGTACATTACCTTTTGAAAAGTCATCATTCTTTATATGACTCATGGCATGTTCATATGCCTTAAGCTGAGATTCATAATTTAATCCGGCATTGATCAGTATCGTGTAGCTTCCGTCCTCGTTCGGAACAACCATTTCATTTCCTTTTTTACTAGGAAAGTCCATAAGAACGACATTAACATCCGGTGTCGTCAATATCACCACGTTCCTTTCGTTTTAGCGCGAGAGCCATGCTATGCAGAGCTTTTAAGTCGTCCGGATCCATATCTTTCTGGACATCGAACAGCGCTTTCAGTTCTTTGTTTTCAAATATTTCTTGTGCTACCTGTGCAGTTTCGGTGTTTGTGTAGTATTCGTTGGAATTTTTCCCAGTGCGAATATATTCGGCAGTTACACCAAATAAATCAGCTATCTTCTGCAATTTAGCATCTTTAGGATTGCTTCTACCATTTTTCCAGTCTGAAAAAGTGGACTTTGTGATTCCAGTAGCCTTTGCTACGTCAGAGTCTTTCATCCCCTTGGAATCTCTTAACTTGCAATAAATTTCATACATAATACACCTCTAAATAATAAATTCTGAAATCAGTACAAAAAGTTATTGACAAGTTCTGAAATCCGCACTATAATAAAGCCATAAAGTTCGGAAATCAAAACAGAATTAAGTTTTAATTCATTTGTCAATGTATCTGGTAAATATATTGTATCTGATTTCCGAACTAAAATCAATAGAAAGTTCGGAAATGAGGTGATTATTTTTATGTATGAAAGATATGTAGAACTTCGAAATCAAAAAGGTGTATCTGATTATAGGGTAGCAAAAGATACAGGGATTCCGAAGTCTACTTTTTCTGATTGGAAATCAGGAAGGAGTAAACCGAAGATAGCAAAGCTTAAAATTTTGGCTGGATATTTCGATGTGGCTGTGGATGAATTGATTTCAGCAACAGATGAAACAGGTTCAGAGAAAGGAGAATGATGGAGTGCATCAAAATAGTAGCACAAAAGACTGTGGAAAATTCATTCCCGATTCAACGGCGAATCGGAATGGGGATATTCAGAGTGTGTAAAAGTTCGCGATACATATTTCCCAGGGATGGATTTGTCATATTTATTCGAGACGGACACACGAAGTAGTGAGTAGGAGGTGGATATTTTGGAAGAGATGAAGAAAGAAATAGAAAGCCTTAAGAAAAAGACTTTCTATTTGCAACTTCTTATAACGGTGACGCTGATTAACGTGATTTTTTTCTCTATTACACAAACAAGACAGTATTGTTCGGTTATGAGTTATTACAGACAAACTATCGAGCTGAATCAGGATTTGAATCAAATTCTTCAGGACACAAATCAATTGGAGGAAGAGATTCTTTCCAAGATTCGATAGATTCTGATTGCGAAGACTGTGAAGAATCTAAAGATTGAAAAAGGTTATAGCATTGTTTGTAAAGTTCGTTTCTTTCACGAATAAGATTATTTCGCTCTTGTTCAATTTCAAGGCGTTGTTGTTCGAGCTTTGTTTCAGCGGCAGATTGGTGAAGACTGATAATAGTATCAGTTAAATGAAAAAATAAGGGAAGAAGAATGCTCCCGATAATAGCAATAAGCATATTTGTTGACATTCGGATGCGTTTATTTCCAATAGGAACTGCAATGGTTTCAGGAACAGTGAGTTCTTTTATTTCAGGTTTGTTCAATGTTACAAAGTCTTCTGAAGCAGAAAAGCAAGCGTCAGAAGACTTTACAAAATCAAGAAGAGCGCTTGAAATAACAGAAGCTAAAGATTGAGAAGATGTTGAACCGATGGACGAAATTAGTGAGTCCATTGCTTCCTGGAGTTCGGGTGTAATTACAAAGTTAGAAGCTAAGTTTGACACCACAGACAGGGAGTATTGAAAAATATCTAATGAATTTTTTGAAAATTCACACCAAGACATTGTAATTGAGCATCAGTACATTCGGATGCAAATTTGGATAATGCGGAATTCAAACCAGACAAATTCAGGTAAGAATCAGTTAGAGAAGTGTTACTCATGACAACCCCTTCTTTCGTAATTATTATAAAAGAATTTTATCATAACATGAAAATATTTTCAATTAACAAGCGAGGTGAGAAAAGATGAAATGGATAGCGATAGCAAACGTAACCTTGATGATTTTGTTTGCAATAAAGTGGGGGATAGAAAGAGCACGCTTTAAAGGACTCATGTTTTTTATTGTAGCAAAAGAATACACCCCACCAAATGAACAGGAAATGATGGAGTGCATCAAAATAGTAGCCCAAAAGACTGTGGAAGAATGGATCAAGTAATAAGCTTGGAAATTTCCGGAGGAAGATACTTGGATACAAGAGCTGTTGTGACACCTTCGGCGATCGAAGAAATAACTTTCAAACTTGCATCGCCGGCTTTTGATACAAGTGCTTGTGTACGACTCCACTTTTCTTCGGTCCTGGTATTTGCGAGAAAATCATGCCCAAAAGGTTCGAGGCAACAATCAAATTGAGTTCGGCCCCAAATTTTATTACTACATACATCGGATAAAAGCCCTGCTTTTATACAATACTGGACGTGATATAAAATCTTGGGAAAATCGTAAGAAGACAGGTAATCATCGTAGTAAGTGTATATGTTTTCATCAAATGATACTGACTCATAAATAGTTTCGTATTTTTCAACGGTAAGAAGAATGGAACGAACGCATGAAATATCTAATTGCATAATTAGACTCCTTTCTTGAATACTCGGCTTTGACAGAAGCCTGTATCAACAGAATAGGAGCATAAGAAAAGAAAGTCAATAGGATTCAAATTTAAGAAAGAGGTGAGAAAAGCAATGAGTGAAAAAGAAAAGAAAGAAATCGCTGAAATGGTAGAAACAGCCAAACATCTGGCGACACATGATCCACAGGCATTCATGATTGCCAAAAGCAACATGGAGATTCTAAAGATCAGAGCAGACATGGACAAGCAGGAAAAAGAACCGGCATAGAGAATGCAACAAGTACAAACTGTAACACATAAACATAAACCAAGGAGATAGAAAGCAGGTGGCGAATATGAAACCGGACATGGAAAAAATCATTGAGGTGTTGATATCTCTTCTGGAAGAACAGGAAAAGGTGGAAATCACCTATCCCATTGAGAAAACCGCGTAAGCGGTACCGGTTGGACAA
>ERZ824978.3145-NODE-3145-length-12906-cov-4.399891_pt1 | contig 12906 bp, 9 predicted proteins | sample MGYA00519860_ERZ824978 | MGnify/ENA primary metagenome ERZ824978 (study PRJEB31778, sample SAMEA3449184) | human gut metagenome | biome: human gut; feature: human-associated habitat; material: faeces | place: United Kingdom | collected 2010/2012 ... | reverse complement strand
ACGACACGCCGTTGACCTCCTGCGAGAGGTTGCAGGCCAGCACCGACATCGAGAAGCGCTCTTCGGGGTCGTTGGGGTTGGTCTTGCCCAGATTGATGAACTGTTCCCACGTGATGCCCAGTACATCGGGGTAGTGGGCGAGGTATTGGCGGATCATCGACTCGGGGAAGGCGTCGTGGCCGGCCGGCACGGGGGTGTGGGTCGTGAAGAGCGACGACGAGCGGACTACTTCCAGCGCTTCGGAGAAGGTGAGCTTGCGGCGCACCAGATCGCGGATGCGCTCGATGCCGATGAAGGCCGCATGGCCCTCGTTGCAGTGGTAGACCTCCTGCTTGATGCCCATGGCCCTCAGGGCGCGGATGCCGCCCAGGCCGAGCAGCAGCTCCTGTTTGAGCCGGTTCTCCCAGTCGCCGCCGTAGAGGTAGTGGGTGATCTGACGGTCTTCGTCGAGATTGGCTTCGTAGTCGGTGTCGAGCAGGAAGAGGTCGGTGCGGCCGACCTGGCATCGCCAGACGCGGGCCGAGAGCGTACGCCCCGGCAGGGCGATCTGTACGGTCGTCCAGTTGCCCAGCTCGTCGCGCACGGGCGAAATCGGCAGCTTCGAGAAGTTCTGCGCCTCGTAGGTCGCCTCCTGCGCCCCCTGCGCCGAGAGCCGCTGCGTGAAGTAGCCGTAACGGTAGAGCAGCCCCATGGCAACCATCGGCACGTTCTTGTCCGACGCCTCTTTGAGGTAGTCGCCGGCGAGGATGCCCAGGCCGCCCGAATAGATCTTCAACGACGAGTGCAGTCCGTATTCCATCGAGAAGTAGGCGATCGTCGGCGCCTTCGGATCGGGTTTTTCGCTCATGTATTCGTTGAACATGGCGTAGACGCCGTCGAGCATCGCAAGGAACGAACCGTCCTGTTCCAACTCCTGCAACCGTTCGAGCGGCAGCCGGTCGAGGAATACGATCGGGTTCTTCTCGCACTCCGACCACAGCTTCTGGTCGATGTACTCGAACAGGTCGCGGGCGCCGCTGGTCCAGCTCCACCAAAGGTTGTGCGAGAGCACTTCGAGGGCGTGGAGACGCTTGGGAAGCACCTTCTCGACCATCACGCGGTTCCAGTGCGGTTTTTCGGTGATGAGCTGCTGCCGCACGAAATTGATCTGTTCGGTCGCGCCGCCTCCGTCGTTGAGCACCGCACGGTTGGTACGGGTCACCGAACGTTCGATCGCTTCGGAATAGGCTTTTTCGTAGGCTGCGTAGAGTTCGCTCCACAGGGCCGTGCGCGACAGTTCGGCGGCGGCGTTGCGGGCGATTTCGACCTCCTGCGGGGTATATTTGGTGAAATGCAGCAGCGCCTTGGCGATTTCGCGAGCCGCTTCGGCGTAGTTGTCGTCGTTGCGTGCGACGAGCGTCACGCCCTCGTGTTCGCCCTGAGAACCGGCCCAGAGTCCGAATCCGGCCAGCGTGGTGGTGAGCGTCGGTACCGAGAAGGCCGTCGATTCGAGCGGCGTGTATCCCCACGGCTCGTAGTACGAGGGGAAGAGCGTCATGTCCATTCCCACCAGCAGTTCGTAGTAGCTCTTGTCGAAGATGCCGTCGCGGCCGTTGAGGTAGGTGGGGACGAAGACCACCTTCACCTTCGACGACGGGTTGGCCAGCACGCTGCCGGCGATCGAGTTGAGGATCTGATCCCATTCGGGATGTTCGAGATAGTGGGTGCAGAAGCGGTTCTGCTTGGGATCGATCGGGCTGTTTTCGTCGGCCAGATGCGCCTGCAAATCCTTGCGGGGACCGGTCGTGGCGGACGGTACGGTGATGTAGACCAGCACCTCGCGGTCGAGGGCGTCCGTTTCGGCGAGCTGTTTCAGGGCGTCGAGGAAGATGTCGATGCCTTTGTTGCGGAATTCGTAGCGGCCGCTCGTGCCGACGATCAGGGGTTCGCCGTCGAATTTGCAGCTCAGCGTCGCCTCGGCCGTGCGGATCATCGCGCGGCGTGCCTCGGCCCGTTTTTCGTCGAACTCCCTGCCGTTCCACACGAAGTCGTCCTCGAAGCCGTTGGGGGTGACGACGTCCACCGTGCTGCCCAGCAGGCTCTCGCATTCGCGGGCGGTGATTTCGCTCACGGTGCAGAACACGTCGTGTTCCTGCGAGGCGATCTTCTCGATCGAGTGTTTGGCCACGACGTTGAACTGGCGCGCCAGTTCGCCGGCGTTGAGCCGTCCCAGATCCTTGTAGAGCGGCAGCCCGTTGCCGGCCACGCAGCGGCCCGTCACCGTGGCGTGGGTCGTGAAGACCGTGGCCACGTAGGGCGAGTACTTGCGCAGGTAGAGTCCGCCGGCGGCGGTCATCCACTCGTGGAAGTGGGCCACCACCTTGTCCGTCGAGGCGCAGAAGTTCTCCACGTAGGAGGCGATGACCTGTCCGGCCGCGTGGCCGAAGAGCACCGGCTCGATGTAGTCCCACTGTCCCGAGATCGAGTCGACGTGGTAGGTCTCCCACAGGAATTTCAGGATGTCGTCCTTCTTCGGGAAGAGCGACGTATAGTCGACCAGCACCGCGATCGGACGGCCGACGACGCGCCAGCGGCCGATGCGGATGCGGATGCCGTCGTTGTAGACGCTCTGGCGCCACGCTTTGAGCAGCTCGTCGTCCTCCTCGAATTCGGGATTGTCGCCTTCGCGCTGGATGTCGGGGCCGATGAGCAGATAGTTGTCGCCCAGTTTGCTTTCGACGGTGCGGGCCTTGGTCGAAACGACGGTGTGGATGCCGCCGACTTTGTTGCAGACCTCCCAGCTCACCTCGAAGAGGTAGTCGGGCGTCAGCAGTTCGTTTTCGTTCATATCTTGTCGGATTTTTGATAATTCGGTTCGTACCTGCGGTCGACAGGAAGGTGTTTCACCTGCAAAGGTACTGCCGAATGATCTATATTTGCAAATTTATAAAAATATTTAATAATAACTTAACCTTAACATTCCCAGAACAGAGCGGCGATCACGGCGTCCGACAGCAAAAACCGTTCGGCGGGGATCGCCAGCCGTCCGTCGCGCAGGGTGGCGTCGCCCGCGTCGAGCCACGGGCGCGCCGCGTCGAGCAGGGCTTCGAGCCGCGCCGGCCCGAACCGTCGCCCGATCGCCTTCGTATCGAGCCCTTCGGCCGTGCGAAGCGCCGTCATCACGGTCTCGTTGTAGCGGTCGCGTTCGGTCAGGCGCTCCGATTCGTAGCGGTCGCCGCCGGCCAGGTAGCGCCCGATGTCGGCGACGGCCCAGCGCCGGCATTCGCCGTCGAACGAATGTGCCGCAGGGCCGATTCCCAGATAGGGGTCTCCGCTCCAATAGGCGCTGTTGTGGATCGCCCGGCGGCCGGGCAGGGCGTAGTTCGAGACTTCGTAGTGCTCGAATCCGGCGTCGCGGAGCGTGCGGTGCACCGTGAGGAACTCCTCTTCGCTCGTCTCTTCCGTCACGGGGGAGAACCTGCCCTGCGCCATGCGGCGGCCGAAGGCCGTCTGCGGCTCTACGGTCAAATGGTATGCCGAAACGTGCTGCACGCCCAGCGCGACCGTTTCGCGCAGATTGCGTGCGAGCGTCGCGGCGCCGAATCCGGGTACGCCGAAGATCAGGTCGACGGTCACGTTGCCGAAGCCCGCCTCCTGCGCCTGTCGCACGGCCTTGCGCGCCGCGTCGGCCGTATGGCGGCGGTTCATCAGGCGCAGCTCCCCGTCGTCGAACGACTGTACGCCGATCGAGAGGCGGTCGACCCGCGTGCGGGCCAGCCGCCGCAGGTAGTCGGGCGTCAGGTCGTCGGGGTTGGCCTCGACGGTGCACTCTTCGAGGGCCGTGCAGTCGAAGAGTTCGGCGGCGTGGGCGATGAACTCCTCCAACTCCTCGGGCGGCAGCAACGAGGGGGTTCCGCCGCCGAAATAGATCGTGCGCAACTGCTCCGCAGGCAGGAATCCCGCTTCGCGGCGCAGTTCGTCGTGCATCGCCTCCACGACGGCCTTCATCGGCCGCAGGTCGGCCGACTTGTAGAAGTCGCAGTAGGCGCAGACACGCTTGCAGAAGGGGATATGGAGATAGAGTCCGGCCATTTTGACGTTTAATATTCTAACAAATCTAACGAAAAAAAACGGAAAAAATTGGACTGCCCGCCGAAAAAACGGAGGATTCGGTTTTTTCTTCCGACGGATGGGTCAATTCGTCCGGAGCGCGAGGTTGTTTAAAATTTTTATTAACTTTGCGCCGTCATGAAAACACAAGCGGAACTGACCGAGCTGCTCGATTTTATCGGCGAGTACGCCACCTACCTGCTGGGGTCGGGCGTGCATACCTCGCGCGTGGTGCGCAATGCGCGCCGTATCGGCGCCTCGCAGTCGGTCGACGTGCGGCTGACCACTTTCCAGCGCACGTCGATCCTGACCGTGCGCGAGGAGGGGAACCCGCAGGTGGTGACGCAGGTGGTCGAGATCCCGCACCTGCCGATCAGTTTCGAACGCAACTCCGACCTCAGTTCGCTGAGCTGGGAGGCCGTCGACCGGCGGCTGCCGCTCGATGTGATCCGCGAGAAGTTCCGCAAACTGACCGCAAAGCCGCGCATGGACCCGATGTTCGTGCTCATGGTCGTGGGGCTGGCCAACGCTTCGTTCTGCAAACTCTTCAACGGCGACTGGGTGGCCGTGGGGATCGTCTTCACCTCCACGCTGGCGGGCTTTTCGGCCCGGCAGCAGTTGACCAAAGCCGGCGTGAACCACTTCATCATCTTCATTCTCTCGGCCTTCGTCGCGTCGCTGTGCGCTTCGTCGGCGCTGCGCTTCGACTGCACGGCCGAGACGGCCATCGCCACGAGCGTGCTGTTCCTCGTTCCGGGCGTGCCGCTCATCAACGGCGTGATCGACATCGTCGAGGGGCACGTGCTGATCGGTTGCAGCCGTCTGATCGGCGCCCTGCTGCTGATCCTCTGCATCGCCGTGGGGCTGTCCGTCACGTTGTTAATGGTTAAGGGAAGCCTGCTATGATCGCTGCGGATATTTTCGTCGACGGGTTTTTCGCGGCTGTCGCGGCGATCGGGTTCGGGGCCATCTCCGACCCGCCCCTGCGGGCCTTCCCGTCGATCGCCCTGCTGGCCGCCGCAGGCCACGCCCTGCGTTTTGGCCTGATGACCTGCGCGGGACTCGACATCACCACGGCGACGCTCTGCGCCTCGCTGCTCATCGGACTGGGAAGCCTCTGGCTCGGCGGCCGGATCTACTGCCCGACCACCGTCCTCTCGATTCCGGCGCTGCTGCCGATGGTGCCGGGCATCTACGCCTACAAGACGGTCTTCGCCCTGATCATGCTCATGCAGCACACCGCCGAGAGCGATGCGGCGCGGCAGTATATGGATGCGTTCCTGCTCAACGCGACGGTCACCGTCAGCGTCGTCTTCATGCTGGCCGTCGGTTCGACGGTGCCGATCTTACTCTTCCGCCGCCGCGCCTTCTCGCTCACGCGGCGCCGCAAACCCCGTAAAGCCTGATTGCATGGAGATTTTCTGGAATACCATCGCACGTTACAATGCCGCCACGTGGCCGTGGCAGATCGCGATCGTGGCGGCGGCGGCAGTGCTCACCGTCCTGCTCTACCTCCGCCCGACGCAGAATGTCAAACGGGCCATGAAACTCTTTCTGGCGGGTCTCAATGCCTGGATCGCCGTGGTTTACTATCTGGTCTGGTGCGGCCAGCGCAGCCACAGCGACGTGCTGGCCCTCTTCTGGGGGATCATGGCCGTGATCTGGCTCTACGACCTTTATGCCGATTTCACGCGCTTCGAGCGCACGAGCCGCCCCAACGGCTTCGCCCTGCTGCTCTACCTCATGCCGCTGGCCTATCCGCTCTTTTCGCTGGCGCGGGGGCTGTCGTTCCCGATGATGACCATGCCCGTGATGCCCTGTTCGGTGGCGGTCTTCACCATTGGTCTGATGCTGGCCTTCACGCACCGTATCAACATCTTCCTCGTACTGTTCCTCTGCCACTGGGCGCTGATCGGGCTGGCGAAGGTCTACTTCTTCGGTATTCCCGAAGACTTCCTGCTGGCCGCCTCGACCGTGCCGGCGCTCTACCTCTTTTTCCGCGAATACATCGCCAAGAACCGCGAACTGCGCACCAAGCCCGACGCGCGGATGCTCAACGGGCTGTTGATCCTGCTCTGCATCGTCATCGGCCTTTTCTTCACCGCCACGCTGCTGCACCAGATCCGGCTCTACGTCTGACCGGACGACCGCCCCGCTTCTTCGGGAATCGATAGGCGGGATCGCGAAAAATTCGTAACTTTGTCGCCCGACAAGTACGAAACAGATGGAATCACCGATATTGCAGGGGCTCAACCCCGCCCAGCGCGCCGCCGTCGAGGCCTACGACTCCGCGTCGCTCATCATCGCCGGAGCCGGTTCGGGCAAGACGCGCGTGCTCACCTCGCGCATCGCCTATATGATTCAAAAAGGAATCAAACCCAAAAATATTTTGGCAACGACATTTACGAATAAAGCAGCGCAGGAGATGCGTGAGCGTATTGTCAAAATGATTCCAGAACATTTGACCGAGGGTCAAGCTCGCCATATTTGGATGGGTACCTTCCACTCGATCTTCGCCCGCATCCTGCGCACCGACGCCGAGCGGATCGGCTTTCCGGCGAACTTCACGATCTACGATGCGTCCGACGCCAAGAACCTCATCAAGACGATCGTCAAGGAGCTGAACCTCGCCGACGACAAGTACAAGCCCAACACGATCGCCTCGCGCATCTCGCAGGCCAAGAACGCGCTGGTCACCCCGGGCGCCTATCTGGCCAATTCGGCGCACGCCACCGAAGACCGGCGGGCGCAGATTCCCGAGTTCGGCAACATCTACAACCTCTACTGCCAGCGCTGCAAGCACAACGGCGCGATGGATTTCGACGACCTGCTGTTGCAGACCAACATCCTGCTGCGCGACTGTCCCGACGTGTTGGAGCGTTATCAGGAGCAGTTCAAATATATTCTGGTCGACGAGTATCAGGATACCAACTACGCGCAGTACATCATCGTCCGCCGCCTGTCGCAGCATCACGGCAAGGTCTGCGTCGTGGGCGACGACGCACAGTCGATCTACTCGTTCCGCGGCGCCAAGATCGAAAACATCCTCTCCTTCCAGCGCGACTATCCCGAAGCGAAAGTCTTCAAGCTGGAACAGAACTACCGTTCGACGCGCACGATCGTCGAGGCGGCCAACTCGGTGATCGTCCACAATTCGCGCCGCATGGAGAAGAGGTGCTTCTCGGAGGGCGACGAGGGCGAGAAGATCCGTGTGCTGAAAGCCTACACCGACCGCGAGGAGGCCGAGCTGGTCGTACAGGATCTGCGCGACAAGGTGCGCGCCACGGGCGATGCGTGGAACGAAGCGGCGATCCTCTACCGCACCAACAACCAGTCGCAGGCGCTCGAAGAGTCGCTGCGCCGCCGCGGCATTCCCTACCGCATCTACAAGGGGGCGTCGTTCTACGACCGCAAGGAGATCAAGGATATGCTGGCCTATATCCGGCTGGTGGTCAACCCGCGCGACGACGAGGCCTTCCGGCGCATCGTCAACTATCCGGCGCGCGGCATCGGCGACACCACCGTGCTGCGTATCGCCCAACTGGCGGCCGAACGGGGCGTGTCGATGTGGGAGGCGGTCGACGCGCTGGTGGCCGAGCCTGTGAGCGATCCCGTGCAGCGCACGATCGTGCGCAAGGTCGCCGAGTTCGTGGCGCTCATCCGCTCGCTCTCGCTCGAACGTGCGCAGAAGGGACTCTACGACTTCGGTATGGAGGTGGCGTCGCGTTCGGGCATTCTGGCGCTCTTCCGCCGTGAGAACAGCCCCGAGGCTACTTCGGCGCTCGACAACATCGAGGAGCTGCTCAACTCGATGCAGCTCTTCAAGGAGCAGCGCGACGCCGAGATCCGCGGCGGCGAGGAGCTCGGGGAGGCTACCGTCGAGGAGTGGTTGCAGAGCGTGACGCTCACCACCGATATGGACAAGAAGGAGGACGCGGGCGACGACGACAAGGTGACGCTCATGACCGTCCATTCGGCCAAGGGGCTGGAGTTCAAATACGTCTACATCGTCGGGATGGAGGAGAACCTCTTCCCGTCGCAGCGGGCCGCCGAGTCGCCCGAGGGTTTCGAAGAGGAGCGGCGCCTGTTCTACGTGGCCCTCACGCGCGCCAAATGCAGTGCGGTGCTCTCCTATGCCGAGATGCGGTTCAAGTGGGGCAACATGGAGTTTTCGCGTCCGAGCTGTTTCCTGCGCGAGATCGACCCCCGCTATCTCGACGGTGCGGTCGGGGCCGGCCAGACGCCCGTGCGCGAAGAGGCCGCAGCCGGCGGCCGCACGGCGCTCGAAGAGCTGCGCCGGCGTTTCGACGTGCGTTATCAGCAGCGGGCGGGCGGCAGCGGCAACCCCTCCTTCGGCGGTGCGAAATCTTCGTTCGGCGGACGGGGCGGAGCCTATTCCGGCGGTTCGCGGCCGGAGAGCGGCGCCCCTTCGTTCGGCGGGCAGGGCGGGACGGATTCCGCCTTCCGGCGCCCTGCGCTGCAACGCCCCGTTGTGCCGGAGAATTTGCGGCGGCTGGGCGGCGGAGCGGCACCCGCCGCAGGGAACGCCGCGGCGTCGGGCTATGCCGTCGGCGAGCGGGTCGAGCATCCCAAGTTCGGGTGCGGGGAGATCGTGCGTATCGAAACGCTGGCGGCCGATCATAAGCTGGTCGTCGTCTTCGAGGAGTACGGCGAGAAGACCCTGCTTGCGAAATTCGCCAAATTGACGAAACGATGATACCGGTTTTCGATCCTGCCGCGCCTGCGGCGTCGGGGTGCGTCGCGACCCCCCCCTCGTATCGGTCTGCATGACCGCCTACAACCATGCGCCCTACATCGGCCGGGCGATCGAAGGGGTGCTGTCGCAGCGGACGACGTTCGCCGTGGAGCTGGTGTTGAGCGACGATTGCAGTCCGGACGGCACGGGTGCGATCTGCCGCGACTACGCCGCGCGTTATCCCGACCGCATCCGGTTGTTGACGGGGGTTGTCAACGTGGGGATGCGCGCCAACTACCGGCGCACGATCGAAGCGTGTCGGGGCCGTTACGTGGCGATGTGCGACGGCGACGACTGGTGGTGCGACCCGCTCAAACTGCAACGGCAGGTCGAGGCGTTGGAGGCCGATCCCGCCTGCGGCATCTGCTATACGCGGGTGCGCTGTTATGCGCAGGAGGAGGGGCGCTATGTCGAGAACTACCCGATGGGGGCGGGTGCGACGACTTTCGAGGAGCTGTTGTTGAACAATACGATTCCCAATTGTGCGGCCGTCGTGCGGCGCGACCTGCTCGCGGGCTACTATGCCGATCCCGAACTGCGGCCGCTCGAACGGCCGTGGCCGCTGGAAGACTACCCGATGTGGCTCTGGATGGCGCCGCGCTGCACGATCCGGTTTCTGGACTGCGAGACGGCGGTTTTCCGCGTACTGCCCGACAGCGGCAGTCACCAGTCGTCGCTGGAGCGCCGGATCGTCTATTTCGATGCGATTTTCGATATCAAGTGCTGGTTCGACGCCCGCTACGGCGGCGGCCGTCAGCGGCGGCGGATCGCCAGGATGCGCATGGAATATATCCTCACGCTGATGAGGGATGCGGGCGGCGGTGCCTGTCTGCGCCGTTGGTGGCGCGACGTCCGTCGGGAACCCTCCCTGCTGTTCGTGTGGAGAGGGGGCGGAAAGCTGGTATGGAGTGCGCTCCGCCGCTCTGCCCGACATGAATTTTTGAATGGGAACAGATGATGAATGCCGAACCTCTCGTATCGGTCTGCATGACCGCCTACAACCATGCGCCCTACATCGGCCGGGCGATCGAAGGGGTGCTGTCGCAGCGGACGACGTTCGCCGTGGAGCTGGTGTTGAGCGACGATTGCAGTCCGGACGGCACGGGTGCGATCTGCCGCGACTACGCCGCGCGTTATCCCGACCGCATCCGGTTGTTGACGGGGGTTGTCAACGTGGGGATGCGCGCCAACTACCGGCGCACGATCGAAGCGTGTCGGGGCCGTTACGTGGCGATGTGCGACGGCGACGACTGGTGGTGCGACCCGCTCAAACTGCAACGGCAGGTCGAGGCGTTGGAGGCCGATCCCGCCTGCGGGTTGAGCTATACCCGCTCCGAGCGGCGGTTCGAGGCGACGGGCGAGCGGCGGCGCTATCCTGCCGGAGAGCTCTTTTGCGATTTCGACCGGCTGCTGTTCGACAATACGGTCGAGAACTGCACGGCCGTCGCGCGGCGGGAGCTGATCCTGCGCTACTACGCGGAGGTGCGGCCGGAAGAGCATCCCGAATGGCTGACCGACGATGCGCCGATGTGGATCTGGTTCGCGGCGTGCAGCCGCATCCGGGCATCGGAGGAGGTGACGGCCGTCCACCGCATGTTGCCCGAAAGCGTCAGCCAGAGTCGGGCTTACCGTGCGCGCATCGCCTTCTGCGATTCGCTGTGCGACATCTCGCTCTGGTTCGACGCCCGTTACGGCACGGGGCGCCACCTGCGGGCGCTGCGTCGGCGTCGGATGCGCGTGGCACTGTGGGTGTTGTCGCGCGACGGTACGACGGCGGAGTATCTTTCGCGCTGGTGGCGCGACGTGCGGCGCACGCCGCTGCTCGTGTTCGATGCGGCGGGATACGGACTGTTGGTGAAGAAATGGCTGCGACGGCAGCCGAAACGATAAAGCTATGACATTGAAGGAACGTTATGCGGGCGTGATCGGCTGGTTCGAGGCCAACATGCCCGTAGCCGAGAGCGAGTTGCAGTACAAGGATCCCTACCAGTTGCTGGTGGCCGTCATTCTTTCGGCGCAGTGTACCGACAAGCGGGTCAACATGACTACGCCGGCGCTTTTCGAAGCCTATCCTACGCCCGAGGCGATGGCGCAGGCTACGGTCGAAGAGATCTACGCCTACATCAAAAGCATCTCCTATCCCAACAACAAGGCCAGGAACCTGGCCGCCATGGCGCGGATGCTCTGCACGGAGTTCGGCGGCGTGGTGCCGTCGGATCTCGACGCCTTGCAGCGATTGCCCGGCGTGGGGCGCAAGACGGCCAACGTCGTGGGGGCGGTCATCTGGGGCAAGGAGGTGATGCCCGTCGATACCCACGTCTTCCGCGTGTCGGCCCGCATCGGGCTTACGCGCGGCGCTAAAACCCCGCTCCAGACCGAGTTGCAGCTCGAAAAGAACATCCCGTCGCATCTGCTGCCCGTGGCGCATCACTGGTTGATTCTCCACGGCCGTTACGTCTGCACGGCGCGGGCTCCGAAGTGCGACGCCTGCGGGATCGCGCCGTGGTGCAAGAGCCGTGAGAAGCAGAAAATGGCGGATAAGTAGGAAATTTCCGAACCTTTTGTTACCTTTGACTTCGTCTTAGATACTCCCGTTCGACAATGCTCAAATAAATTTGACATTGTACTCACTTATTCGTATCTTTGAAGCGATGAAGATCGACAGTGCAAAAATCGAAGCGCTCCGCGAACTGCTCGCCGCACCTCACCGTAAGATCGTGCTGGTCGCACATACCAACCCCGACGGCGATGCGATCGGGGCCTCGACGGCATGGCGCGATGTGCTCGCGGCGATGGGGCATGAGGTGACGATGATCGTCCCCAACAAATACCCCTATTTTCTCGACTGGATGCCCGACATCCGCGAAGTGGTGATCTTCCGCTTCGCGCCCGAACGCGCGCTCGAAGCCATTCGCGGGGCGGATATCGTCTTCTGCCTCGATTTCAACTCCCTGTCGCGCCTCGAAGCGCTCAGCGACGCGCTGGCCGAGAATACGGCGGCGCGGCGCGTGCTGATCGATCATCACCTTTCGCCCGACGGAGGCTTCGACCTGCAATTCTCCTATCCGCAGTCGTCGAGCACCTGCTTCCTGCTCTACTGCATCATCGAGCAGCTCTGCGGAACGGAGGTCATCACCCGTAAGATGGCCGAAGCGCTCTATGTGGGCATGATGACCGATACCGGCAACTTCTCCTTCTCGTTCCTCACGCCGGCGCTCTACCGCGCCCTGGCCGTCCTGGTCGAGAAAGGGATCGACGTGGCCGGTATTCACAACAGCGTCTACAACGGTTATACGGAGGACCGCGCCCGTCTGTTCGGCTATGCGATCCACCGCAAGATGAACATCATCCAGGAGGGGACGGCGGCCTACATGTCGCTTACGGAGGCCGAGATGCGCCGCTACCGTTTCCAGCAGGGCGACAGCGAGGGATTCGTCAATTATCCGCTGACGATCAAGAAGATGAAGATGTCGGCCATGTTCCTCGGCCACCACAAGTTCATCCGTGTATCGCTGCGCTCGCGCGGCGATGTGGACGTCAACCTCTTTGCCCGCAAATATTTCGACGGCGGCGGACACAAGAATGCCGCCGGGGGCAAATCCTATGTCTCGATGGACGAGACGATCGCTCATTATATCCGTTCGGTCGAGGAGTTCGCCCGCGAGGGCGGCCTCGATACCCCCCCCCTTCGGTAGTCCGGTGCGGTATCGGCTTCCGCGGGGAGAGTGCATCTGAACCTAAAAACCTAAAACCGTTATAAATGAGCCGATATTTGCTATTTTTTGGTTGCGTCCTTCTGGGCGTGCTTCCCTGCAAGTCGCAGGATGTAATCGTTTTGCATAAGGAGAACAAGCTTACGGGGCGTGTGCTGTGGGAGAAAAGTAAGGGTGACAGCCTGTTCTACCGCAGTGCGGTGTCGTCGGGCGACTCGCTGCTGCTGTTCGTTCCGCGCCGTCGGGTTGAATATGTCCTGAGCGACGGCGATCGCCGGATGCTTTACCGCGGCAAAACCCGCGGCTGGCAGCCGTGGCAGGGCCGTACGTTCAACGAGGTACCGCAGC
>ERZ824978.3135-NODE-3135-length-12928-cov-15.559854_pt1 | contig 12928 bp, 9 predicted proteins | sample MGYA00519860_ERZ824978 | MGnify/ENA primary metagenome ERZ824978 (study PRJEB31778, sample SAMEA3449184) | human gut metagenome | biome: human gut; feature: human-associated habitat; material: faeces | place: United Kingdom | collected 2010/2012 ... | reverse complement strand
CGCCCTTCTCCACTGCCTCCGTATCTTCCGCCGGAAGCTGGAAGGTTTGGCGCTGTTCCATTAGGAACGCTTCCGCCTTCTTCTTGTTTCCACGGATTAGATAGCCTGTGGGAATCCACGATACGATTTTCGGATGAGAATGCGCTATCTGCGTGCGCCTTCTCATTTTTATTTAGAAGCAATGTGGAATGTTTTACCTCTTCAATAATTGGGAGTTGAATGTTGCATCAAAGTATGCATAGCTGTCTGCGATAATACCAAACATCTTCTCAATATCTTGTATTGCGAATGAAATGGTCGTAATAATCATATTCCGACTTGAATAAGTGATTTCGTATGTGCTTCAAAAATCGTTTTTGGTAATTCTCGATAACATCTTCATGAAAACTATTTTTAATAAACGCATCTAATGGACGCCAATTGTCAGTAGGCTTCCCGTCACACACCAATCGAAGCAAATTCCTAAATACCTGCTCTACTTTCTTGTCGTTTTTCTCATTTTTCAATGCAAAATACAAAGTGTTATAGTAATGTGGAAGCCAATTGGAATCGGAAGCAAATTTGACAAATTGCTTTAAATTGTCTTCATGGCAAAGGTATTCTGCGGTGATATACTTTAATACATAATGCGTCTCTTTTTTTATTTTTTCTTCCGTTATCTCAACATTTTGATCGCAATTTTGCAGATCATCATATACGTCTTTTGAAAGATTTATGCCAATTGTTTTTACCGAATTTTCCAAAAGATACGCATCTACATATGCTTGACCGACAATCAATTCCTTTCTCAAATTTTTCAATTCTCTTGCAGGCATTTCATCAAACTCCCCTTTTGCAATAGCTCCCCTCAGCAAAATTCCATTTTGAGCAAATTCATCCTTGCATATTAACAGCACTAAATTCACAAGGGATTTTAACGAATCTTGCTTAACATCCTTTGTGCTTAATACAACAGAATCGCTCACAACCAGTCCATTAATTTCTTCTGATTTTACTTGAAAGTCATGATATACGATTGATGAGAATTTCCCCATAAAACTTCTTGCTTCGTTTTGCGATAGTCCTTTTAATTTATTTTTGAATCCCAAGATGTCTAAAAAAGCAACGTATTTCATATTTGCCTCCATTTTTGTTAACATTATGCAATATCTCTCCATTCCCTTGGAATCAAGTCGTTTGTAAATTAAATATTATCAGTATAGCAAGGCAGAAAACAGCTTGTTAAAAGCAGATTTCCGTCTTACAATTTCAAGTATAGCATATCACATCTTAATTGTTAATAGCTGATTTCGCCGCTTTGTCCCGCTGTCAATCCTGCTCATCAGTTCTTCATACGAATTGATTCCGTTTTCTTTCAGATAAATGACAGACTGCGAAACAGCGTCAAGGTTGTGACGCTCCGCCCATACCTGATAGCCTCTGCCCTTGCCCTCGCGCATCTTCTTCTCAATGTCAATCAGCAGCGCAATCTGTCTGCCCGTGTACTGGCTTCTCGGAATCCGGGGAATATGCACCTGCCTGCCGCCCAGCACATTCCGCAAAGCATCCTCTGTGTACGCCGCGCCCAGAGAATCAAGGCGGATAAAGCGTTTGCCGGATGGCGGCTTCACGCTGATTTGTGCGCCGCACTTCACCCTGCATCCGGCTTCTTCCAGCAGCTGCATGAGCGCGTCAAAACCGTCAGGCTGCATCCGCAGGGCGCTGTCAATCATCATGCGAATCGTGTCTCGGCTGGTGATGCGGGCGCTGCTGCCCTGCCACTTGTCGTATGAAACGGTTTTGTCCTGCGGATTTTCGACGATGGAGAGCCGATGCTCGCGGCAGAGGCTGTCGCTCAACTCCGCAACGACTTTGCCGGAGCGAAGCACATCCTTGAATTTGCGGGTGCAGTCCAGCGAAACGGCGCTGAACACGATGTGATTGTGGATGTGCGCATGGTCATCATGCGTCGCCACAAGGAATGCGAAATCCCCGTTCAGCAGCCTGGAAGCCAGCTCATAGCCGATTTTGTTGGCTTCCTCCGGCGTTACTTCTCCCGGCTGGAAGGACTGCCGCACCTGATATGCAATCACTTCATTGTGAATGCGCCGTCCAGTTTTCGCGATATAGGCATTTCGGTTCAGCAGGAACTCTTGGTCAGCGGTTTCGGGCGCACAGGCATAGGCGGAAATCAGTTTGCCCTGCTCAGTCTTGTCCGGGTTCTTCACATAATCCAGCCGTGCTTTCAGGCACTGGGCGATTGTCTTGCCCTTGTTGATGTGCATCGACATGATGCGGGTAGTCGCCATTGTTATCCTCCTGATTGCAGAAAAACGCGCCCCTCCGAAGAGAAGCGCGTTTCATGATTTTTGCGTTTTTATACTATTTCCAGATAAGAATGCGCCAAGATGCGCCGCGAATTTTTGCATTCTGGCTAACACGAATGAAACGCAGCGTAGCAGCGCTACGCTAAGTGGAATGAGTGGACGCCAGAATCAAAAAGGCGCAAGCAGATGGCACAGGCGAATCTGGAAATAGTATTACGCCAGCAGCCGCTCGAAAAAGCCAAGCACTCGGCTGACATTCTCCAAAATCAAATGGGCGATGCCGGGCAGGCCGACAGGACTCACCAGCAGCATCAGCACCGCGAAGGCAATCCCGTTCTGCCAGCTGCCGGTGACAAACGCCATCAGCGACAGGATGCCAAAGAGCGATGCGCTCAGCCCGATGACGGAACCCGCCAGCGAAGTGACGAAGGCAGCGGCGCACAGGATAAGCCTTGCCAGCAGGATAACGGGGCACAGGATGATTTTCAGGATTGTCTTGCGCATAGAAGTTCCTCCTTATACTGTGTTCAGCTGGAGCGTGGAAAGCAGCTGGTTCATCATGCACAGCAGCTGATTGACTTTCTCCTGAATTTCGTCAATCTCTGATTCGTAGATGCTGCCGTGTTCGTTGACCCTGCGGGCAATCTGGTTGACGTTGTTCGTTAGATTTGCCAGCAGGCGAATCATTTCGCGAAGCTGCGGCAAATCGAGTTTCAGAACATAGCCGTTCAGCACCATCGCGCGGAGAAACGCCGACATGTTCCGAATTTCCAGCTGCTTCATCTTTTCGTCAATGATGCGTGCTTCCTCTTCCGTTACGGCGAAGTGGAGCAGCTTCGACCGCCGCGCTTTCTCCTTCTTCATTCTCTCTCCTGAAACGTCTTTGCGCAAGGCTGTCGAATCGCTTCTTCGTTTTTTGCAGCAGGCGGACGTTCGCGCTTCTGCATTTCCTGCCGTGCCAGATTGATGAAGTCATCCAGAATCACCGGATGCGCGGCGACGGCATACGCACTCCAGCGGTCAGGCTCGCGGGGAATCTCCTTTTCGAGCGCCCAGCGCTTGTTCGCATTGGAGAAGCGTCCATCCCAGACTTTTTCCTGCACCGTTGCCGCCAGCACCAGCGTTACCCGCTCGCTGCCGTATTGGTCAAGCACCTCCTTGACACACGCTTCGTCCAAGTGCATCCCGTCGAAATGCTTCGCAATCGCTTCCTCGATGGCATTCTTGCAGGCGATATTGCTTCGGCGCGCATTCCGGTACTCCGCCAGTTCGCCGTGCGCGCGGGCATATGCCGCATCGTGCGGGTAGACAGCTGTCATTGCAATTGTGTCCATTTTGTCCTCCTTTTTCGGATTATCGTTCCTGTTCTGCGCTCTTTTCTCGGCTGACAGGGCGCTGATCCATGTTCAATTCTGCGTCCAGTTCCGCCAGTCTTGCGCTTTTGGTTTTCAGCTCTTCCTCCTGCGGAAAGGGCTTGCCCAGCTCCGCTTTTGCCGCTGTCATCTGCTGCTTTGTCGCATCAAGGCGCGCTTGCACCTTCGTCATTCGGTCAGGAAGCGTCTGAATCAGGTTCGTTAAGCGGGTGATGTTACCCCTTGCGTCGCTGCCGACTTCCATGACATGCGAAACTGCACCGCGCAGGGTGAGTCTGAATTTATTGGCAAACGAATCGAACTGGACGCTCATGGTCAGCCCGCGATAAGCGCCAAACTCCACCGGATTTCCTTGCGCGGCCTCCTTGCACGCGGCAAGTATGGCTTTGCCCGCCGCTTCCTTGTCCTCAATGAAACTTCCGCGAACGGTCAGCCCGCCGAACTCCGCTTCGGGTTCGGGATGCGCCGCCAGCGTTGCCTTATCCTGCGCAAAGCCTTCCAGCAGCTGTGTATCCTGCTCCAGCTGCCGCGGAAAAACTTTCAGCAGCTGATCTTCCAGCCGATACTGCTGGCTTTGGTGGTCAGCCTTCATCAACCGCAGACGTGCCACGTCCACATCCAAATCATGAGGTAAGCCAGCATTACTGACTCCCTCCAGAACCGTGCAGGCACCTCTCGGCGCACACGGCTCGCCGTTTACCATCATCTTGCGATTTATTAGACCGGTGAATCATCTCATGGCAGTTCGGACAAACAGCAAGTGTTTTGCGGTGACGTGACCGCATTACCTGTTCCCATTCAGCATTTCCTGTGAGGTCTTTCAACCGCTTAACCTGGTGAATCTCGATATCATCGCAGGTTGTTCCGCATAGTTCGCATGTTTTTGCGCGTAACTTGCAAATCAGGCTGCTGGGCTTTGCATATTTTTTGTAGGTTGCTTGCATGTCAACCTGTCCAAATAGCGGCTCTTTTCGTCTCTCGAATCCTTCGTTGTAGTACACACACTCTTTCGGCCCAGCTTTCGTCATATAAGGGACTGTGAAAATGCCCTTTTTCAGATATCGAGCTTTGATCTTTGAGGTCTTTGTACGATATTTCGCAGCAAAGGTTTTGAGCATGCTATACTTCATCAGGCTTGAGAAATGAGCCATTCTTATGGGATTGCACGCCAGCGAGTAGTAATTAGCCAAGCCTCTTACCTCGCTGTTGTACTTGCTTAGAATCTCAATGTCCGAACGGTTAATGAGTTTCTTCCTGTGGATGGCCTTCCAACGTTCTTTACCATTGGTATCCTTCTTGATACGGATTCCTCCTACTTCCAGCAGCTTCGCCATCGTTTTATCAAATGGCGTATAGAGTTTTACCACCGCTGAGTACACACGGGACTTTGTTCCGTTTTTCAGCTTTTTTGTTTCCTGAGACCGAGACACCTTGATATCATAGCCAAGAAAACGGGCACATTCTGATGTGTGGGTGATTTTCGTCTTTTCTGCTGAGAGAGTTAAACCTAATTTTTCTTTCAAAAATATGGCAAGATCGCCTTTGAGAGCTTCGGCGTCTGCTTTATTCCCAATCATTCCGATGATAAAGTCATCAGCATATCGGATGTATTGCAGACTTTTATATCCCTCATCGAATACTTCGCAATGCGGTAGTTGCCGAGCACTTGCTTTCAACGAACGGATGTGGCGGGCACATTCTCTCTGTTCCTGTTCATTGAGCGTGTCCCAAATCCTTGCATATTTACGTCTCGTTCTTTTGACCAAACCGTTCATACGCTCATATTCGGGGTTTGCTTTTCTGTGTGAGGAACTTCCCCTGTCGAATTGCTTTTTGTACTCCTCAATATGCTTGTCCAGCTCGTTCAAATAGATATTCGCAAGGATTGGACTGATACCTGAGCCCTGCGGTGTGCCTGAATAGGTCATATGGAATTTCCACTGCTCCATATATCCAGCTTTCAGGAACTTCCACATCAGAGCGATGAAGGCTTCATCCTTGATGCGTCGGCGTAAGATATCGATCAGCACATGATGGTCAAAACAATCGAAACAGGCTTTGATGTCGCCTTCCACAAACCATTTCGTCCCAGTGAAAGTGCGCTGCAGATGCAGCAGAGCCGTATGGCAACTTCTACGAGGACGAAAGCCATGTGAGTTTTCTGAAAAGGTAGGTTCATAGATGCTTTCCAGTATCATTCGGACAACTTCCTGCACCAGTTTATCATTGGCCGATGGGATTCCCAGTGGCCGTTTTTTATCACTGTTCTTCTTCGGGATGTATTCCCGACGTGCAGGGTGCGGCTGATAGCTTTTGTCTTTCAGGGATGCAATGATCCCTTCAATCCTTCTGCTGCTCATGCCGTCAATGGTGTTGCCATCCATTCCCGATGTCATACTTCCATCATTAGCGTATACATTCTTGTAGGCCAGAAGATAGAACTCCGGGTTATACAGATTTCGATACAATCTCTCATATCTGTACGTTGGGTCTTTTGCTTTATCGCTTAGACTATTCAATACATCAATCGGATTTCTCATAGTGCCTCACGCACCATCCTTTCTGTTTGTATTAAAAAGGTAAACTGCTCCCCTTCGCCATGTAGGCGGTTTTCCCGCTTCCGTTTTTACGGCCATCTCTGTTAATTCAGAGTCCTCGGACTACTATGGGAGCTGTGTAACCATGCCCCTTACGGGATTTAGGTCATCCCCGGTAGCGTATATCAATATAGCGTTTTGCGTTGTCGGATGCGACTTTCGCCGTTTACTTCTGTCTTGAAGTTACTTTGCTTCGGATATCACATAGCCATCCAAAATGGAAGAACGGCTATCGAAGCACCGTAGGTTTCAGCATCTTTCCTACGGAGGGCAAGATGTCCCCAAGCTCCGGCTATCGTATCAGGCAATCCAGCCTTCATCCTCATACGCAAATTTTCATCCCCATGTCCATCGGTTCTTTGGATGCTGTATATACCGCTGCACACCCATCCTTCCGGATAACAACATGCTACACTCCCCATTGGGTTTCCCCATCCGGATAAGTTGTGGGATGATAGGTTTACTTCTTTCACCTTCCTTTCTTGATATCTTTACCTACCGCTTGCTAAAGGCGGATTTTGATATACACCCTTACGGGCGCACCATTTTCTCCTTGATGCGCGGGTCGCCGGCACACAGCGCCTTGATTTCCGCGTAGGACAGCGCCGTTTCGTCCACGTCATCGCAGGAGCGGACAGGGCTTTTGCTGGTCATAATTTGGCTGATGAACTTCTGCTTGTTCTCCACCGTCTGCCACAGATAAGCGTCAAACGTCGCTTCGGTGACGTAGCGGTAGATGTACACGTCCTTGTTCCGGTTGCCCTGACGAACGATTCGCCCCGCGCGCTGCTCCAAATCCCCCGGCCGCCACGGGCAGTCAAGGTCGTGCGACGCGGCAAGACGATCCTGAACGTTTGTTCCCGCGCCCATTTTCGCCGTGCTGCCCATCAGGACGCGCACCTGCCCGCTGCGTACCTTCGCGAAAAGCTCCTTCTTCCGCACTTCCGTGTTCGCTTCGTGGATAAAGGCAATCTGCTCCTTCGGGATGCCCTGCGCAATCAGTTTAGCACGAATGTCATCATACACGTTGAAGTTCTCGCTGCCCGTTTCGTCCGCCAGAAGCGTATCCGCATCCGCTGCTTCCTTCTCCGAAGCCGCCTTGCCGCGCGGGGTGGACAGGTCGCAGAAAACCAGCTGTGTCAGCTTTTCCGCCGCCCCTTCGCGCCAGATGCGGACAATGTTCCGGACGCAGGCGTTGACCTTGCTGCCCGGATCATCCGGCAGAAACGGATTCATCAGCCGCTGGTCAAGCCCTAACTTCCGCCCGTCGGAGGTGATGCGCAGCATATTGTCCACGCTCGGATCAACCGCACCGCTGTGAACCGCTGCCGCCCGCTCCGAAAGCGCCTGCACCATTTCCTGCTGATAGGCAGACGGCTTCACCACCACTGTTTCGTAGTGCGCGGTCGGTCGGGGCAGATTCAGCTGGTCAGCCGTCTTGATGTCCGCAACTTCCTTGAAAAGATTCATCAGCTCCGGGAGGTTGAAGAACTTTGCAAAGCGCGTCCGCGCCCGATAGCCCGTCCCTTCCGGAGCGAGTTCAATCGCGGTCGTGGTTTCCCCGAAGGTGGAAGCCCACGCATCAAAATGCGACATGCTTTTCTGCTGCAATGTGCCGTACTGCAGATAGCGCTGCATAGTGTACAGCTCCGTCATACTGTTGCTGACGGGCGTACCCGTTGCAAACACAATGCCCTTACCGCCGGTGATTTCGTCCATATATCGGCATTTCAGGAACATATCCGATGATTTCTGCGATTCTGTCTGCGAAAGCCCTGCGACGTTCCGCATTTTTGTATACAAAAATAAATTTTTGAATGAATGTGCCTCGTCCACATAGAGTCTGTCCACCCCCAGTTGCTCGAAGGTGACGACATCATCCTTCCGTTCCTCGGCTTCCAGTTTGGAGAGCCGATTTTCCAGCTGTTTGCGGGTGCGTTCCAGCTGCTTGATGGAAAACTGTTCGCCGCGCTGGTACTTGAGTTCTTCGATACCATGCGTAATGTCATCCAGCTGCTCCCGGAGAAGGCGCTGCTGCCGCTCTTGCGAGACGGGAATCCGCTCAAACTGGCTGTGTCCGATAATCACCGCGTCATAATCGCCTGTCGCAATGCGCGCGCAGAATTTCTGCCGATTGGCGCGCTCAAAGTCCTTTTTCGTAGCAACCAGAATGCTGGCAGAGGGATAGAGGCGGATGAACTCGGATGCCCACTGCTCGGTCAAATGATTGGGGACGACAAAAAGCGGCTTCTGGCAAAGCCCAAGCCGCTTGGATTCCATCGCTGCTGCCACCATTTCAAACGTTTTCCCTGCCCCCACTTCGTGTGCCAGCAGCGTATTGCCGCCGTACAGAATGTGTGCAACAGCGTTCCGTTGATGCTCGCGAAGCTGAATTTCCGGGGTCATGCCGCCGAAGGTGATGTGCCGCCCGTCGTACTCACGGGGGCGGGTGGCATTGAACAGCTCATTGTACTGCGCCACCAGCGTTTCGCGCCGGTTCGGTTCTTTCCAAATCCACTCGCGGAACGCCGCCTTGATGGCCTGCTGCTTCTGCTGCGCCAGCGTCGTTTCCTTCTGGTTGAGGACGCGCCGCTCCTTTCCATCCGGGTCAGTGACCATATCATAGATGCGGACATCCCGAAGATTCAGCGTGTCCTCCAGAATCCGATAGGCGTTTGCCCGCCTTGTGCCATACGTCACATACGCGCTCACATTGCTCTCGGATACCGCAGATTTCCCCGAAATGTTCCATTCCGCCGTATATTCAGAATAGTTCACATGAATCACCCGATGCAGATACATCGGCGGAGCGAAGGTTTCGAGCATGAAGTCCTGAATCACCGACTTGTCCAGCCACGTTGCCCCCAGCCGCACGTCGATTTCGGAAGCATCCAAATCCTTGGGCTGCGCGGCTTTCAGAGCGGTTACGTTCGGAAGATACAGGGGATTTTGCGCTGCTGCCTGCATCGCCTCCCGCAGTTTCTGCCGCACATTGCCCGACAGATATTCGTCGGCAGTCACATAAATGTCTTGATTCGGAACCGGGAAAATAACGCCGTTCAATTCCTTGGTCAGCTGTTCCGGCTCAATGCCCGTCAGCTGCGCCATGTAGGGCAGGTCAACCCGCGCTTTCTCCGCAATGGAGACGGCCAGCGCTTCCGCCGCTGTATCGACGTGCATAATGGTCGTCTGCTGGCGAATTGTCCGCTTGGTGAACATATCCGCCTTGCGTGCCAATCCGCCCTGCTCATTGAGGACTTCCAGCGAGCAGAGCAGATAATAGGAAGAATCGCTCGAAAACACGCTGGCGTTGCTTCGGGCATTGATGAGCCCGTACTTTGCCGTAAACGCATCGTAGTGCTGATTCAGCCGTGCCTGTATCGGCGCAAGGGCGGCATCATCCGCATTGTCCAGCTGCGCCTGAATGAGGTCGTTCACCTGCTGCCGGAGGTCAATCATGCCGCGGATGCGCTCCAGTGCAGGCAAGGGCAATTTCTGCCTGACCATAACAGAGTTCGTGCGGTAATATACCTCGCCGTCCACCATTGTGAAGGCGTAATTTTTCACATTGGGGTCAGCTGGAATCGTGTCTGCCGCTGCTTCACCTTCCAGCTCATTCGGCAGTTCTGCTGCCTGATATTCTCCGCGGATATGCTGCACCGCCTCGGTCAGCTGCTCGGAAAGCACTGCACCTTCCAGCGGGATGCACGCGGTTTCATTCTCGTTGCCGTAAAGATTGGGTTCACGCACCATTGTCCCCAGCATCATTTCAGGATGCGCTGCGAAATAGCTGTTGACCGGAATGCCGTCTGCCGTCTGTCCCAGATGCACCCAAGCGGGTTCGACCGCCAGCGGGCGCTCGCGTTTCTGCAAAAAGAGGATGTCCGACGTGACTTCCGTGCCGGCATTCGCCTTGAACGCTGTGTTCGGCAGCCGAATCGCGCCTAACAGTTCGGCGCGCTCTGCAATGTACCGGCGCACTGCCGGATTCTGCTTGTCCATCGTCCCCTTGGAAGTGATGTAGGCAATTACGCCGCCGGGACGCACCTGTTCCAGCGTTTTCGATAGCGATAGGTAAGGTCTGAGCGGTGCGTCAGCACCGCTTTCCACCTTTTCCCCCGCTTCACACCGTGCATGCGAGTTTCCCCGCACACGGCGTTCCATCATTACAAAAGAATCATTAGAATAGTAAGAATTTCAAAGCTAAGAAACTGTATTAAATCTCAGGTTGTCCTGCCAGAACTCGCAGGGCGTTCAGTTTTGCTAATGCCTTTTTATCAAGTTGGAAAAGGTTCAAGTACACGACAATGGTATTTGGGTCTGTAGCATGAATCAGTCGGTGAATATCCCGGTGGACAATTACCAGATTCATATACTTGTCTGTGCCGCCCCTGCACAATGGCTGTTTGTGGTGACAATGTATTTCATCAAGCCAAAGCTCTTTTCCAGTCACAGCGCAACGCCCGTATTGTGCGGCATAAAGGGAAATCCTGTTGTCCATGTACTCAACACTTCGTCGTGGCTCTTTTATGCGCATCAGCGCAAGCATAATCGAAGTGTTGATGCCAAGGTTCTTGTGAATTTCCGCTCTACCCTCCGGTGTGTATTTACAAACCTTTTTCTTCTTGAACAATGGGGTTTTGGTCTGAATATATCCGACAGGTGCTACGGTTTTACTGCTGATAAAGCGAATTTGTTTGCTATCACCGTAATTCTTGCGGATATAGACCTCATTGATTTGCCCCTTTTTCGTAAGCCTGCCATAAAGTCTGCTCTTCATCACTGTAGACACTGTCCGATGTATCTGTTCACAATCCGTTGCAATCATGGTTGCATAGCGGTAGTAGTTGTGAATTCCGAACACCATCGAATTGTACAGAGTAATTTCTCTGGCTTCTTCATCCCGGTCTTGAACATGGGCAATCCGCTTGACCTGCTCAATAAGAGCGGCTTTTTCTTTTGAAATTGCTTTTTCGGTCATATGCGATTTAACCACATAGCGTTTCCGTTTCTTGACCGCTTTTATTTCAAACCCAAGAAATTCGGAGTAGTGCCGCTTCAGATTGACGATTTTTGACTTTTCTTCACTGATTTCCAGTTTGAGCCGGTCTTGCAGCCACAGTTTTACAGCAATGAATACTTTTTCTGCATCACTGCGTTTCCGACAAAATAACTTGAAATCGTCTGCATAGCGGACAATATGCACTTCCTTGAGTTTGGTGGTATTTTTGAAAGCACCATAAATCGCCGTTTTATTGATTGTGCCATTTGGCCGTACTTCACAGCTATACTCATATTTGGTGGGCATATTCTCCCATTGGGAGGCAATCCACCAGTCAAGTTCGTTCAGTACAATATTGGAAAGGAGCGGTGACAGGATTCCACCTTGCGGTGTACCTTTTACCGGGTATTCCACCGTCCCGTCTGGCATAACAATCGGTGCTTTTAACATCTCTCGGATGATGCACAACAGCTTTTTATCCCGTATGCCCATATGCCAAATCTGCTGAATCAATTTTGTGTGGTTGACATTATCAAAGAAACCCTTGATGTCTACATCGACCACAAAATATAACTTTTGCAGATTTATCATCTTGTAGCACTGTGCAATCGCATTCTCGGCTGACCGATTCGGGCGAAAACCATTGCTCCGCTCATAAAATTTAGCTTCGCAAATTGGTTCCATTACCTGCAAAATACATTGCTGAACCAACCTATCCACGATTGTCGGGATTCCAAGAGGACGCATTTTGCCATTGGGCTTTGGGATTTCTACCCGCTTGACAGGCTTTGGCTTATAGTACATTAGCTTCCTCTGCACGATACGGACATACTGCTCTACAGGAAGTTTTTCAATATCCCTGATAGTTTGCTTGTCTGTACCGGCTGTATTGCTGCCACCATTTCGCTTTATGTTTCGGTATGCCAGCCGGATATTTTCTTCCCTGCTGATTATGTCCATCAGCTTTGTAAAGGTTTTACCTTGCTGGCTTTCCGCATACAGTCGGTCAAATACTGGTTGCAAATCGTAGTATTCTGAGTGCCTTAGTTTCTTTTGCTTTGTCATAGGCAACACCCCCTTCGGGTTGTTTTTCTTTGTCATACTCGAAGCTATGAATTTTCGTTACCTATAACTATCTTTTGTAATGACTAGTGGCTGTTGCTCCGCCCCCATTACAGGGGCATCTTCGCTCGTGCCACCACTTTCACAGCAATTAAAGGTGCTTATTTTCTTCGTCACCACCGCAATAGTGCGTTATGCTGCTTCCCACGTTCCGATAACTCTATCTATACATATATACTTAGGTGCTTGCTCTGAGCCTGCCAGTCCAACAGTGCCTATAACACTGTAAGGTGTTTCGTAACTGCCATTCCTACTAAACCTCGCTTCCAGGCTGCGCTTGGCTCTCTCCAACTGCTTGATGGAGAACCGTTCTGCGTTGTTTGACCGGAGTTCTGATATGCCCAAAGTGATTTCCTCAATCTGATCTTCCAGCAGCGCCTCCTGCCGTTCCTGGCTGATGGGGATTTTCTCAAATTGGGAGTGGCCGATAATCACCGCATCATAATCTCCGGTGGCGATTCGAGCGCAAAACTTCTTCCGGTTTCTGGTTTCAAAGTCTTTCTGCTTTGTGACCAGAATGTTAGCAGA
>ERZ824978.3131-NODE-3131-length-12934-cov-3.240935_pt1 | contig 12934 bp, 12 predicted proteins | sample MGYA00519860_ERZ824978 | MGnify/ENA primary metagenome ERZ824978 (study PRJEB31778, sample SAMEA3449184) | human gut metagenome | biome: human gut; feature: human-associated habitat; material: faeces | place: United Kingdom | collected 2010/2012 ... | reverse complement strand
GATTAAGGCTTTTAAATTGAGAGTTGATAAATCGGAAGTTATTCCCAGTTCTTCAAACTGTTCAATAGTCAACTGCCGTAATAATACAAGCTGTGTTATGCTAAAATCTTTCAATCTTTCATCAAGAGTATAAAAACCTGTCTGCTCATTCAAAGTGCAAAAATTATTTACAATCATAAGCCAGTTGGAAACTGTACCGCGCGCAATGTTAAATTCGTCATTCGCATAATCGTAAATGTTTTTATATCCCTGTACTTCATAGAGCTTCTTGTCATATACTGTTTTAAGAACTATTGCAATTTTAAGCTGCGACTTTGAATAATTTTCAATTTCTGTGTGAATCAGCTTATTAAGAGAATTACTTAAATTCTTCTTGTTTTCGTAATACACTAAACAATCAGCATAAAAGTTTTCATCACCGGAATTAATATAATTAATAAGTGCTTCACTGTTCTTTTCTTCCTGTGCTTCTTCCTCGGCTTTCTTCTGCTCAAGTCGTTCTTGCATAACCTCTTCAAGTGTTTTTGCTTCACCTTGTATATATTCTTTTTCCCATTCTGAAAAGCGTTCAGATACATACTTATGTAAATCTTCGTAATTGTCCGTTTTTGGAAATGTCTCGGAATATTCACAATTAAGACTGTCTTTTATCTTTAACTCGAATGTGCTGCCATGTGCGATAAGAGTAAGACAGCAATTCTTATAATTATCGTTCAAAGTGGCTTCTCCCTCTTCTTTTAAGAAGAGTATTATATCTTTCATATCTTTTTTATAAAAAATCTTTTTAGTACTCATGTTGTTATCTCCCTTGTGTTTACTGGATTTTAAAGCGCTTTCCTCAATCACAAGTTAATTATATCGCCTTCCGCATCACCGGGTGCGGGTCAAAAAGACGTCCGGGCAATTCCGCAGGTACGGCGCACATGCGCTACAAGGAATGCCCCGGACGCCTTTTGCTTTATCCGGGCTGCAGCAGGCGGAAAGGAGAATTTTTATGTACATCAAGCCGTTTGCCGTAGAGGAATGGATGAACGAATGGGAGGTCGGCGCGCGATACAACATTGCGGAGACGTGCGTCGATTCCGTGTCGCTCAACGAGCTGTTCGCGCTGACCGGCGAGGACAAGGCCGCCTTTCTGGAGAATCTCGCCGCGCGCCGGCTGACCTACGGCGACATTGAAGGCGCGCCCGCGTTCCGGCAGGGCATCTGCTCGCTTTATAAAACGGTCAAGCCCGAAAACATCGTCACAACGCACGGCGCGGCGGGCGCGAACCACCATGTGTTCTGCTCGCTCGTATCGCCGGGTGACCTCGTCATCAGCGTTCTGCCGACGTACCAGCAGCTCTACTCCATCCCCGAATCGCTCGGCGCAAAGGTAAAGATTCTCCCCCTGAGCCGCGAAAACGGGTATCTCCCCGATCTTGACGCGCTGCGCGCGCTCGCCGTGCCGGGGACAAAAATGATCTGCATCAACAACCCCAACAATCCGACCGGCGCGCTCATGAGCCGCGATATGCTCGAAGAGATCGTGCAGATCGCGCGCGAGGCGGGCGCGTACATTCTCTGTGACGAGGTATACCGCCATCTCTCCCAGACCGACGAGTGGAGCGAGTCCATCGCGGATCTTTACGAAAAGGGCATCTCCGTGAGCAGCATGTCGAAGGTCTTCTCCCTTGCCGGGCTGCGGCTCGGCTGGATCGCCACGCGCGACAAGGACGCGCTCCGCGCGCTCGTCTCTCACCGTGATTACGATCTCATCAGCGGCGGCATGATCGACGAGGCCATTGCCGCGCTCGCGCTCAAGCACAGCGATAAAATGCTCGCGCGCAGCCGCGCCATCGTGCGGGAAAATCTCGCCATTCTGGACAATTGGGTCGCCGGAGAAAAGCACGCGAGCTACGTCAAGCCCCTCGGCGGCACGACGGCGCTCGTCTACTACGATTTCGACATTCCCTCCTATGAGCTGTGCGAGGAGATGTACCATAAGACCGGTGCGTTCGTCACGCCGGGCGACTGCTTTGAGCAGCCGAAGAGTATGCGCATCGGCTACGCCTACGGCAAGGAAGCGCTCGTGAAAGGGCTGAAGGCCGTGAGCGAGTACTTTGCGTGGAAGGAAAAGGAGCTGGAAAAATGAGCACCATCCGCGTCATCGGACGGGAGGATATCCAAAAGGTATTCACTGTGACCGCGGCGCTCCGCGCCGTAGAGAGCGCCTACGCCGGGAAATACGCCGGAACGGGACGCGTGTGGCCGATGGTATTCCATGAGTTTGACCCCGGCCACGCCGATCTCGACATCAAATCCGGCGATCTCGAAAGCGCGGGCGTATACGGTCTGAAGGTCGTTTCATGGTATGACTCGAACGCGGAAAAGGCGCTCCCGGCGCTTTTCGGCACGTCGCTCCTCTTTGATCTTGCCACCGGTGAGCCAAAGGCGCTTTTGAACGCCGGGCCGATCACAGCGCTGCGCACCGGCGCCGCGGCCGCCATCGGCGCAAAATACCTTGCGCGCAAGGACGCGAAAACGCTCACGATCGTCGGCTGCGGCGAGCTCTGCCCGTACCTTGCCGCGGCCGCGCTCGCGGCGATCCCGTCCCTCAAGACCGTGTATCTCACAAACCCGCACCGCCCCGAAAAGGCCGCCGAGCGGCTCGCCGCTGTGACAGCGGCAACGGACGCGCTGCTCAAGGCGTGCGGTCATGCCCGTACCGCCGTGATCAACGCCGCGGCAGATGCGGCATCCGCCGTCGGAGAAAGCGACATCGTTTTCACCGCCACCTGCGCCAAGGCGCCGGTCGTGAAAAGCGCCTGGGTCAAGCCCGGTACGCATGTAAGCTGTATCGGCGCCGACCTGCCCGGCAAGCAGGAGGTCGAATCGGCTGTGCTCGCCCGCGCCGCCGTCTACGGCGACGATACGGCGCAGTGCTTCGCCGTCGGCGAATGCGAGCTGCCGCACAAAGAGGGCGTCCTCCCCGCTCTCGCCGGGGAGCTTGGCGAGGTCATTCTCGGCGAAAAGGCCGGACGGACGAGCGATGCGGAGATCACCGTTTTCGACTCCACCGGCATCGCTCTGCAGGACATCGCCTCCGCCGCAGTCATTCTCAAAGCCTGCGAAAAGCAGGGACTCGGCACGGTCTGCGAAATATAAACCAGAAAACCCTCGCCCCGGACGATGCGTCCGGGGCGAGGGTTTTCTGCAATTGCAATTATTCGACGCGGCCTTCCATACCCGAGACCTGAGGAAAAATGTCAAAATGAATAGGAAAACGGCAGGTAACGCTTGCGGAACCATGCCAGATGTTATATAATTTGACATAGTTCCGCAAGGCACGTAAAAAGGAGGATGAGAAATTGATGAAAAAAGCACTTCACAAGCTGACTCTCGCGGTACTTATCGCCGCGTTTATTCTGACTTTGGCCGGGTGCGGTTCCGATGATACCCTGAAAAAGAACATCACAGGAAGCTGGGCCTGCCGCGGGATCGACGTGACCGATATGATTCTGGAGGGAATGCTCGAGGGCGTCAGCGGCGATGCCGAAGCAGAGGAGTTCATCAGCAATATGAATGTCGGCGTGCTGACGGTGGACTATCTTCTCGATATCCGCGAGGACGGTACATTCGTTCTTTCGATCGATCCGAGTTCCGCCGGCAAGCTGGCCGATCAGCTTTCCGCCGCAATGGCTGACGTAATGTATGCCTATTTAGAAACCGAGCTGGAAAAGCTCGCAAACGAGAACGGCATGACGCTGGATGAGGCGATAAGTGTACTCGGCTGCAGCAACATAGATGAAGCGATTGAAAGCTCGCTGGGCGGACAGTCCCTGGCGGAGTATTGTGACGGGGTCTTCGCCGAATCGGACATACAGGACATTTTAGCAGAGGGCACGGAAAGCGGTACTTACAGCGTGAAAAGCGGCAAGATCCTTCTCTCCACCGATGATTCGGCCATCAGCCTCATCGAGTATGATGAAAAATCCGACACCGTCTCTCTGACCGAGTCCGGCTTTGACGAGCCGTTCCTTTTCATCCGTCAGTAAGTAAACAAAACCTTTATAGGAACACTGCCCCGAACGGATGTTCCGTTCGGGGCAGCGTTCCTATGCAAAGAGGGAGTTATTCGACGCGGCCTTCGAGGACCTTGAGATCGTAGGGCTCGAATTTCACGTGGCGGTAGGCTTCCACATCCAGCGGCACGCCGGTCCAGTCGGAGTGCGGCTCGCCGGTCTGCTTGACGAGAACGTCGTAGAGAATGTCATACGTCGTGCCGTCGATCGTCTCGGTCATCGTGCTGTAGGGCAGCGTGCGGTGATAGGCAATGTGCTGGCCGTGGTTGTTGAAGTGGTAGCCGCAGCGGATGCGGCAGCCGTCCAGACCCAGATACTCAAAGTTCTTCATAAGATCGGCGAGAATCTGGTCGCCCTCTCGCTCGTAGAGGTTTTCGGGCGTGGTGATGGTGTAGTCCGCGCGGAACTGGATGGGCAGGCCGTACTTTGCGAAGCGGTTGGCAAAAGCGATCATGCCGTCGTGCGGATAGTTCTTGAAGAGCACGCAGTTGATGCGCACCGGCACCTTGAGCGAGCCGAGAAGCTCGTCGTTGCACTCCTCCACATAGTGCACCATGTGGCGGGAGATGTTGATGCAGGTGATCTTATCCTTGTTGCGCTCCGTGAACGCAATGATGCGCTCGGCGGGGAAAAGATCGGATACCGGGAGCGTCGTGTTGATGAACACACGGTGGCCCTCCGGGATGCAGTCCATCATCACCTGCAGCGCTTCCGGCTCGGAAAACGGCTCGCCGCCGGTGAACACGAAATCGCACTTTGGCGTGATCTCATGGAACATGCGGATGCTCTCGCACACCTTTTCCACGCTGAAGCCTTCGGGATTCTGGTATTCCTGCTTATTGATGCAGAACGGGCAGTGGTTTTTGCAGTCGTACGGGACGAACACCGTGACGGTCGCGCCGCCCTCGCGGGTCATATACGGATTGTGGTTTGTCATATTCTTCACCTACATGGGGTAATTTCAAAAAGGTATTATAACACAGCCTTAACAGAAAAGCCAGAAAAAAACAACATAAAGTTGAAAAAAACGAAAATTTTCCGGTTTTACTCGCTTAGTACGTCACGTCCCAGAGGAAAAGCCCCTGCGCCGGGGCGGTAAAACCGGCACTCGCACGGCTGTGCGAGGCAAGGATTGCCTCCATATCGTCCGGACGGCGCTCTCCGAGACCGACCTCGAGCAGTGTGCCGGTCAGGATGCGCACCATATTGTATAAGAACCCGTCGCCGGTATACGTAAGCCGCACTTCTTCCCCGCAGCGTTCGATCCCGATAGACTCTATCGTGCGCGTGGCGGCGCGGCCCGTTTTCTTTCCGGTGGAAAAGGCAGAGAATTCGTGCTGCCCGCAAAGCTGTGCCGCGGCGCGGCGCATGGCGTCAAGATCCAGCGGGCGCGGCTCCGCATGCACATACTTTCTTTCAAATACGCAGGGCGCATCGCTGTTCCAGACACGGTAAATATACGTTTTCCGCACCGCCGAAAGACGAGCGTGGAACCGTTCCGGCGCTTTCTCGAGCGCGAGCGCGCCGATATCCTCCGGCAGATATTCCCGGAGCAGAGCTAAAAGCTCCGCGCAGGACTTGTCCGTATCCGCCCGGAAGGAGCACACCTGCATTCTCGCGTGGACGCCGGCATCCGTGCGGCCGCTGCCCGCGATCTCGACGGGCTGATCCAGCGCGCGGGAAAGCAGCGTCTCAAGCTTGCCCTGCACCGTCTGGGCGGTGTTTCCCTGCTTCTGCCAGCCGCGGTAGCGCGTGCCGTCGTAGCAAAGCGTCAGTTTGTAATTTTGCATCGGGCAACTCCCTTCTTTTTCTCGCAGAGCTTAGTATAGCACATTTGAATACATCGTTCATATACTTTTCGATATTTTCTGTTTTTCTGTTGAATCTGCCGATCCGTTCAAATTTGTTTACATTTTCCCCGGAATTTGTTCATGAAATGTTCACTCTTTGATTTTTACGCCGGTTATAATAGCATCATACAGAGCATCCGGTGTGCAGCCGCCGAATGATCTGAATGCCTCCATCTTAATTTAAAAAAATCCGCCGCTTCTTGCGGCGGATTTTTTTGCTTTTTTTCGGATAGCTCGGACGAATCTGACAAATACTTGTTGCATTGTTACACAGCGCTTGGTATATTTAAATAAACACCATGCGGATCCCCTTCCTGTGCAGCGCCCCTCTCGCCGCCCGCCCCGGAAGCGCCGCCCGCCCCGCTCAAACCCGAAACGTTCTCGAAGATCTGCGTGGGATCCGCCGCAGCCAACCCGGAGGGAAAAACTATGAACATTCTCCTTGTCATCGATATGCAGAAGGACTTCGTCGATCAGGCGCTCGGTACCCCCGAGGCGCGGGCCATCGTCCCGAACGTTGTAGCCAAGATCAACAAATACAAGGCCCGCGGCGATATGATCATCGCCACGAAGGACACGCACGAGGAAACCTATCTTGAAACGCAGGAGGGCGTCAACCTCCCGTTTATCCACTGCGTGCAGAACACCGAGGGCTGGCAGCTGGATGATGCGGTGCAGGCCGCTATGCCGGAAAACGCCACGATCGTCAATAAGCCCACCTTCGGCTCGACCGAACTTGTAAAGATCATCGGCGAATATGTCGCGCAGTACGGCGAGCCGAACGTCCATATGGAGATCATCGGCCTCTGCACCGACATCTGCGTCGTATCGAACGCGCTGATAGAAAAGGCGTTCTATCCCGAAATGCCCATCACGCTGGACGCAAAGTGCTGCGCGGGCGTCACACCCGCAACGCACGACGCCGCTCTCGCCACGATGCGCATGTGCCAGATCAACGTCATCAACGCTGACTGATCTCTCTTCTGACATACACATCGCCCCGCCGAACGGCGGGGCAACAGACTAAAATCACCCGTTGGGAGTCTTCCCAACGGGTGATTTGAGCATTGGTTATCAGTTTTTGGAGAACTCCGCGAGCTCTAGGCCGGGGTTCTGCTTGAGCGTGTAGGCGATGTTCCACTCGCCGCCGAAGAGCAGGAGGTTGTTGCCCTTGAAGTCCTGCACCCACTTGGTATCGCGCGTGAGCGTGAGCGTTGCGGGGTCGGTGTCGCTCACGATCCAGCGGATGTTTTCATACGGCAGCGCGCGGCGGCGCACGGCGGTGGAATATTCGCTCTGCAAACGGTATTCGAGCACGTCGAACTGCAGCACGCCGACGACGCCGACGATGACCTCCTCCAGGCCGGTGTTCGGCTCGTGGAAGATCTGGATGGCGCCCTCCTGCGCGATCTGGCGGATACCGGTCTCGAACTGCTTGCGCTTCATCGTGTCCTTGCGCTCAAAGGCGGCGAAGTGCTCGGGCGCGAACGTCGGGATGCCCTCGAAGCGGACCTTTTTGTCCTTGGAGCAGATCGTATCGCCGATGGAGTAGATGCCGGGGTCGAACACGCCGATGATGTCTCCGGCGTAAGCCTCGTCGATGATCTGGCGCTCCTCGGCCATCATCTGCTGCGGCTGCGCGAGCTTGATGGGCTTTCCGCCCTGCACGTGGTAGTATTCCTCGTTGCGCTCAAACTTGCCCGAGCAGATGCGCATGAACGCGATGCGGTCGCGGTGCGCCTTGTTCATGTTCGCCTGGATCTTGAATACGAAAGCGGAGAAATGGTCGTCTGTCGGCTCGACCGGCACGCCATCGGAAAGGCGCGCGAGCGGCGGCGTTGTGAGATCGAGAAAGCTCGCCAGAAACTGCTCCACGCCAAAGTTCATCAGCGCCGAGCCGAAGAAAACAGGGCTCAGATCGCCGCTGCGGACAAGATCGAGATCAAATTCGTACCCCGCGCCGTCGAGAAGCTCCACATCGTCGCAAAGCGTGCTGTGCAGCCGCTCGCCGAGCGCTTCGCGCAGGCCCGCCTCGTTATCCATGGAAAGCTCCGCCGCATGGATGGCGCGGCTGCCCGCGTGACGCTGCGTAAACGCGAGAACTTCCTTTTTCTCGCGGTCATACACGCCCTTGAAGTCCACGCCGCAGCCGATCGGCCAGTTCATCGGGTACGTGCCGATGCCGAACTCCTTTTCGAGCTCTTCGAGCAGTTCGTAGGGGCTGCGCGCCTCGCGGTCCATCTTGTTGATGAACGTGAAGATGGGGATGTGCCGCATGGCGCAGACCTTGAAGAGCTTGCGCGTCTGCGGCTCGATGCCCTTGGCCGCGTCGATGACCATGACGGCGCTGTCCGCCGCCATGAGCGTGCGGTAGGTGTCCTCGGAGAAGTCCTGGTGGCCGGGGGTGTCGAGAATGTTGATGCAGTAGCCGTTATATTCAAACTGGAGCACGGACGACGTAATGGAAATGCCGCGCTGCTTTTCCAGCTCCATCCAGTCGGAGACTGCATGGCGCGCCGCCGCCTTGCCCTTTACCGAGCCGGCGAGCTGGATCGCCCCTCCGTAGAGAAGGAGCTTTTCCGTCAATGTCGTTTTGCCCGCGTCCGGGTGGGAGATGATCGCAAACGTCCGCCGCCGCGAGATCTCCCGCTGTAAGTCACTCATGTTGTTTCATCCTTCCGGTAAATTTTTGAAATGAAAAATCTACCGTATTTTTAATCCTTCATAACCCGTCTCTTCCTTTGAAAAAATTGTAACACTCTTTTTTACCATAGAATTCCCGAAAAAGCAATGCGCGCATTCCTTCTTTGGGGGAAAATTGAAAAAAAGCCCTTGCCTCTCCCATTGAGAAATGCACCCCATTCCTTAGTACTAAGTATTTTACGATACTTGTCTAACGAATGGGGTGCTGTTCACTGTGCGGGGGATGCTTCTTTTCTTCTTATTGGCGGAGCTCAGTATACGGCGTATAGTCGAGCGCCGTATAGCGTTCCGTGTGGGAATCGATGATCGCCTGACAGGCCGCCTCGTCGGACGGCGTGTCATTGGAAACGTCGTAGTCCGTATCGTACGTCATGTACCACGCGCCGGACTCGCTCGTCACGCCCTGCATGAGAGCAAGCTCTCCGTTCTGGAGCGCATAGTAAAACCACACGCTGCTCGCCGCGCCGCCCGAACCCTCGTTCGCAATGAGCCAGGCGTTTTCGTCCGCGAGATATTCCACATAATACTTATCTCTCGCGTGGCTCTGCGCGAGCATCACCGGTGCGCCGTCCTTGACCGTCCAGATCTCCAGAACGGCCGGATCGGTGTCCGCGCCCAAGATCGCGCCGATCACCATCTCCGGCGAGCCGTCGCCGTCAAGGTCAGGGAAAAATACGCCGACGTTCGCGCGGGCGTCGCCCTCGTAATAGTATCCGGCGAGCTCGCTCATGCCGTTTTCAAAGTACCGTCCCTCCGGCCACTGCTCGGAGAGCGCCGCGGCGTAGCGGTTCAGCTGCGCGGCATAGAGCGCTTTCCCCTCTTCGGCCATGTTCACGATGCCGGACGGTTCCTCCACCGGCTGCGATACCGGCTCGGCGGTGGGTTCTTCCGTCGGCTCCGCCGCTGCGGTCGTCTCGGGCGTCGCGGTCGGTTCCGCGGTGGCCGTCGGCTCCGGCGTTGCAGTTGGCGTCGGGTCAGAGGCGGGCGCGCCGCAGGCTGTCAGCAGCAGAGAGGCCGCCAGCACCAAAATACCGATCCATTTCATCTTCTTGTTCATTGTATAACCTCCTGCGGCCGGGTTTTCCGCTCCGCAGGATATTAGACGCGCTATGCGTCAGGATGGTTCACACGGAGTGGATAAATTTGGTTCCTGCCGCGCCGCCCACGCCCAGGCGCGCTCGTCCACGGCGGTCGTGCCGCCGCGCAGCGCCGCGATCTCCCGCCGGCAGAGCGGCACGGCGGCGGCCAGAAATTCCTCCGCAATGGCTTTGGTGAAATGTACGCACTCGCCCGGCGGGGGCGGCGTCGTGAAATCCGCATGCAGCTCGGCGAGAAATTCCGGCAGCGCAAAATCGGAAACAGCGCAGATCGGCTCGGCGGAAAAATCCTCCGGTGCGGTAAGATCCTCCCGCAGGGCGAATTTCTCAATGGCCCAGGTATTCAGAATGCGGTAATCGTCGTAAAGCCGTTCGACCTTCTGCGGCGAGTCCACCTTCCAGCCGTGGTCGAGATAGAATACCTTACGGAACACGATGTCCTGCACAAGATGGAGATAGTACCCGAGATAGAGCGGATCGTCCATTTTGTCCGCGAAGCGCGCGCGGAAGCCGCCGAGCGCCATCATCGTCTTCGTTCCGCCGTCGATCCGCACGCGGAAATGCGCGCTCACACGCTCTCCGGCGTCCGGTAAGATCGAGCCGAGACGAAAGCGCTTTTCGTCCGTCACGGGATGCTCGTCCAGAATGAGCTTTGCCGCGGCGAGATGAAGGATACGGGATGCCATGGTCTTTCCTCCTGTATACGAAAAAGACGGGACGCTGCCCGGAGGCGCATCCCGTCTTTTTCCCAAAAATTACTTGAGGCCGTACTTCTTGTTGAACTTGTCCACGCGGCCGCTGGTGTCGACCAGCTTCTGCTTGCCGGTGTAGAAGGGGTGGCACTTCGAGCAGATCTCGACGGTGATGTCCTTCTTGGTGGAAGCGGTCTCGATGACCTCGCCGCAGGCGCAGCGGATGGTCGTGCGCTGGTAATTGGGATGGATTCCTTCTTTCATGTCGTTCACCTCATGTTGGGCTGCCCTGAGGCCGAATACTCGGAGATACAAGGCGCAACGCAAATTATAGCAAATGGCACCGTGCAATGCAAGCATTTTTTGCATTACGGAAAAAAGTCGTTTCTTCCCGCGGAAATCATAGAAAAAGGCTAAGATTCCCGGGCGATGAATTTTGAAAAAAAATGTTCCATCAGGCAGATATTATGGTATAATCGCAATATGTGACAATATGACGGAGATTTCCCCATCTCCGCCAGCAGCAAGAAAAGCAAACCAAAGGAAGAAAGGAAAGAAGCTATGTTTCCTATCGTAAGCAAGCGGCCCCTGAATGAGGCCGGCACGGTCCTTGAGTATGTCATCAAGGCCCCGCTGGTCGCCAAGAAGTGCCTGCCCGGTCAGTTCATCGTTCTGCGTCTGGACGAGCACGGCGAGCGCGTTCCTTTGACGATCGCGGATTATGACCGCGAAGCGGGTACCGTCACCATCATGGTGCAGCCCGTCGGTCAGACGACCCGTATGCTCGAGCTCATGGAGCCGGGCGACTGCCTCGCCGACTTTGTCGGTCCCATGGGCAAGCCCACCCAGATCGGCGGACAGAAGCGCGTCTGCGTCGTCGGCGGCGGCGTCGGCTGCGCTATCGGCTACCCCGTGTGCAAGGGCTTCTATGAAGCCGGCATCGAGGTCGATATGGTCGCCGGTTTCCGTTCCAAGGACATCGTGATCCTTGAGGACGAGATGCGCGCCCACTCCACCAACCTCTACATCTGCACCGACGACGGCAGCTACGGCGAGAAGTGCTTCGGCAACGCCAAGCTGGAAGAGCTCATCAAGTCCGGCCGCGAGTATGACGAAGTGTTCATCATCGGGCCGCTGAAGATGATGAAGTTCACCGCTCTCACCACCAAGCCCTACGGCATCAAGACCATCTGCTCTCTCTGTCCGATCATGATCGACGCCTCCGGCATGTGCGGCGGCTGCCGTCTGACCGTCGGCGGCGAGACCAAGTTTGCCTGCGTGGACGGCCCCGAGTTTGACGGCCACCAGGTCGATTGGGACGAGCTGATCGCCCGCAACTCCTTCTACGCCGGTGAAGAGACCGCCGCGAAGGAACATATCTGCCGCATCACCGGAGGTGTAAGACATGGCTAATATGAGTATGACGAAAAACCCCATTCCGGAGCAGGAGCCTCTGGTACGCAACAAGAACTTTGACGAGGTCGCTCTCGGCTATACCGAGGAGATCGCCATCGACGAGGCCAAGCGCTGCCTCAACTGCCGTCAGCATCCCTGCGTCAGCGGCTGCCCGGTGAACGTCCGCATTCCGGAGTTCATCGCCAAGGTCGCCGAGGGTGAGTTTGAAGAAGCCTACAAGATCATCACCTCCACCAACAGCCTGCCCGCCGTCTGCGGCCGCGTCTGCCCGCAGGAGCATCAGTGCGAGGGCAAGTGCGTCCGCGGCATCAAGGGCGAGAGCGTCGGCATCGGCCGTCTCGAGCGCTTCGTCGCCGACTGGTATCGTGAAAATGTCAACGCCATGCCTGAGAAGGCTGCCTCCAACGGCATCAAGGTTGCGGTCGTCGGCTCCGGCCCGTCCGGCCTGACCTGCGCGGGCGACCTCGCCCGCATGGGCTACGAAGTCACCGTGTACGAGCTGTTCCACAAGGCCGGCGGCGTTCTGGTGTACGGTATCCCCGAGTTCCGTCTGCCCAAGGCGATCGTGGCGCGCGAAGTCGCGGCGCTCGAAGAGATGGGCGTTAAGATCGTGACCGACGCCGTCATCGGCCGCGCCATCTCCGGCGCCTTCCTCTGCCACGGCTTGCAGGCCGACCACATCCTGTCGCTGTCGCCCGAATTCGGCACTATGATCCACGTCATGCCCATCACCTCTATCTCCCGCATCACGAAGATGGACATAGAGCGCTTGGAGGAACTGTCCAAGGAGAATCCGGTCTTCGCGGCCGGCCCGCAGTTCTTCTACCACTTGGGCGGCGTGGACGAGCTCATCGAGAACGTCGAGGACATGCGCCCGACGGTGATCCGCCATATCGGGGAGGTCGAGGCCGCTAAGCTGGCCGGCGACGGCGATGCCACCGGGCCTATGGGCCACGGAACGCTCGGCGAGGAGCGTGGCGGCCGCATGATGCGCCGCAAGGTTATCGACCGCATGGAGGAGGAGTTCTCCGCCGTGGCAGGGAAATACCTCTAGGGGGTTCACAGTGGGTACGGCGCAGCAGCAGGTTCTCGAGGAGTTGGCGCGTCTAACT
>ERZ824978.3126-NODE-3126-length-12950-cov-4.236060_pt1 | contig 12950 bp, 11 predicted proteins | sample MGYA00519860_ERZ824978 | MGnify/ENA primary metagenome ERZ824978 (study PRJEB31778, sample SAMEA3449184) | human gut metagenome | biome: human gut; feature: human-associated habitat; material: faeces | place: United Kingdom | collected 2010/2012 ... | reverse complement strand
TGAACCCAAGGGGAAAACTCTTGGGTTCATCTGCTATTTTCCGCTGAAAGAGACCAGCTGGAGGAATGGATGATGAAAAAGTATCTGGATTTCACCGAGCCCTACACCATCGACCTGTCTATCCTGCCCGCTTACGACGATACGCAACAAAAACACCCCAGCGTTTATCAGGAGCCTGATGAAATCGCCGGGGTGATGGAATGGCCCAGTTGGTATGAAACCTATGGAATGGGCATTTTGGAAGACGGGTGGTATCACGTCTGGAATCCGTGGACGGGGGAGAGCTTCACCAGAGAAGCGCCGCAAATGTCGCAGGGCTAAATGGTTAGGAAACCATGGGGGTCTCCGGGAAGGAATCTTTCCCGGGGGCCTTTTTCTTTCGGCGGAAAGCCCGTTCCAGCCGCTTCACCAACGCGGCCAGTAAAAGCTGCAGGGGCAGGGCAGACGCGCACAGCCCCGCAATGATCAGCCATACGTCCCGGTTCAGCGGCGTCAGGTAGAAGAGCTTGGGGAAGCACAGCATTCCGACAGCCATTCCGATGGTCATCAGCGCCACCACACAGGCCCGCAGCCAGTGGAATGGCAGACAGGTCAGCGCCAGCGTCACCAGCCCGGAGGCAGCGGCCACCACGGTGCAGAGAGTGCTTTCCTGCGCGGCGGCAAGCCCCAGCGGCTCCCGCAGACACAGGGCGGCCAGCAGCAGCACCGCCGTGCAGATGCCGCCCGGCAGAGCACGCAGCAGGATATTTTCCAGAAAACGTCCCTGCGTCTTTTCCCTGCTGGGCTGCAGGGCCAGAATGAAGGACGGCGCGCCGATGGTCAGCGTGCTGATAAGGGTCAGCTGGATAGGCGCGAAGGGATAGGCAAAGGGCAGGAACAGCAGCGCCAGTGAAAGCAGCATACTGTACAGGTTTTTTACCAGAAACAGGGACGCGGCCCTAGTGATGTTGTTGATGACCCGCCGCCCTTCCAGAAGAATCTGGGGCATTGCGTCAAAACCACCGCTGAGCAGGGTCATCTGGGCCACCCGGCAGGCCGCGTCGCTGCCCCCGGCCATGGCCAGCGAGCAGTCCGCCGTTTTCAAGGCGGGAATATCGTTCACGCCGTCGCCCACCATGGCCACGCCATGGCCGTCCCGCTGCAGGGCGCGGATGAGCTCCCGCTTGTCGTTGGGGGAAACCCGTCCGAATACGGTGTATTCCCGGCTCAGGGCCGTATAGTCCTTTTCGCCGTCCAGCTGGGAAAGATCGATCTGCTTTTCCGCGCCGGGAATGCCCGCCCGCTGGGCCACACTGGAAACGGTCAGCGGGCTGTCGCCGGAGATCACCTTGATCTGCACGCCCTCCCGGCCGAAATACTCGACGGTCTGGCGAACCTGCGGCCGCAGCCCGTCGCACAGGCAGAGCAGCGCCAACAGCTTTCGCTGGGCGGGCAGTTGAACGTCATCGGCCTGAACGGACGGCGGTTCGGGGCTCTCCATCAGGGCCAGCACCCGAAGCCCTTGCGCTGCCAGCTCCTGCGCCTTTTTCAGCTCCGCGCCGGAAAGCAGCCGTTCCGGCGCACCGAGGATCACGCTTCCCACGCCTTCCAATACCGCCAGCGACCATTTCCGCTGGCTGGAAAAAGGCACGGTCTCAAGGCAGGGGAAAACAGGCCGGGGCGGACAGGCCTCCGTCAGCGCCGCGGCGGTAGAACCGTCCGCGCCCATGCCGCACAGGAAGGAAGCCAGTATATCCTGCAGCCGTTCCTTGGACACATCCGGCGCGGGGATCGTCTGTTCCAACGTCATTTTGCCGCTGGTCAGGGTGCCGGTTTTGTCCACACAGATCACGTCTACCCGGGCCAGTGATTCGATGCCGTATAGCTCGTTGACCAGCGTTTTTTTCTGGCCCAGCGTTACCACACCTGCCGCCAGCGACACGGAGGTCAGCAGCATCAACCCTTCGGGAATCATGCCGATAATGGACGCGACGGTCTTGACCACCGCCTCCGAGTGAGCCAGTCCCAATACGGCGGTTTGCTTCCAGTACAGCAGCAAACCCACCGGGACGATCAGGGCGGACACCCAGCGGATGATGCGGTTCATGTCCGCCATTAACTCGCTTTTAGGCCGCTTCACCTGCCGGGCCGCAGCCTGCAGACGCCCCATATAACTCTGGGCTCCCACGGCGGTCAGCCGCAGGGTCAGCCGTCCTTCCACCAGATAACTGCCGGAATAGACGGTATCGCCCGGCTTTTTGGGAATCTTTTCGCTTTCGCCGGTCAGGATGGATTCATCCGCCAGCGCTTCGCCCTCCAGGACCTGCCCGTCTGCGGGAATTTGATCGCCCCGGCGCAGCAGCACCACGTCGCCCTCTACCAGATCGTCCGGGGAAAGAGGGACTTCCCGGCCGTCTCGGAGGACGGAGACCTGACTGCGGCTCAAAAGCTGCAGCCGGTCATGGGTGCGCTTGGCCCGAAGCTCCTGAATGGTGCCGATAAGAGCGTTGGAGACGACCACGCCCATGAAGAGCATGTTGCGGTAGCTGCCGGTACCAAGCAGCAGCAGGGCCAAAATGACGTTGAGCAGATTAAACAGGGTCAACACATTGCGGCGCAGGATCTCGCCTACGCCGCCGTCTTTGCTTTTGGGCTGCTGATTGCCGCGCCCGGCTTCCCGGAGCTTGGCGGCTTCCTCCGTGGTCAGCCCGTGGATGGAGTTTTCTTTCATTTTTTCCTCCTGCCCCGGCGAGAACGCCTCAGGGCCGTTCGACGGTATAATAGGAAGAAATATTGCAGTCGTACACTTTGTCAAGCGGGATCCGCACCACACCGGGAGCCACAACGTCGATCAGCGAGCCTGTGCGGTTCTTGGCATAGTTGTTGTCCCGCAGAGGATCGAGAAAGTAGACCCATTCGTCGTCGGCGTAGCACATGACCTCGAAATGGCTGGACAGGGTGAAGGGGCTGCCCCACGTGGCGCAGGTCAGCGCCAGCCGCTGTTTGCTGTGATCCTGCAGGGCAGCGACAGTCTCGTGAAGATCGGTATTTTTCTCGATCTGAAGGCCGAAGCCGTCCGCCAGCTTTTCCAGATAATTCAGGCTGCTGCCCCAGTTGGTGCTCCGGGCCTTGAGTCCCCAACAGTTGTTGCCGGTGGCCATATTGCCGATGAGAATGGGCAGATAGCGCTGAAATTCCTCCGGCTTGGTCGGGTGATATTTCACGTGATAGCTCTGGCAGTGAAACTGGTTCACCGAGCAGGGGCAGAAATAGAAGCCCTCGCCATTTTCGGTGAACTGATCCAGCCGGGTCAGTTCTTCCGAGGTCAGTAGATTGGCCAAAATCATGGCGGCGGCAGTGGGGCCGCATCCGCCGTGGCCGAAAATGCGGTATTTCTTGGAACTGGCCACTTCAAAGGTCAGCCGGGCATAGACGGGGTCGTTCTGGGCGTAGACCATGAAGGAGCCCACCCCGTCGATCGTGACCCTGCCGTTGCCGGTTTCCCGGTCGTCCAGTTCCTTTTTGAAAATATCGGCCACATCTGCCGAAGGTTCCCGGGCGGTCAGCTTGCCCATGACCACCATGCGCTGACGGCTGTCGCCGGTGGTGGCCATGACCAGCACACGATCGCCGTACTCCGGCAGGTTTTCAGGCAGGGAAAATACGGAACGCTCGGTTTGAGTTTTCAATGCCTGCTGAAAGGCGGCTTCCGCGCCGACCTGATCCAACCGCCAGCTTTCCTCATCGTCATAGGGAACGGTGAAGGCGGCGAACAGCTGAATATCCTGATTCCCGTTCGGCGTTAGCAGCAGCAGACGGCTATGGGTCAGCGCATAATCTTTTTCCATGTAATCCCGCAGAAAGGAAAAAGGCCCTTCGTCAATACCGGGGCTGCCGTACAGGATCGTTACCGGGTCGGAAAAATCCGCGCTGGCCTCGCAGTCCATAAAAACGGAGCCGTAATAGTAGGTGGAGCGGTCGTAACGCAGCTTGCGGTAGGTCTGATTGTCCGCCGCCTGCAGAACGGCCTGATCGATCAGCCCATCCTCACTGTAGAGCCAGCCGGCAATATCCGGGTTAATGGTGTGAAGATAGTCGAAATCCGCCCCGTACTCAGCCGAGGCGGAAGAAAAGCGGGATAACAGGGCGCAGGCGAGCAGCAGGCAGAGAAGCGGCTGAAAAATGCGTCTCCCCGCGCCGCCGCGCCGCTGGATTCCGTGCATGTGCATCCCTCATTCCTGTTTTGAAATGGAGCTGCCGCACTCCGGGGTCAGGCCCGGAAAATGCAGCAGGTCAGCACGCCGTCGCAGTCAAAGAACTGGTAGCGGATGGCGTAGGGCAGGGTATTTTCCAGCGTCAGGTTGATATTGCCGCCGCCCACAGCCGCGTCAAAGCCCTGCTTGATGTAGTAAATGCCCACGTCCGCGTGTACCCGGCGATGGGTCACGAGGATCGGCACCTGAATGGTGGCGGCGTAGAAGGTGGTATTCACCTGACAGGTGCCGCCGCCGTAGCCGGTGAGGGCGTTTTTGCTCATGATGGGGGCAGACTTGTAGCCTGTGGATTTGCGGTACGGGCCGATGACCTGATTCTGGTCGTAGGTTTCACCGGGCTGCAGCACGACCCCGCTGATCAGGCCGGAAGCCAGATGGATGTTCCAGTTGCGCCCCTGATATTGCAGACTGTACACGCCCACCGCGTAGAAGGTGGTCATGACGCTGATCAGGTCGCCGGGCTGTGCCTGTTCCCAGTCCACCACAGGCATGACGTAGGCCACGTCTTTTTCGCTCACATAGCCCTTGGTGCGATGGTAGGGAACGCCGTAGCGGCCCATTTCATCCTTTTCATAAGCGCAGAAGGCCGCACCGGGGTTGACGGTCTGGAAGACCTCGCCGTCGTCATAGGAAACGATGTCGGTGCTCTTGTTGGTGAAGATCATCAGGGGCATAATGTCCAGACCGGGGATCTCGCCCGCGTCCCAGACCAGCCGGTCCCACTTAAAAAGAGAATCACAGAGCATATAGCCGGTTTTGCCATTGTAGCGGGCGCGGCACCAGTCGCCGTCCACCTCGCTGACGATGACTTCCTTATACATAGGCACCCAGACCAGCACCTTCGAGTCAGTGTTGGCTTCCTCATAAACGGCGGCCTGATTCAGCGCGTAGGCCTGATAGGCCTCCCGGAAGCCGCTTTCGTCGGGCGTGCCAGGCTCCACCGTGGGTTCGGGCTCCACGGGGGAACCATCCATAGAGGTCATGGCCTGCAAATATTGAGTCTGCACATAGCCTTCGCCTTCGCCGAAGACGATCCGTGCCCAGCCGCTGTCCAGCAGTTCCAGAATGGAAACAAGGGAATCCTTGGGAATGCTGCCCTTGCCGCTGGAATCCTTGCGCGGTTCCCGGCGCACCTTCAGCGCCACAGAGGCATAGGCCTGATATTTGGCCTCGTTTTCAGCAGTTTCCTCGGCCAGCACGGGAAAGGCCAGCACGAGAAGCACGGCGGCCAGCGTCAGGCAAAGCAGCTTTTTCCACATCTTCCGCTTCATCTTTTGTTCTCCTGTCTATTGGTATGCCGGATCTCCCTCAAAAAGTGTGCAGGAAACACAGCCCTGTTATTATACGAGTTTTCGGTTTAGTCCGTCAATAGACAGATACATTCCGCGGGCCGGAAAACCCGCTGATCTTCGCGAAGAAGCCCGTCCCGGGTCATTCGGTGCATCAGAAGCGTTGCCTGTCGGGGACTTAAGTCCAGCGCGCGGGCCGCCGTGTCCCGATCCAGTTGGCCACGCTCCAGATACAGCTCCAGCAGCCGTTCGGAACGGTCGGCGTAGGGGGAAACGGCTCGTTTCCGGGGCCGCCACGCGCTGGGAAGGACGAGGGTCAAACGATTTTCGCCGGGCCGGACGGTCAGACCGCTGCGATTGGCAAAAAATCCGCCCTCGGCGTAAAGCCAGCGGCTTGCGGCGAATTCCGGGTGCAGCCGTTGGAAAATTTCCATCAGGTGGAGATTGCGGCATACGGTCGTTCCGCTGCTGGCGTCCAGACGGCTGACGGGCAGTTTCGCGCCCGGTACGGAAAGCTCCAGCCGGTCTTCCAGAAAGGCCAGCCGCCACGGGGCGTTGGAGAGACCGTCCAGCAGGGAAATGAACAGCTGGAACAGCTCCATCAGGGCGGAACGGGGAAATTCCTCCTCTTCTTCGCCGATGATGCGCCGTCTCCGCATTCGACAGACGTCGCCGATTTTGTCCAACAGATGATGGCTCATTTTAGGCAGGCTGCTTTCCAGCCAGCCCCGGTACAGAAGCTTTCCTACCCGCCGACGGCTGGCCAGCCAAAGCAGCTCCACCCGGTAGCGCCGCTGGTCGCAGAGCATCCAGGAAAGATTGGTATCCAGCGCTTCCGCCAGCTGAAGCCCCAAAATGCGCAGCTGAGGCTTGCCCAGCGAAAGGCCCTGCTCCCGAAAGCGATGGGCCAGATCGTGCAGCGTCAGCCCCTGATGGACGGAGCGCTGAAGCTCGTAGTCCTCGCCGTCCGTCTCCTGAATGGCGGCATGAATCCATTCCTCCGGGGCAGGCCGGGCCGACGTTCCGTCGGGGATCCAGCAGCCTTTTTTCAGGCCGTACAGCCGGTCGAAATAGGGTTTTTCCTTGCCGGGCCGAATTTCCATCTGCCCTGATTTTTCGTTCCATGCCAGAAAGCCGACCGGCTCCGGAAGAATTTGTTGGCACAGCCATTCCAGCCAGCGGTAGCCGTCCCCTTCGACATGGGGGAGGTAGCCGCCCTGACCGTTGAGCATGGCAATCGCCAAAGGGAGACTGTCCCGCCAGACGATCCGGTTTGCATCCGTCACGCGCATTGGTTCACCGCCTATTTTGTTTTTGATGAGTCTATTTTAGAAAAAATCCTTTTGGATGTCAAGAAAAACTACACAAACAGTCATCATTCGAGCAGCGAAATTGGTACGTTCTTAACGCCGAAAACCCTTATCCGGCACGAAAAATGCTGAAATTTGACGAAACGGCTTGACAGCTAATACTCGTTAGCTTATACTGCTAACGAACATTAGCCAGCAAAGGAGCCTTTGGGATGCGCGATACCAAAGAACGGATTCAATCGGAAGCTCTCCGCCTTTTTGCCGAGAACGGCTATCATGCCGTTACGATGGAGCAGATCGCCGCGGCGGTGGGGATCAAGGCTCCGTCCCTCTACAAGCACTATTCCGGCAAACGGGCTATTTTCGACGGCATTGTTCACCAAATGGAAGCAAGGGATCTTCAGCAGGCCCGCCGTTACCAGATGCCGGAGGAAAATGGCACGGCGGAAAATCCCGCCGGGGAAACGGCGACGATGGAGCGGGTATGCGCCTTCAGCCGCGCGCAGTTTCGGGATTGGACGGAGGACGAATTCCTGTCCCGGTTCCGCAGGATGCTGACGCTGGAACAGTACCGCGACCCGGAAATGGCCCGCCTGTACGGGCAATATCTGTCCGACGGGCCAGTCACGTATCTGACGGATATTTTCCGGCCTCTGGCGGCTTCGCCGGAGGAGGAACGCCTGCTGGCACTGGAATTTTACGGCCCCATGTTTCTATTATACAGTGTATACGATGGCGGAGAGAAAAACGCGGCGGCGCTGCTGGAAGCGCATTTCGCCCGCTTCATGGAAAAGATGAAAGGAAGACCAGAATAGAATGAAGGAAACTTTGCTTTGCTGCCGAATCACGGCGCAGGAAAAAGGCCTGTACCGGCTATGCCACGACGGTGTGGAACAGGCCGCGCAGGTATCGGGAAAATTTCAATACGAGGCGCTGGGGCCGTCCGACTATCCTACGGTGGGCGACGAGGTGTTGGCCGACCTGAACGGCGGCGGGCAGGCGGTGATCCACAAGGTTTTGCCCCGGAAAAGCCTGTTTTTGCGCAAAGCCGCCGGTACGGCGCGGGAGGAACAGCCCGTAGCCGCCAATGTGGATATTCTGTTCCTGTGTATGGCGCTCAACAACGATTTCAACCTGCGGCGGCTGGAACGGTATCTGGCCGCCGCGTGGAACAGCGGGGCCACGCCCGTGGTGGTGCTGACCAAAGCCGATCTTTGCGGCAATCCGTCAGAAAAGGTGGCCGCCGTAGAAGAAGCGGCTCCCGGCACGGACGTGCTGCTTACCTCGGCGGCGCAGGAGGACGGTATACGTCCCCTGCTGCCATACCTGACCCCTGGCAGGACGGTGGCGTTTGTGGGCTCCTCCGGCGTGGGAAAATCGACCCTGATGAACGGTCTGTTGGGGAAGGAAATTCTGGCTACCGGCGGTTTGAGAAACGACGACCGGGGACGGCATACCACCACCCGGCGGCAGATGTTCTTCTTGCCCGGCGGCGCGGCGCTGATCGACACGCCCGGGATGCGGGAACTGGGCCTATGGGATTCGGAGTCTGGGCTGGAAACGGCCTTCGCCGATATAGAAGCACTGGCCCGGCAGTGCCGTTTTCGGGACTGCCGTCACGAAAAGGAACCCGGCTGTGCTGTTCGGGCGGCGCTGGCGTCGGGCGAATTGTCGGAGGAACGTTTTCGGTCATGGCAGCGGCTTTCTGCTGAAAACCGTTATGCGGATGACAGGGCGGCTCATATGAGCGCCAAGGAAAAGAAATTTCGGATGATCGCCCAATTCAACAAAAGCAACTCGAAACGGTAGATTTTCGGGAAAGAAGCTGGGGGACGTCTTTTGCTTATCTGCCGATTGTTTGCAACGCGGAAAGTCATCTGCAAGCCACTGTATACAATGGCTATGCTATAAGGAAACTTCTTTGCGGGGATTGACGCGCCGACTCCGGCGCGGACGGAGGGACTTCCGCCCCGAAGAGGGCAGTACTTTCTTTCGAAGCGAAAGAAAGTACCAAAGAAAGCAGGCGGCACGGCAACTCTTGCGGCCCGCCCCGCTATGCGTCGCGGGCTTCGGTCTGCGGTAGCCCCTTCGGGGCTGTCCTCGACCTTGGTTCGCTTCGCTCACCCTTCCGGGAAAAAGGCTTCTATTGCCCATTTTGGCGGCGGGGCTCGCAATGTCGCGCGCAATGAAGTTGGGCAGCTTCCACCTGCTCTTGGAGCGCGCTCGTGCTCGCCTTTTTCCGCCGTCAAAATAGGCGGGCCTTTTTCCCTTCGCTGCCTATCGCCGCTCTGTTTCGCCGCAGGTGGCGCTGGGCAAACTCAAACGGCGATGCTTGGGATGCTTCGGTGCGACCGGGATGATAGCACAGCGCGGAAAAACAGGCTTGATTTTTATTCTGTGGTTGGCATAAACCGTACTCAAATAATGTCAGTTTGGATATTTCGACATGTATTAGAGTTTCCTGAAACGCAAAAAGCCAGCGGGGTTTCAAATCCACGCTGGCTTTTTATGCGAGCCATGAGGCCCGTTGCCGAATGGCGGTCTTTTCTATTCAACTAACAGGGAGCCACACCAAACCCGCGAGCCGCGAGGCCTGTCGCCGAGCGGCGGTAGCTTTACGGCTAACCAGCATGTCCCCCGAGCACCCTGCGCGCCATAGGCGCGCAGTCCGGGGTTAAGGGGTACTACCCCTTACCTGTAGAGGGCGACGCTGTCTTCGCCGTCGATTTCGGTGACGCGGACGGCAATGCGCTCGCTGTGGGCGGTGGGAACGTTCTTGCCGACAAAATCGGCGCGGATGGGGAGCTCCCGGTGGCCGCGATCCACCAGCTCCGCCAAACAGATGCGTGCCGGGCGGCCCTGATCCACCAGCGCGTCCAGCGCGGCCCGAACCGTGCGGCCCGTGTAGATCACATCATCCACCAGCACCACAAGCTTACCGTTGATATCTACCGGCAGGGAAGCACCTTTCAACTGGGGTTGGTCGTATAGGGTAGTCAGGTCGTCCCGGTAGAGGGTGATATCCAGATCGCCCACGGGCACCTGTACACCCTCGAAACGCTCGATCAGCGCGGCCAGCCGCTGGGCCAGCGGCACGCCCCGGCGCTTGATGCCCACCAGCACGATGTTTTCCGGGGGATCGAGCTGCTCCAGAATTTCGTGAGCCATCCGGCTCAGGGCCCGCTGCATGGCGGGCGCGTCCATCAATTTGGCTTTGAGCTGCTGCTCAGACATGGGCTTTTTCCTCCTGATAGATAACCTTTTCGGTTTGGAAAAGGGGTATGTTCCTTTTTGAGAAACATACCCCAAAGTTGCAGTTGCGTCAAGGCTTTTCTTATTCGGCCTTGGCTTCGCCCTTTTCCTCGGCAGAGCGCTTGTTGAAGATCACGTTCACCAGGATGCCCACGATCAGGCCGGTGGCGATGGAGCTGATCTGCACGGAGCCGAAGTTCAGCGTCAGGCCGCCGATGCCGCACACCAGAATGGCAGCGACTACGAACAGGTTCCGGTTGTCGCCCAGATCCACAGGCTGCAGCATCTTCAGGCCGCTGACCGCGATGAAGCCGTACAGCGCGATGCACACGCCGCCCACGATGCAGGAGGGGATGGAGTTGACGAAGCAGACGAAGGGGTCGAAGAAGCTCAGCAGGATGCAGTACACACCGGCCAGCGCGATAGTGCTGACGGAGGCGTTGCCCGTGATGGCAATGCAGCCCACGGATTCGCCGTAGGTGGTGTTGGGGCAGCCGCCGAAGAAGGCGCCCACGATGGAGCCTACGCCGTCGCCGATCAGGGTGCGGTCAAGGCCGGGGTCGGTGATGAGGTCGCGGTTGATGATGCTGGACACGTTCTTGTGGTCGGCGATGTGCTCGGCCAGCGTAACGAAGGCCACGGGGGCGAACAGCAGGAACAGGCTCAGCACGTCAGCCCAGCTGGTGATGGTGTTGGGAGCGTCCTTGTACACGCCGAACATGCCCAGGAAGGTGAACCGGGGGAGCTTGAACAGCTGCATGTTGTCGAAGGCGGACAGGTGAACCAGCTGCAGGGCTTCGCAGCCGGTGGCGTTGCCGATCAGGGTCATCACCAGCGCGATGACGTAAGCGCCCAGAATACCGATGATGAAGGGGACCATCTTCATGCTCTTGGAGCCCTTCACAGAGGCAAACACGGTGATGAAGAAGGCCACCAGACCCACCAGAATGGAAACCAGATTGTAGCTGCCGGCGGCGGTGTTGTTCAGGTTGTTCACGGCGCTGCCGCACAGGCTCAAACCGATCAGGGCCACGGTGGGGCCGATGACCACGGGGGGCAGCAGCTTGTTGACCCATGCGGAGCCGGTCTTCTTAATGATGAGAGCGATCAGCACATACACCAGACCGGCGAACACGGAGCCCAGAAGGATGCCGCCGAAGCCATACGCCACGGCGCTAACCAGCGGGCTGATGAAGGCGAAGGAGCTGCCCAGAAACACGGGGCTCTTGCGGCGGGTAGCCACCAGAATGTAGAACAGGGTGCCCATTCCGGCGCCGAACAGCGCGGCGGGCTGGTTCAGGTACAGGCCGGTGGCGTCGGCCAGGATCGGCACCAGCAGGGTGGCGGCCATGATGGCCAGCAGCTGCTGGAAGGCATACACAAGGTTCTTTTTCAGGGGCGGCCTCTGGTTGACGTCATACACGAGTTTCATCGTTTCGTTCCCCTCCGGTTGGAAAAGATCAACCCTGCGCGCCTTTGGTCTGAAAATGAAAACTGCCTTGCCCACGGCAGGGCAAGGCAGATATACACATTCATCCTAACTGGCATATCTTTTGCAGCCTTCCCGGCCTCACGGGACCGTGGTTAAAGGACACGCATTCAGTTGTCGTCTGGCAGGATAGCATGACCGGCGGATTTTGTCAATAGATAAGCCGAATTTTATTTTTTTTCAGTGTTCTGGGGCTGGACGCGGCGGCCGAGCTTGTTTTCCGTGCCATTCAGCAGCCGCTGGATATTGGCCCGGTGACGGTATACGCACATGATGAACAAAAGCGTGGCGAAGATGCACAGCGCCCACTGGCCGAAGCACACGATCCAGATTAGCACCATATAGGTCAGCAGCATGGTCATGCTGCCAAGGCTGATGTACTTGGTCACAGCAATGACCAGCACGCACAGCAGGATGGAGGGCAGGCCGCACAGAGGGTGGATCAGCAGCACCACCGCCGTGGAGCAGGCCACGCCCTTGCCGCCCTGAAAATGATAGAACACGGGCCAGTTATGGCCGATGACCACGAACAGCGCCGCCACGATCCGTCCAAGGCCCTCGATGCCGAAGGCGGACGGCACCAGCAGGTTGCCGATCAGGCAGGCGAGGGCAGCTTTGGCGAAGTCGCCCAGAAAGGTAATGAGGCCGTCCTTCAGGCCCAGTACCCGCAGCACGTTGCTGGCCCCGGTATTGTGGCTGCCCTCATTGCGGATATTCACGCCCTCCCGGCGGGACACGATGGTGCCTGTGGAGATACACCCCAGCAGGTAGGCGGCGACGGCGGTAACGAGGGTCAACAGGATTTCTTTCATTCGAAGAGGTCCTCCTGAAACAATTTTGATAGGCTTATCGACGCTCCGGCACGCGGGCCGCAGGCGGACGGTACGGGAGTCGTCCCGCATACTATACCACAGGCAACCAAAAAAGCAAAGGGGGGCGGGGCAGCGGAGGGGAGGGTCTCCCGGTGTGAAAAGGCGGTGGCGGGGCAATGGTAGGTTATCCCAAAAGGGAAAAAGGAACACGGCGTAATCATTGTATTTTTTGGGGGAAGGGGGAAGAAAGTGTGCTGATTGGCGCGGGAATGGGGCAGGGGGGATCCCCCAATAGTTCAGGCAAACAACAAGCGGAGCGCACGTCAGTACGGCCTGCGCCGATTGTTTGCCCCGAGGGGAGCCCACTGTAAGCAACAGTATGTGCCGCCTTGGCCGTAAGGAAGCCCATCGGCGGGGTTTGACGCGCCGACTCCGACACGGAGTGGGACTTGCCGTCTCATGGGGTTCTCGTCAGCTTCGGTGCCAGAAAGTTTCCAAAGGGGAACGAAGGGAAGCGGGTATCCAGTGGATACAACCGCCGAAGG
>ERZ824978.3123-NODE-3123-length-12959-cov-8.764647_pt1 | contig 12959 bp, 10 predicted proteins | sample MGYA00519860_ERZ824978 | MGnify/ENA primary metagenome ERZ824978 (study PRJEB31778, sample SAMEA3449184) | human gut metagenome | biome: human gut; feature: human-associated habitat; material: faeces | place: United Kingdom | collected 2010/2012 ... | reverse complement strand
GGCGTGTACGTCGCGAAAAATACTTTGCGCGGAGAGAGTGTGTTTTCACGCATTTCATGCGTGAAAACGCGCGGGTCGGAGCGAAATCTCTTTTGTCAAAAAGGGCATTGCCCTTTTTGACAAGCTCAGGGCGGACCCGCCGGGTCCGCCCCATGAGCTGCTATTCTTCCACGCTGTGGGTAACGTCCCTGTCCAGATGCACCGCGCCATAGAGATTCTTGGCGCTGCACCCGGCCCGGCCGCCTCCCGCGCAGGCACAGGCGCAGGCGCACGCGCAGCTGCTGGCGCAGGCGCAGTGTCCCCCGCCGCCGAAGCCGCTGCCGCCGAAGCCTCCGCCCCGGCTGCCGCCGCCGAACCCGCCGCCTCCCCGGGGAGGCCTGGGCTTCTCCCGGGTGCCGTGGGCGCCGGGCCGGGGCCGCCCGTCGGGTCCCGCCGGGAACCACAGGCCGTTGACGAACACATAGTGGGTGCCGAAGCCGCCCCGATAGCCGTCCGACGCCGACAGGATCCGGATAATGATGATCAGGACCACCAGCAGGATGATGATCTGGGCAATGCCGAAGCCGCTGTCCCCGTCGTAATCCGGGTCATAGCCCGGGTCGTAGCCGGGATTGACGGAGGGATCGTCATCCGTGGGCAGGCTGTCCCGGCTGCCGTCCTGGGCCAGCTGAGTGGGCCAGCCGTCATAGAGGACGGTGAAGTTCATCTGCTGGCCGTGGGCCAGGTCGGTCTGCGCCAGCACATGGTCTCCGCCGGTCTGTCCGTCGGAGCCTGCGCCGTCCACCCCTGCCGGGTCGTGCCAGGTCAGGGTCATCTGCCCCACCCGGGCCTCGTCGAACCACCCGGGGGTATAGTCATAGGACACGGTATCGCCCTCCAGGGCATACATGTACTCCTGGACCCAGCTGTAGGAAAACCGGAAGGTCTCGCCGTCGTTGTAGTCCCGGTCGAAGTAGACATACATATAGCTGTTGTCGAAGCTCAGGCGGTCAATGTTGTCCGTCAGGGCCGTCTCCTCCCGGATGCTGCCGTTGGGCACGCCGATCTTCACCCAGCTGACGGGCCCCTCCGCCAGCACCGTCCACTCCAGGGTCACCTGGATGCGCAGGCTGCCGTCCTGGGTGTCGGGGGTCACGTCCACATCATAGGACTCGATGCGGTCCAGGTCCTGGGCATAGGCCGCAGGCACCGGCGCCAGGGCCAGCACCAGGCAGAGGCACAGCAGCGCCCGGCACAGAATTTTCCGCATGGTCAGCATCCCCCTTCCTGCTGCAATTGACAGATATGCTCCATTTTGGCGCTTTCCGCCCGGATGCGGCGGCACTGGGGGCCGTCCCAGATGGCGGCCCAGTCGTCGGCACACAGGTTCCCCAGGCCCGGCCCCTCCAGCCAGCTCTGGCAGGGCAGCACCGTGCCGTCCGGAGCCACGGCCATGTTGGACAGACACGCCCCGCAGCTGGGGATCAGGGCCAGGCCCATGGAGCGCAGCGTCTCCTCCGGCAGCCAGCCGGGGCTGGTGAAGTCCAGCTCCATGCCCAGGCCGTGGGCGGTGTCCGCGGCCTGGCGGAGAATGCCGGCCAGCTCCTCCTGCCCCAGCCGGGTGGCCCGGCTCTCGTCTCCGGCGGCGCCGCCGGTGGGGATCAGGCCGGAGCAGGTGGCATACCGGACGCCCAGACTATGTACAAGCCGCAGCGTGGCGCTGTAATCCCGGTTCAGGCTGCAAAGAGGGGTATTCACCGACACGATGAGCCCCGCCGCCGCGGCATTGCGGATGCCCTGCACCGTGTCATCGAAGCCCTCTGCCCCCACCAGGGCGTTGTGAACAGCGGCGTCGGCAGCGTACAGAGTCACCTGGACGCTGTCCAGGCTGGCCTCGAACAGGCCCCGGCACAGCTCCGGCGTCAGCAGGCGGCCGTTGGTGTTCAGCCGGGTGACGAACCACTGGGCCGCCTCCGCCAGCTCCACCAGGTCCTGCCGCAGGGTGGGCTCTCCGCCGGTGAAGGTCACCTGGGGGATATTGGCCCGGCGGAGCTTCTCCAGAAGGGCCTTCCACTGGTCCGTGGTCAGCTCCGGCCGCTGGCCCAGGGTCTGCCCGGCGGCATAGCAGTGCAGGCACTTCTGGTTGCAGTGCCACGCGCCCTCCCGGGTCATGGCGCTGATCATCAGGTCCATCCGGTGGGGGGCGGACATGCGGTCGGCGTATTCGCCCAGAGACAGGATGCCCACCTCCTCCGGCGGCTCCTGGCCCCGGGCGATGGCCACGATGCTGCGCAGCATCCGCTCCAGGTCCCCCAGCAGCACGTCCCGGCCGGTGCCGGGATAGGTGCGGCGGGTGGCCTTCACCGCCGCCGAAAGCATGGACTGCCAGTCCTCCTGGCCGATCTCCCGGCCGCTCCAGGGCTCCAGCTGGTCCATAAAATTGGCCAGCAGAATGGCCCAGCTCAGATTCAGGGGCACCAGCTGCGCCCCGTTCAAAAGCAGCAGAAACGGGTCCCCGGCGTCCTCCGTCCGGGGCGGGATCATGTGGATGCGCACCACCCCGGGCCCCCGGGGGTCGATGGTGATGTGGCGCACGCATTCCAGGTGCGCCCGGCGATACCGCCGCTCCAGCCATGTCATCTTTGCCATGCATGTCTCCTTCTGTCAGTCAGGCGGCGCAGGGAACTCCCGCGCCGCCGCAGTCTGTCCCCCCAAAAAGCAGGGCCGCCTCCCTCGGAAAGGAAGATCGTTACGAAAGAAACCCATCAGGGGCGTCTTTCGTTTTCGATCCCTGCATTTTCAGAGCTTCTGCGGAAGTTTTGAAAATGCGCAAGCGGCGCGGGGACTCCCGCGCCGCTGAAAATACTTTTCTTTACTTGGCCACGGCGTCCTTCAGGGCCTTGCCGGCCTTGAAAACGGGGGTCTGGGAGGCAGGGATCTGGATGGTCTCCTTGCTTCTGGGGTTGCGGCCGGTGCGGGCGGCACGCTTCTTCACCTCGAAGGAGCCAAAGCCCATGAGCTGCACCTTCTCCTCCTCATGCAGGGCGGCGGTGATGGTGCCCAGGGTCGCGGAGATGACAGCCTCGGTGTCCTTCTTGGACATGCCGGTCTTTTCCGCCACGGCGGCGATCAGTTCGGTCTTATTCATGATATTCCTCCTAAAAAATTTCCTTGGTTCAGTGATCTATCCCAAAGCGATATGCATCGCATCAGAAACCGTCAGAGTCATGGCGCTGCTTTGCGCCGTTCCACAGGTCGGTCATTTCCGCCAGGGTCAGGTCCGACACCGGCACGCCCCGGCCTGCGGCTCCCTGCTCCACGGCGGCGTAGCGCCGGATGAACTTCTCGCAGGCGGCGTTCAGAGCGTCCTCCGGGTCCACCCCGGCAAAGCGGGCGGCCTTTACGGCGGCAAACAGCACGTCCCCCAGCTCCTCGGCCATGTTGGCGCCCTCCCGGACCGCCTGGTGGAGCTCGCCCACCTCCTCGTCCAGCTTGGTCAGTGCTCCCTGAATATCCGGCCAGTCGAAGCCGTCGGCGGCCGCCTTATTCTGGAGCTTTTCCGCCCGCCACAGGGCGGGCAGGGACCGGGCCACGCTGTCCATGGCCTGGGCGGTGGTGCGTTGGTGCTTTTCCCGGCGCTTGATGGCGTCCCAGCTGACCAGCACCGACTCCGCATCCTTTTCCGGGGCGGCGCTGCCGAATACGTGGGGGTGGCGGAACAGCAGCTTCCTCACCTCTCCGTCCACCACGTCCTCCATGGTGAACCGGCCCCGCTGGCGCTCGATGTCCGCGTGGAACACCACCTGCATCAGCACGTCCCCCAGCTCCTCCTGCAAAAGAGGGGCGTCGTCCCGGTCAATGGCCTCGGCGGCCTCATAGGCCTCCTCCAGAAGCCCCCGGCGGATGGACGCGTGGGTCTGCACCTGATCCCAGGGGCAGCCCTCCGGCGAGCGGAGAATGCGGATGATCTCCAGCAGGTCGCCGTAGTCGTATCGGTCTTTCTCTCTAAAATGTACCATATTCCCACTCCTATTGCAAGTCCTCTTATCGGCAAAATAGCCTATGAAGGCTCCTTTTCATGAAAAATGTACGAAATTTTCGCTTATTTCAGCCGCAGCAGCCGGGCCAGCTTCTCCCCGCCGGGCAGGGCCAGGACCTCCTCCCGGTCCACGGCTCCCAGCAGCAGCGCCGCCCCGGCGTATACGGCCGCGGCTATGATCACCGCCAGCAGGGTGGCAAGGCCCCCTGGCAGCAGCGCCGCCAGCAGCCGCCGCACGGCCCAGGCCGCCAGGCCCATGACCAGCGCAGCCAGCCCCGGCCGGCAAAACACACGGAAGTAATCCGGCTTCTCCGGCACATATCGGGCGATGGCCATCAGATTCAGCACGGTTATCAGGGCGTAGCAGCACAGCGTGCTCACCGGCAGACCCCGGATGCCGTAGTCGGGGCTGGAGATCATCAGATAGTTCATGGCGATCTTCAGCCCGCCCCCGGCCAGCAGGCTCCACAGGGGGACCTTTTCCCGGCCATAGGCCTGCAAAATCCCGTTGGACAGGGCCATCAGACACACGAAAATGCTGCCTATGCCCAGAATCTGCAGGTGATATGCCGCCCCGGCCAGAGTCTGGGCCTCCTTGGCGGGGTACAGCAGCTCCAGGATGGGCCGGGCCAGAACGCTGAGCCCCACCCCGGCAGGCAGAGCCAGCAGCGCCGTCAGCCGGAAGGCGGAGGCGGTGTGCCGCCCGGCGGAGGCCCGGTCCCCCCGGGCCAGGGCCGCCCCGATGGCGGGGATCAGGCTGATGGTCATGGGATAGATAAACGCCGCCGGAAGGGCGAACAGGTTCCCGGCGTAGCTGTACACCCCATAAAGCCCCCCGGCCTCGGCCTCCGTCAGGCCCCAGGAGGTCTGTAGGATGCCCATGGTGATGGACTGGTCCAGCAGATTGATGACGGAAAGGCTCACGGAGCCCACGGTGATGGGCACACCGATGGCCAGCAGCTGGCGCAGGATGTCCCGCCGCCGTCCCGGGTCATCCCGGCCCCTGTCCCGGGACAGGTGAGACAGCATCCACACGCTCAGGGCCAGCAGCGACAGAGCCACGCCTGCGGTGACCCCGGCGATGGCCCCGGCGGCGGCTATGTGGGAGGGATACCCCTGCCGCAGCAGCCACCAGGCAAGACCCAGACCCACCACCAGCTTGCTGCCGGATTCGATGATCTCGCTGGCGGCGGTGGGCCGCATGTCGCCCAGGCCCTGGGTATAGCCCCGAATCACGGACACCAGGCACACGCACAGCACCGCCGGAGACAGCACCCGGATGGCGTTCTCCGCCTGGGTATTGTGCATCCACCCGGCCAGGTCCCCGGCCAGGAAGAACATCACGCCGCTGCTGACGGCCCCCAGCAGCAGAAACAGCCAGAAGGCCACGGACACCGTGCGACGCCGCCGGTTCACCCGGCCCAGAGCCTCCGCCTGGGACACCAGCCGCGACAGGGCCAGGGGCAGTCCGGCGGTGGACACCATCAGCAGCAGATTATAGATATTGTACGCGGCATAGAAATAGTTCATGCCCTGCTCGTCCAGCAGGTTTCCCAGGGGGATCTTATACAGGGCCCCGATGGCCTTGGTGATGAGCATGGTGACGGTCAGCAGCGCAGCGCCGCCTAAAAATGACTGCTTGCCCTGGGACATGGAACCTCCTCTCCCTTTACCGCTTCATTTTCTCATGGAATGCCCGAAAGGCCGCCAGATTCTCTGCAATCTTCTCGGGACGCTGGATATACTCCGTGGGATACTTGGCGTGGAACACCCGCTCAATGCGGCCCCGGACCGGGTCCACCATCTTGGTGGAGCCGCCTGCGCCCAGGGAGAGGATGCTGTGCAGCTCCTCCATGATATAGATATTATACAGCCCCTCCGCCCCGGATATGCACCAGCCCACGTTTTCAAAGCTGCCGGACATGTACTTCTGGCGATACAGGTAGTACGGGGAGAAGCCTGCGGCCCGCAGGGTGGGGTCGGCATAGTCCAGCATCCGGGCCACGTCCGCCGCCGTGGGGATGGGCAGCCCCTCCAGCAGGATGCGGCTGCCCTTTTTCAGGCTCAGGGTGTGGACGGTGATGTTGTCCGCGCCGAAGGTCAGGCACTTGTCCAGGGTCCGCCGGAAGCCCTCCGGCGTGTCGGCAGGAAGTCCCGCGATCAGGTCCATGTTCACATGGGGAAAGCCCATGGACGCGGCCAGGGCCATGGTGTCCTCAATGTCCCGGGCGGTGTGGCGGCGGCCAATGGCCTGGAGCACGGTGTCCTCCAGGGACTGGGGGTTGACGCTGATGCGGTCGGCCCCGTGGTCCAGCAGCACCTGGAGCTTGTCCCGGGTGATGGTGTCGGGCCGTCCGGCCTCGATGCAGTATTCCACGCAGCCGGACAGGTCAAAGCTGCGGTTCAGGTGGGTCAGCAGCCGGTCCATCTGCTGGGGCGACAGGGTGGTGGGGGTGCCGCCGCCCATATAGAAGGACTTGATGCGCAGGCCCGTCTCCCGGACCATTTGCGCGGCGTCGGTGATCTCCCGGCACAGCACATCCAGATACGGCTCCACCAGCCCCAGGGATTTTTCCACCGACTGGGACACGAAGCTGCAATAGGCGCAGCGGGTGGGGCAGAAGGGGATGCCGATGTACAGGGAGATGTCCTCCGGGCGCAGGTCCGCCTTGGCCCGCAGGCCCGCCTGGGCCGTTTCCACCGCCAGACGGCGGCGGGAAGGGGAGACGTAGTAGGTGTCCCCCAGAATGCGGCGGGCCTGGGCAGGGGTCTTGCCCTCCTCCAGCAGACGGGCCGCCAGCTTGCCGGGGCGGATGCCCGTCAGCGCGCCCCAGGCCGGGGTCAGGCCGGTGATCTCCCGGGCGGCCTTGAAAAAGCTCAGCTTCACGGCCTTCTGCCGCAGGCGCTCCCGCTCATATTCGTCGTCCACGCCCCGCAGCAGCGCCCGGGACATACCCCGGCCCAGCCTGCCGCCATAGGCGATCTCGGTGATGGCGGTGGCATACACCGGGCTCTGGTGCAGATCCACCCGGGCCCAGTTGTCCTCGCCGGGCTCCGGGGCCTGATATACGGGGCGCTCCTCCGGGAAGAAGGCCAGCAGACTCTGCTCCACGGCGTAGCGGTCGTCGTGACCGCGAAATACCAATTTCATGCGGCGCCTCGCTTACTTCATGCCCTGGCGGACATAGGGGTTCGCCCGGCGCTCATAGTCCAGGGTGGTGGGCTGGTCGTGGCCGGGATAGACCTGATAGGACCCGGGCAGATTCCCCAGCCGGCCCAGGGACCGGAGCATTTCCCGCCAGTCGCCGCCTGCGAAGTCCGTCCGGCCGCAGGAGCAGCGGAACAGGGTGTCGCCGGAGAAAATAACATCTCCCACCACCAGACACACGGACCCCTTGGAGTGGCCGGGAGTTTCCAGCACGGTGATGGTCAGGCTGCCCAGGGTCAGGGTGTCGCCGTCGTGATAGTAGCGCTGGTTGTGCTCCGGCAGGCGGGAGAATACCAGCTCCATGTCGCCCCGGCGGCCGTCCACCACGTCCTTTTCGTTGATGTACACCGGCAGATCCGGGTACCGCTCCAGAATGGGGCGCACGGCGGTGGTGTGGTCAAAGTGACCGTGGGTCAGCAGAATGTACTGCAATGCGCAGCCGGAGCGGGACACCATGTCCAGCACCCGGTCCGCTTCGTCGCCGGGGTCGATCAGGGCGCACACCCCCGCCGTCTCGTCGGACAGCAGGTAGCAGTTGGTCATAATGGGGCCTACCATAATGGAATCGATTTTCATGGGGGAAAACCTCCTGTTCAGGATAAAAGCGGGCGGACAGCGGCGTCCGCCCGGCAGGATATACGGTTTTGTTACGCGTTGAGCTGATCCGTGTCCACGATAAGGGTCAGGGGCCCATCGTTGACGGACTCCACCAGCATCTCCGCGCCGAACTCGCCGGTTTCGGTGTGAATGCCCTTTTCCCGGCACAGGGCCACGAATTTTTCATACAGGGGAATGGCAACCTCGGGCCGGGCGGCAGCCAGAAATTCCGGGCGGCGGCCCTTGCGGCAGTTGCCGTACAGGGTGAACTGGGAGATCACCAGAATTTCACCGTTGACCGTGTCCAGGCCGCGGTTCATCTTGCCGTCCTCATCCTCGAAAATGCGCAGGCCTGTCAGCTTGTCGGCCAGCTTCACGGCCTGGGCCTCGGTGTCGTCATGGGTGATGCCCAGCAGGATGAGGAAGCCGGGGCCGATGCTGCCGATGGTTTTGCCGTCCACGGATACGGAGGCGCTTTTCACGCGGGTCAATACTGCTCTCATGGGGATATTTCTCCTTTTCAGGTTCGTGGTTTTCGGGCGGACAGAGACGTCCGCCCCCGCGCAGAGGGGACAGGACCGCATTACCCGGCGGGGCGGGTGACGCGCATAACGCCGGAAATCTGCTCAATGCGGCGCATAACGGTTTTCAGCTGGTCGCTGCTGGATATGTCGGTATCCAGGGTGATCAGGGCGAAGCCGTCGGGGGTGGAGCGTGCGTTCAGGGAGCCCACATGGGTCTTGGTGGAGGACAGCACCGTGGAGATGTCCATGATCAGGTTGATGCGGTCCTTGGCCACCACCTGCAGGGTGGTGCGGAAGGTGCCCTCCACATCGTCGGCCCAGGACACCTTGATCCAGCGGCCCTTCTCATTGGGACTCCGGCGGGCCGGGTCGGCGTTGGGGCAGTCCCTCCGGTGGACGGACACGCCGTAGCCCTTGGTGATAAAGCCCACGATGTCGTCTCCGGGGACAGGGGTGCAGCATTTGGAGAACTTTACCAGGCAGTTGCTGAGGCCCTCCACGATGATGCCCTTTTCACTGTGGGTGCGCTTGGGCACGGCGGGGCGGGTGACCTCGGGATGACCCTCCACGGGCACCTCCGCCTGGCGCTCCACCTGGTGCTGGTGGAGAATGCGCTGGATATCCTCCCGGATGCGGCCGATGACCTTCAGGCTGCTGATGCCGCCGTAGCCGATGGCGGCGTACAGATCGTCCAGACTCCGGTAGGTGAGCTTTTTCAGGATACCGGGCAGGTTTTCGTCGTTGGTAAGCTCCTTCAGGGACACGCCGCAGCGCCTGAGCTCCGACTCGAAGGAGGCGCGGCCCGTGACCACGTTTTCGTCCCGGCGCTCCCGCTTGAGCCACTGGCGGATCTTGGACCGGGCGTTGCTGGACCGGGCGATCTTCACCCAGTCGCGGCTGGGCCCGTGGGCGGACTGGGAGGTGACCACCTCCACGATGTCGCCGTTTTTCAGCCGGAAGTCAAAGGGCACGATGCGCCCATTGACCTTGGCGGCCACCATGTGGTTGCCCACGGCGGAGTGGATGTTATAGGCAAAGTCAATGGGCGTGGCCCCGGCGGGCAGGTTGATCACATCGCCCCGGGGGGTGAATACGAACACCTCGTCGGCGAACATGTCCACCTTCAGGGAGTGGATAAACTCCTCGGCGTCGGTGCCCTCCTGATTCTCCAGCAGACGCCGGACCCACTCATACCGGCCCTCGTCGCCGCTGCCCTGGCCGTTTTGCTTATACTTCCAGTGGGCGGCGATGCCGTATTCGGCCACCTCGTGCATCTCCTTGGTGCGGATCTGCACCTCAAAGGGGATGCCGTTCTGGCCCATAACGGTGGTGTGGAGGCTCTGGTACATATTGGGCTTGGGGGTGCCGATATAGTCCTTGAACCGGCCCAGCACGGGCTTGTACAGGTCGTGGATAATACCCAGAACGTAATAGCAGTCGGACACCGTGTCCACGATGACCCGGAAGGCGAACAGATCATACACATCGTCCAGGGACTTGTTCTGGGTGTACATCTTGCGATAGATGGAATAGGGGTGCTTCATGCGGCCATACACATAGCCGTCGATATTGGACTCGTGCAGGCGCTGGGTGATCTGGTCGTGGATGGAGGACATGAAGCCGTCGTATTCCGCGGCCTTCTCGTTCAGCGCGTCCACGATCTCCCGGTAGCTGATGGGGTCCAGGTATTTCAGGGACAGGTCCTCCAGCTCCCACTTCATTTTCTGCATGCCCAGCCGGTGGGCAATGGGCGCATAGATCTCCAGAGTCTCGAAGGACTTCTGCTTCTGCTTTTCCGGAGTCTGGTACTCCATGGTGCGCATATTGTGCAGCCGGTCGGAGACCTTGATGAGGATGACCCGGATGTCCTTGGACATGGCCAGCAGCATTTTGCGCAGATTTTCCATCTGCTCCTCGGCCTTGGAGGTATAGTGGACCCGGGTCAGCTTGCTGACCCCCTCCACCAGATCCGCCACCGTGGGGGAGAACTGCTTGGCGATGTCCTCGTGGGTGGCGGCGGTGTCCTCAATGGTGTCGTGGAGCAGGGCCGCCTCGATGGACTCGGAGTCCAGGTGCAGCTCCTCCGCCACGATCTGGGCCACAGCCAGGGGATGGGTGACGAAGGGTGAACCGTCCTTGCGCAGCTGGCCCTGGTGGGCGGCGGCGGCAAACTCATAGGCGGCCCGGATCTTGTCAAAGCTGGCGGTGGGGTTATAGGCCCGCACCGTGTCCTCTAAGTGCTGGTATCGTTCTTCCACTGTCATGAGCGTCCCCCTCCTTTCGCGGCGTCCAGCGCCTGGTGCAGGCGCAGCAGATATTCCGACCGGTCCAGGGCCACCTTTTTCCCCTGGACCGTAAGATGCAGCTGGATGCTGTCGCCCTGGCGGAGGCTTTGCAGCAGCCCCCGCTCCCGGAACACCTCCAGGCACAGCGCCGTCCGCAGAAACGGCTCCGCCCCATGCAGGGCCCCGGACAGCCGCCGCAGCAGCGGCAGATAGTCTGCCTTCAGCCCATCGGGGGGCACCGTGTGCTGCAGGGCCCGCCACAGGCACACGCACTGGTCCCGGGAGGGCAGCAGGCGCACCGCGTCCCGGGGACGCAGCTCCTGGCCCTGCAGGCAGCGGCCTACCAACTGCAGGGACTCCTCCTCCCGGGCGCTGCCGGTAAGGGAGGGGCGGATATCCACCATCTGCAGCTGCACCGTGCGGCTGCTGCGGAATTCGTTGATTTGCAGGTAAAACGCGGCGTCCACCCGGTCGCCCGGGACCACGCCGCAGGTCTGGGCCACGGCGGAGAAGAAAATGCCGTCAAACTGGGCGCTGCCCTTGGACAGGCGCAGCTTCAGATGCCGGTTCTGGCCCACGTTCTGGACCCGCTCCAGAGTGGCTCCCCGCAGGCAGAACACCGGCCGGGCGTTGCCTGCGCCATAGGGCTCCAGGGCGTCCAGGGCCTCCACCTCCGAAAGGGTCACCCGTCCCGCCTGGCCGATGGACACATCCACCTGCAGGCAGGACACCGGGGCCTTGCCCCCCCGGAATTTCCGGGCATATTGGTTCATCCGCTGCCGGAAGGCGGGAATGTTCTTTTCCTCAATGGTAAAGCCCGCCGCCAGCTCGTGGCCGCCGAAGTCCAGCAGCAGGTCGGAGCAGGATTCCAGAGCGGCGAACAGGTTGAACCCGCCCCAGCTGCGGCAGGACCCCTTGCCGGTGCCGCCGGACAGATGGATCATAAAGCTGGGACAGGCGTATTTTTCCGATAGACGGGAGGCCACGATGCCCACCACCCCCTGGTGCCAGGTATCCGAGGCCAGCACCAGGGCGCTGCGCTCCTGGGCCGGGGACTGCTCGATCTGCTCCACGGCCTGGGCATAGATGGCCTGCTCCACGCTCTGGCGCTCCCGGTTCAGGGCGCACAGCTCCCGGGCCAGACGCTCTGCCTGGTGGGGATCGGTGCTCAGCAGCAGGTCCGCCGCCATATCCGCCGCGCCCATGCGGCCGGCGGCGTTGATACGGGGGGCCAGGACAAAGCCGATCTGCACGGAGGTGACGGCCTTGTCGGACAGGCCCGCCTCCCGCAGCAGGGCGTGCAGACCGATGAAATCCGACCGGCCGATAGATGCCAGCCCCCGGGACACGATGGTCCGGTTCTCGCCGGACATCTGCATCACGTCGGCCACGGTGCCGATGGCGGCCAGGGTGCAGTACCGGGACAGCAGGGCCTCCTCCCGGCTCTCGCCCCCCAGGGCCAGCACCAGCTTCAGCGCCACGCCGCACCCGGCCAGGTGCTTGAAGGGATAGCCGCAGTCAAGCCGGTGGGGGTCCACCACCGCGCAGGCGGGAGGCAGCTCCTCCTTGCACTCATGGTGGTCGGTGATGACCACGTCCATGCCCAGGGAGTTGGCATAGGCCACCTCCTCCACGCCGGTGATGCCGCAGTCCACCGTTACCAGCAGCCGGACGCCCTGGTCATGCAGGGACAGGATGGCGTCCTTTCCCAGGCCGTACCCATCCTCAATGCGGCGGGGGATATAGTGCACCACGTCGCCGCCCCGGGACAGGAGGTAATCCACCAAAATCACCGTGGCGGTGATGCCGTCCACGTCATAGTCGCCGAACACGGCGATCCTTTCCCCATCGGCCAGGGCGCGGTTCACCCGCCCGGCAGCCCGGTCCATATCCTTCATCAAAAACGGGGAATAGGGCAGCTCCCGGTCCCGCTCCAGGAAGGCAGCGGCCTCCTCCGGTGTGGTGACGCCCCGGGAGGCCAGCACGGAGGACACCAGATAGGGGTATCCGGCCCCGGTGAGCCGGTCCACCGCCTGGGCAGGCAGGTCCGGTATGCTCCACTGCTGATATTTCATGACGGGACACCCCTTTCGCGGTACTGCAAATAATATTTTATTATAGCAAACGCCGAATGACTTGACAAGGGGCGGCGGGGCGTATTTTCGGGGATTTGGCAGGAAAAGCAAAGCCTCCGGCCGAAGCCGGAGGCTTTGCGCAGCTTGCCCAAAAAGCCTCGCAGAGTTCGCGGCCCGCAGGCCGCGAATAAGGTATGATCCATTTTTCGCGGCGGCGTGTACGTCGCGAAAAATACTTTGCGCGGAGAGAGT
>ERZ824978.3122-NODE-3122-length-12962-cov-3.250484_pt1 | contig 12962 bp, 9 predicted proteins | sample MGYA00519860_ERZ824978 | MGnify/ENA primary metagenome ERZ824978 (study PRJEB31778, sample SAMEA3449184) | human gut metagenome | biome: human gut; feature: human-associated habitat; material: faeces | place: United Kingdom | collected 2010/2012 ... | reverse complement strand
GACGTGAAGTTTCCTTTGAACGTGATGACGGTGGTTACCGGCGTGAGCGGTTCGGGTAAAAGTTCCTTGGTTCGTGATATTTTCTACGAGGGCGTGAAACGCCATTTGGATGATGCCGCCCGCCTGACCGTAGATTGCTCCGGTATCAGTGGAGATTTGAATATGATTCAGGCGATTGAGTTTGTAGACCAGAACTCGATCGGAAAGAGTTCTCGCTCGAACCCTGTGACGTATATCGGCGCTTACGATGAGATCCGTAAACTATTCGGCGAGCAGCCTCTAGCGAAGCAGATGGGATATAACGCCGCTTATTTTTCCTTTAATAAAGAAGGAGGTCGCTGCGAGGAATGTAAGGGCGAGGGCAAAATCACGGTAGAGATGCAGTTTATGGCGGATATCACCTTGGAATGCGAGGCTTGCCACGGCAAACGCTTCAAGCAGGATGTATTGGATGTAGAGTATCAAGGCGCTAACATATACGATGTGTTGGAAATGACCGTGAATCAAGCGATCGAGTTCTTCGAGAAAGGTTCCGGCTCCCAAGAAAAGAAGATCGTGAAACGCTTGAAACCGCTGCAAGACGTAGGTTTGGGCTATATCAAGCTGGGACAGACTTCCTCCACTTTATCCGGTGGTGAGAACCAACGTGTGAAACTGGCTTATTACTTAGGCCAAGAGAAGCAGCAACCTACCTTGTTCGTTTTCGACGAGCCTACGACCGGTTTACATTTTCATGATATCAAGACTTTATTGAAAGCTTTCAATGCCTTGATCGAGAAAGGCCACTCCGTGGTAATTATCGAGCATAATATGGATGTGATCAAATGCGCGGATTATGTGATTGATTTAGGACCGGAAGGCGGAAAGGCCGGCGGACAGCTGGTTTGTGCCGGCACACCGGAGGAGATAGCGGCTTGCGAGGCATCCTATACCGGTAGGTTTTTAAGGGATAAGTTATAAAGAGACGATATAAAGACAAATGTAAATAGCTCCTGCCCGAATATTCGGATAGGAGCTATTTCTTTTAAGAAGAATGGGAGCATTCCCATTAATATCCTGGGTTTTGCTCGATGATTCCATTTTTCGCAAGGTCTATAACCGCTTGCGGTATCGGGCCGTATTCGTGGGTCCCTTTGATGAAACGGGCATTTTGGAGATGAGAGCGGAATGTCTTCTCATGCTCGAAATAAGTGTTCATCACGTCTGAGGCGATTCCCCAACGGACTAGATCAAAGAAACGTTCACCTTCTAAGGCGAATTCCAGACGTCGTTCGGTACGTAAGGCTCGGATCGCCTCCTCTTTGTCGGAAAATGACGGATATAATCCGATCCGGTATTTGGCGGCATCCGCTGTCCCGTCAGCGGTTTTTACGGTCTGGCTGTTCATGGCACGCTCGCGAACTTGGTTGATGTATTTCAATCCGGTAGCTAAATCGCCTAGTTCGATAGCAGCTTCGGCACGCCACAATAACACGTCCGCATATCGAATAATATAAACATTCAATGCGTTTACGTATGGCCAGATAGCCAAATAGTAACTTGAGTTCTTGGAGACAATACGTTTTTTCGGGCTATACGGACCGTAAACCGTAGCCTCACGAGGAGTCCAGTCATAGAGTTGGACATCTAGGAACATGATTCCGGGGCGGGCTACTGTGTGGTCTAGGCGGGTGTCTACATAATCATTTTCCGAAACGTCTATGCCGTCTTCCAAAGGCAAGCCGTTGGAGTCGGTCTTATAAGCGTTTACTAGGTTTTGGGAAGGACGAAGGAAACCATAGTTGGGATAAGGGCCTCCCGGAGGTAACAAACGGTCGCCCGGATTTCCGTTGTAGTTGTTCGGGGAGCCATCGTTGATAGAGGCTTGGACTGAAAATAAAATTTCAGAGCAGTTGTCATTTTCTGGCAAGAAGATATTCCGGAAGTCGGGGAGTAGCTGGTATTTGCCGGAATTGATCACCTCATCCGTCGCTGTAGCGCATTCCTGCCATTTGCCTTGGAACAAGTAAACTTTAGCCATATAAGCCCGGGCCGTCATCTTACATGGACGTGCCACATCCGGCTGGGAATCCGGGAGACCTTCGTAGGCGGCCTTAAAATCATTCAGTATCTTCTCCCATAATTGATCGGATGTATACTCCTTATTCGAGATAGAGGCGAACGCGGAAGGATCGCTGACACTCTCGTCGAAATATGGGATCTGGTTATAGATGATCTTTAAGTTGAAATAGAAATGGGCACGCAGGAAACGCATCTCGGCGATACGGGTCTCCTTTTTATCATAATCGCTGCCTTTGAGGATACGGATCGCTTGGTTACAGCGGTTCACGCCCTCGTATAAGGCTAGCCATTTCCGATTGTAATCTTGGATAGTCGGGTCGATATGGAAGATTTCCATCAAGTGAACCGGGTTCTGGTCTCCCGTACCACCTCCGCCTTTGTAGGTATCGTCTGAGATCACATCGCCAAATTGCCAGTTGGAGCATCCTGAATTCAAGCCGGAGCTGGCATCGTCCATCTGGCCGTCTAGGATGGAATAGGCGGAGATAATCAATCCCTCGATGTTATTGGGATCTTGTGCTGTCAATCTGTTCGGGAGTCAGTTCGCCTACAGGTGTCTCTTCCAGAAAATCGCTGCATGATGTCAATGCGAATACGGCACAGGCCGCTATAATCATTTTCTTCATATTCTTGTTTGTTGTTGTTTGATGATTAAAAACTTACGTTTACTCCAAAGGTGAAGGTGCGGGATAACGGATAGATGCCGCGGTCCACACCCATATCTAGGTTACGGTAGTCACTGGAGTAACTTTGCAATCCCACTTCCGGATCGATACCGTCGTATCCGGTGATCGTGAATAAGTTGGTTGCTTGCGCATAGATATACAAGCTATTGAACTTAATCTTGGATAGGATGGACTGAGGTACGGAATAACCGATTTTCATGTTCTTTAAGCGAACGAAAGAAGCGTCTTGCACATAGTAAGACGAGGGCCGGATGTTATTGTTCGGATCGTCCATGGTGACACGGGGTATGTCCGTATTCGTGTTGGTTGGTGTCCATGCATTAACGACACGGCTGTTTTTGTTGTATTGCGATTGATTGTAGAAATCACCCACATAACGGGTCAAGTCGTATACATCGTTTCCGAACATTCCCTGAAAGAATAGACTGAGGTCAAAATTATGGAAGTTGACTCCTAATGTAAGGCCTGCCGTGACATCGGGGAGCGGGTTACCGATATAGTCACGGTCGTTACCGTCTATTACGCCATCTCCGTTTACGTCTACGAACTTGATATCACCCGGTTTTGCGTTAGGTTGGAGCAGTTCGCCTTTATTATTGGTATATGATTTGATTTCCGCCTCGCTCTGGAATAAACCGTCTTCTTTATAAGCGTAGAAAGAGCCGATTGGTTGTCCGATGGCGGAACGAGAAACCTCTTGATCGAAGTTGAGGGAGTGAATCACGCTGGTAGGCAGTCCGATATAGGAGACATCACCGTCTAATTCAGTCATCTTGTTTTTGATAGCGGACATATTGAAGGCGACATTGAACCCGAAATCTTTATTGATGCTCTTATTGTAGCTGACCTCAGCTTCGAAACCCCGGTTACGCATTTTCCCGACATTGTCCCATACCGTTTGGTTCGTACCCCCCACGGTACCGATCAAGGGACGCTCCCATAATAAGTCCTTGGTATCTTTGTTAAACCAATCCAGCACAACGGTTAGGCTGTTATCTAGGAAGCCTAGATCCAGCCCGACATTAGTTTGCGTGGTGGTCTCCCATTTCAGGTTTGCGTTACCGTAACGGGTTTGGGTGTATCCGGTTGTCACGGAACTTTGGCTACCGTCGATCGGATAGTTGGAGTGGTTCGGATTACTCATGTAAGAATCGATCGTAGAATAAGCCGGGATATCAGAGTTGCCGTTTTGTCCCCAACCTATGCGGACTTTCATGTTGCTGATAGCCGGAATATCATAAAACGGTTCGCTACTGATACGCCAGCCTGCGGAGACAGCCGGGAAATTACCCCATTTATTGTTACCAAGTTTAGAAGATCCGTCACGTCGGAACGTGGCTGCGAATAAGTAGCGGTTGTCGAAATTATAATCAATTTTACCGAAATAAGACATCATCTTGGAAGTAAAGGCAGAACCTGCGTTCTTCTGGGAGCCACTATCGCCCGCATCGAGGAAATGGAAGTTATCGTCATCCGAGGCAAAGCCTTCACGGGAGGCGGAGAAGTATTCCTCTTGATAACGGTTTGTCTCGATACCTAATAAGGCTCCGATCGTATGTTTATCGAATGTCCGTAAATAGTTTAACGTGTTCGTGAATACCCAATTGAAGTTCCAACGGTTTTGCGTGCTCAACGTACTCAAGGGTTGCTGGGTGTTCAATTCGTTGTATTTGGCCTTGAAGCTTCGTTTATACAGGTTTTTGTAATCCGCTCCGAAGTTGGTCTTGAAATAAAGTCCCTCTAGGATATTCAGTTCGGCGAATAGATTACCGAATAGACGGGTGGTACGATCTTTATTATCCTTATTACGGTATAATTCGCCTAACGGGTTGGAGATGTCGGCGATCGGGTTGCTGCCGAAATTCCCGTCCAGATCGTAAACAGGGGTAATGGATACGGTCTTATAGGCGTTGTATAACATACCTCCCAGTGCGGCGTTATTGGTGACCGAGGTTCCCCACGCATGTGATAATGTGGCGTTCTCACCGATTTTCAAACGATCGTTGAAGAGCTTGAACTCATTGTTGAAACGTCCGGATATACGTTCGAAACCAGTATATTTCATAAGACCGTCTTGGTTGAAATAGCCTAGGGAGAACAAGTGGCTGCTAACTTTATCTGCTTTCGCCAGAGAGAGGTTATAGGACTGGACCATGGCTTTTTGCATGATCTCGTCAACCCAATCCACGTCTCCCGAGGGAAGGCGGTGATCTGCGTCAAGGAATTCCGGAATTACGGCGGTCTCGCCGGAGCCATACACGTCGCTTACTGGTGATTTCCCGTCGTTACGCTGTGCCTGCCATAATAAGTCACCATATTCTTGGGCGTTTAGCATACGCATCTGTTTTGCCGAGGTTTGTACTCCCACGTAAGCGTCTAGGTTTACCCGGAAAGTACCTTCCTTCCCTTTTTTTGTACTGATGATAACCACGCCGTTTGCCGCACGTGCGCCATAGATGGAAGCGGAAGAAGCATCTTTCAATACCTGCATACTTTCGATATCATTCGGGTTGAGAAAATTGATGCCGCCCTCTACTGGTACGCCATCGATGATATAAAGCGGATCATTGTTACGGATCGTGCTGAAACCGCGTACACGTACCGCTACGCCTCCGCCGGGCATATTATCCGGGATTACGTTTACGCCGGACAATTTACCTTGCATCATTTGATCTACACTGGATACCGGGGTATCTTTCAGATCGCCTACCTCCAGTACGGAAACAGCACCGGTAAGGTCTTTTTTCTTCTGTACACTATAACCTACCACGATAACCTCGTCTAGGTTCTGGGTGTCATCCTGCAATTGGATCGTGAGGGGAGAACCATTCCCGGCTGGAATCTCCTTGGTGTTATAACCGATATAAGTAACGACCAATATGCTTTGCTTGTTTTGCAGCGAGAGAGAAAATTTGCCGTCAAAATCGGTTACGGCTCCATTTGTAGTCCCTTTCTCAATCACGTTAGCCCCGATAATTGGTTCTCCGTTCGTATCGGTGACTACGCCACTTACCGTGAATGTCTGTTGAGTGATCGTCATTCGTCCAGTAACGTTTGGCAGATCCTCCGCCGATGCCGCATTGATTGGCTGTAAGTATGCTACGCCTAGCAAAAGAGCGGGAATCGCCATCGTAAAGTAATTTCTGTTGTCCATCCTTTTGTCCTTAAAATATATTAGAATTAATCTATTTTTTCAGAACGCAAAGGACGTGTGATTATATTACGATGATATGTCTATGTTATTAAAAATATGTTCACGATTGTATTGCCTTTCAGGGATATGACGATTAGGCTACGATTACAAAAATGATATTGGCTGTCTTTTGCGTATTGGTTAATGACGTTTTAGTACTAGTGAATAAAATGTAAGAATTATGAAAGTAACTCATTTTAAGAAAGTAAGCGAAACAAGTGGTGTGTGTGTCCTGTTAAGATTGTACTTATTTATAATCGAATAATTTATACTGTGCGTAGTCTTTATGAGACATTCAAGTAGCCTGTGAGGGCGAAAAAGCAGTAATATTAATACTAGTGTAATAAAATAAAGTTCATTCAGCCTGTTCTTCTGTGAAGAAAAACAGGCTGTGTTTTTATTGCTTGGCAGGATCATCGTCTTTATTCCACTTATCTCGCATTCTCAGACGTTTGACTTGCAGATAGCGTAGAAGGATGATGATGACGAGCGTAGCGCCGATCATCAAGAAATATTCGGTATAATTGTTTCCGGGATTGTTTCCCGGCCAGCCGATGATACTCATTACGATTAAGTAAACAAGTAAGGCAATTGTTGTGATATTGATCTTCTTCATATTCGTTTTATTCTAAAAACAGGGCAAAGATATAAGATTGTTTCGGGCTTTAGGAGGTTAAAACGCATTTGTACTGTGCCCGATAATGTTCTGTTTGAATAATTAAGATATATAAACCTTGTGGGAGGGGAATCGGGAGGATAGGGTTCCCTGCCTGTACCGCTTGCGTGAATACTAATATGCCTGCCGGAGTAAACAGTTCGACTTTACCGGGGGATGGAAGATTAGTAATGAATAAAGTCTTGTTCTCTAGCTGATAGCTTAATTCCGGAAATGAAAATACTTGATTGGAAACAGGGGAATCTTGTCGGGCTTGAGGTTCCGATGTCGGGAAAGATATGGGTGCGTTCGTTGATAATAATTTATAATTGGCTGGTTCGGATGTATTATATACAGATAGGCTGGTACTTTTATTCGCTTTGACAAAGAAAGCGGAGAATGGAGGGATGGCGAAATCGCTACCGATCACGTAGGGTTGGTAGGTGGAGCCGTCATATATATAAATGTATCCGTCTAAGGCCGAGTTTGATTCTATTTGACTAAGAGATAAAGGAGCCGGCAGAGGATTACCGCATAGATACCAGCCGTTATGATTCTGGTTCTGGCTTTGGTTGTTAATGCTTACCGGAATAGAGGCTTGACCGTTTTTTCCGAAATCTATAGGGATATCTCCTGCTTTCGAGGAGAAACGAAGGTTCTGACGATCGGCGGAAGCGTCAATAGCGATTAGGTATCCCTTGTTCTTCTTGAAGATGGGCTGGGATGTATTGATTATTGTTTGTGGTATGACTTCCCAGTTGTTGGAAGGGCTTTGTGAATTAGCTCGCTTTTCTCCGTTATAGGTTTGTACGTAAAAGTAATTACCGTTTGTATCGCTTTTGTCATCACCCAGTTGGAAATCCGGGTCTATGCCGGAAGCGAATACATCGAAGGGGAAGGAGATAAAATACCATTTGCCTTTTTGAGCGAAGGTCTTCTCGATTGTTATTTTGCCGGAGATGTTAATAGTTCCAGACGATCGCAAGGTGGAGGAAGACGCCAAGATACCATCATTAGGATAGATGGTAAGGTTATTTGCGGATAGATTTCCGGTTGGTAAAATATGGATATTTCCATTGCCAATAAAGATATCTTTACAGCTGATATTTGTATTTATGGAGATATTGCCGTTAATCAAGGCGTTGCGGTGACGGTAGGCGGGTAGGTGGCTCCAGCGATCCTCATGGTTCCAATCGCTGTTTCCGGTAAATAGGGAATAGGTAGGAATCATGCCGTGTGCGTAAACGCTGTCTACATAATAATAGCCGTTTTTGGTATTGGCGGCCTGTGTGGGGACGATAATATCCAATCCCGGGGGATTGCTGCCTATATCCGTCTTTTCGAATGAAGCAGTAGCATCGTCTTTATTTAAAGTTATGATCGACACATATTCTGGTTTGTTAGGGCGGTAAGTCTTAACTTGCATCTTTTCTCCGAGCATTAAATGGATGCCCCCTTTCCGTATACTGATTTTTATATCTTGATGATCTGTTAACGTGAAATGCTCGAAAGCCGCTTGCGTATTCATTGGCATTCGTAACCCGTAGTTTCCGTGGCTGTTAGGAATATCTTTCACGCCGGAGATATCTTCAATAAGGGCTTCACCTGTAATGGCATAATCCCAATTATCAGAAGCAAGTCCCTCAAATGTCTGCATCCGAAACGTATCTCGAATAGATATATTTGCGTTACTTTGCACAAAGCTTTCCCATGTAGACGGATTTGAAACTTGTGACTGGATAAATTGTTGTACGAATAGGAATACCGTACAAACGACAACGCGTCTGGATAGATGCCAAATTCTCTTTTTCATAGCTAAGTTGATTTATATTTGTAAATATGTTCGCGAATATACGTAAATAATTGAAATAATATATCTTTGTGGCATGAAAGAATTTATCATATCTGAGGCACAGACCGAGAAGGCCGTTTTGGTGGGTTTGGTTACCCCTGAGCAAAATGAGCAAAAAGTTAAGGAATATCTGGACGAATTGGCTTTCTTGGCCGATACGGCAGGGGTGGATGCGGTAAAGCGTTTTACCCAGAAAATGGATTACCCGAATTCCGTCACTTTTGTCGGGACCGGTAAATTGCAGGAAATTAAGGAGTATGTGGTAGAGAATGAGATCGGTTTGGTGATCTTTGATGATGAGCTGAGTCCGAAGCAACTCCGTAATATTGAGAAAGAATTGCAGGTGAAAATCTTGGATCGTACGAGCTTGATCTTGGATATCTTCGCTAGCCGTGCACAGACCGCCCATGCGAAGACACAGGTGGAGCTTGCACAATATAAATATATGTTACCCCGCTTGACTCGTCTGTGGACACACTTGGAGCGTCAGCGAGGCGGCGTAGGTATGCGTGGTCCGGGTGAGACACAGTTGGAGACTGATAAACGTATTATCTTGGATAAGATCGCACGATTGAAGAAAGAGCTGGTGGATATTGACAAGCAAAAAAGCGTACAACGGAAAAACCGGGGTAAGATGGTACGTGTAGCGTTGGTCGGATATACGAACGTAGGTAAATCTACCTTGATGAACTTATTGAGCAAGAGTGAGGTCTTTGCCGAGAATAAGTTGTTCGCTACGCTAGATACGACCGTACGCAAGGTAATTATCGAGAACTTGCCGTTCTTGCTGTCTGATACGGTCGGATTTATCCGTAAGTTACCGACCGAGTTGGTGGAATCTTTTAAATCTACCTTGGATGAGGTACGGGAGGCGGATTTGCTGGTACATATCGTGGATATCTCACACCCGACTTTTGAGGAGCAAATAGAGGTCGTGAACCGTACGTTGGCGGAGATCGATAAGACCGAGAAACCGATGATCATGGTTTTCAATAAGGTGGACGCATTTACCTTTGTCCCGAAAGAGGAAGATGATTTGACCCCTCGTGGTCGTGAGAATATCGATCTGGATGAACTGAAACGTACGTGGATGGGAAAATTGCAAGATAATTGCATCTTTATCTCCGCCAAGGAACGTACGAATATAGAGGCGTTGAAAGAGATGTTGTATGAACGGGTCAAACAAATCCATATCACCCGTTTCCCTTACAATGACTTCCTCTTTCAGCAATACGATGAAGAGTAGAGTCTTACAAAATTAGTACCAATGAATCATTTGAGAAATTTGCGGCCGGATGAGATCGCCACCTTGCGATCTCAGGCTTGCCGGGCCGATGATTGGAATCAAGTTTGGGTTCCAGAGGTGTTTGATATTGAATATGTGAACCATGTACGTTTTTCAGGAGTGGTTAAGTTAGGAGCCTTTCGTAAGGTGTTTACCCTGCCGGGAGGATTGGTAAAGCATAGCGGGCTTCGTCATGTTACCCTGCATAATTGTACGTTGGGGGATAATGTGCTGATCGAGAACGTACAGAATTATATCGCTAATTACCGGATCGGTGATGACTGCTTTATCCAGAATATAAATGTTATGTTGGTGGAAGGCAAGGCTACGTTCGGGAATAATGTCGAGGTGTCGGTCTTGAATGAGACCGGCGGGCGTGAGGTTCCGATTTACGATGGCCTGTCGGCTTCATTGGCTTATATTATCGCTTTGTACCGCCATCGTCCGGCCTTGATCGAACGCTTGCGGGATATGATTACCGCTTATACGGAGGGTATCGCCTCTACGGAGGGAACGGTTGGCGATAAGGTCAAGATTGTCAATACCGGTACGATCCGTAACGTGAAGATTGGTGATTACGCGACCATAGAGAATAGCGCACGTCTGGAAAATGGTTCCGTAAATAGTAAGAGAGAGGCCCCGGTATTTATCGGGGATAGTGTGATCGCGCAAGATTTCATTGTCTCTTCGGGAGCCAAGATCGCGGATGCCGCTAAGATTATCCGTTGCTTTATCGGACAGGCTTGCCAAGTGACGCATAACTTCTCGGCCCATGATTCCTTGTTGTTCAGCAACTGCGCTTTCGAGAATGGGGAGGCTTGCGCTATTTTCGCCGGTCCGTTTACGGTGTCTATGCATAAGAGCAGTTTGCTGATAGCGGGAATGTATTCGTTCTTGAACGCGGGAAGTGGCTCCAACCAGAGTAATCATATGTATAAGCTGGGACCGATTCATCAAGGGATCGTGGAACGTGGTTCCAAGACGACCAGCGACTCGTATATCCTTTGGCCCGCCCGTATTGGCGCTTTCTCTTTGGTAATGGGTCGCCATCATCACCATAGCGATACTTCCGATATTCCCTTCTCCTATTTAATAGAGAAGGATGATGAGACTTACTTAGTCCCGGGAATTAATCTTCGCAGCGTAGGTACGATCCGTGATGCCCAGAAATGGCCGAAGCGTGATAAACGTACGGACCCGGATCGCTTGGATATGATTAACTATAATCTATTGAGTCCCTATACGATCCAGAAGATGCTGAAAGCGGTGGATATCTTGAAAAACCTGCAGGCATTGGTTGGAGAGACTTCCGAGATTTATTATTATCAGAATACTCGTATAAAAGGTTCCTCACTCCGGAATGCGTTGAACTTTTATGGCATGGCAATTAATAAGTTCTTTGGTAACTCGTTAATCAAGCGTTTGGAAGGTACGACCTATTATTCTATGGAAGAGGTCTGGGAGCAATTGCGTCCTACGGAATCCAAAGGCTCCGGAGAATGGCTGGACTTGGCGGGCTTGATCCTCCCGAGGGAACCGCTAGATGCCTTGTTGCAAGATATCGAACAGGGGGAAATCGCTTCCTTAGAGGATGTGGAATGCTTTTTCCGTTTGGTTCACGGACGTTATTATTCCTTGGAATGGACATACGAGATGATCGAACGTTATTATGGGGTGGATCTCCGTTCGATTTCCGCCGCGGAGATTATTGATCTGGTTCGTCGTTGGCAAGAATGTGTGATCCGCTTGGATGAGATGCTTTATGAGGATGCCCGTAAGGAATTCTCTTTGACTTCTATGATCGGTTTCGGAGTGGATGGTTCCAACAAGGAAAAACAACAGGATTTCGAGGGTGTTCGAGGAGATTTCGTGAATAATCCGTTTGTTACCGCCGTGCAGGAACATATCGTGAATAAACGGGCGCTTGGGGATGAACTGATCGAGAGGTTGAAACCTTTAGTATAAAGCTTATGAAACCATTATTTCAAGAACTGCCATTCCCGATAGATAGTCACATTCATTTCTATGTGGAGGATCTACCGCATTTTATAGTGCCTTGGCACTACCATCCGGCTATTGAGATAATGTATATCACAAGTGGTACGGGTACTCGCTTTGTCGGGGATCATGTGGAAGGATATTTCGAGGGCGATGTTTGTATGATCGGCCCTCAACTGCCACATGAGTGGAGAAACGACCCTGTTTATTTCGATAAGAGCTCTGGCTTGCGGGCTACTTGTATTTGCTTGTTCTTCAAGCGTCAGATTTTTGAACCTAATTTAATCCGTCTTCCGGAGATGAATAATATCCGGGAATTGATAGAGCGTTCCCGTAGAGGGATTAAGTTTGTGGGTAAGTCCCGGAAGAAGATTGCCGAGCTGATCAGCCAATCCGCCAATGAGACGGGAGCGAGTAGGGTGATCAAATTGATTGCTTTACTGGAATTAATGGCGACTTCCGAAGAATATGAGATATTAGCCAGTACGGGGTTTACGGAAACGGTCAACTCGGACGATTTCGAGCGTTTCAATAAGGTCTATAAATATCTGGTGAAGAACTTCACGTCTCCAGTGAAGCTGGAGGAAGTCGCCGCTTTGGTAGGCTTGACTCCGACCGCTTTTTGTCGTTATTTCAAGAAACGGACCAAGAAGACTTTCGTGGAGTACTTGAATGACATGCGCATAGGACACGCGAAAAAACTATTGATAGAGGGAAATCTGAAGATATCCACGATTAGCTCCGAGGCCGGATTCAATAATCTATCCAACTTCATCGGCCAATTTAAGAAAACCACGAATATGCTTCCATCCGAGTACCAGAAAAAATATAAGGAGCGCCTGGATGGAGAATAAGGGCAGGATTTCATAGTTGTTTGGAAAAATACTAAAATAAAGCCCAAGGTATTCGATCTATTTTTGCGATATAAGTTGTATCGTAAAATAGAATATCATGGAACATAAAAAGATTGTAATCCCATCCTTGTCATTTTTTCAAGATGAGCTAAAGGGGGAAGGTGTGGTAAAGAGCCGGAGAACTTTAGGCGAGCTTGCCGGAATTTTTGAGAATCAAGATGCTTATTCCCAATTACCATTAGATCAATTAGCATACGAGGTATATAGTTATTTACCGGAGCGGGAAGGCACTCCGGGAGGGCTTTATTTTGGTATTACTCAATTAACCTATTGGCGGAATTAAATTATAAAAGATTTATGTTTAAAAAGTTGTGCATA
>ERZ824978.3121-NODE-3121-length-12967-cov-14.947026_pt1 | contig 12967 bp, 10 predicted proteins | sample MGYA00519860_ERZ824978 | MGnify/ENA primary metagenome ERZ824978 (study PRJEB31778, sample SAMEA3449184) | human gut metagenome | biome: human gut; feature: human-associated habitat; material: faeces | place: United Kingdom | collected 2010/2012 ... | reverse complement strand
ACAGTTCCCTGTATCGTTGCAGCAGAATAAGGTAAGTCTGTTCGTCCAGTTCCATCTTGACGTAGGTATAGGTATCGCCATGCTGGAACTCATATTCATCCTTATCCCATGTGAATCCTTGCAGCTTGGCTGCTTCCAGCAGATGGGTCATTTGGCTGAAATCTTTGGCAAACATATTCCTGTCTTCTCTTGCTTCCGGCAATTTTGCAAAGTTTTCGATTTTCTGTGCCTGGAATATATCCCTTATGTGCAAGAACTTTTGGTTGATATTTGTCAGATTGCTTTCCAGTTTATCGACAAAGACTCCTAATGGTCTGTCCACATATACATCGAGTGCATCATTGATATTCTGCTCCATGGTGTAAGGGAAAGAGTAATAGCGGATAATGCCGAAAGGCTTGTCTGGACCAAACAAGCGGTTGGTGCGTGAGAACGACTGGATAATGTCCACATATTTCATTACCTTATCTACATACAGCGTATTTACCCATTTGGAATCATAACCTGTCAACATCTGCGAAACTACAATAAGCAAGTCTATCTGCTGTGCGTGATCATGTTCTATATTGAGGAAAGGCTTCTTGTGTGCCAGTCTTTTGGCCACATCTTTTTTGTATTTGGCGTATGTGGAAAGCTGGAATGTTGTTCCATATTTTTGGTTATAGTCATCCAGCATCTCCAGCAAGGCATCTTCCTTGGCGATTCCGCCATCAGAATTGTCTATGTTGTTGTCGAATACGGCCACCACATTCAGAGAAGAATATTGCTCTTTGAATATCTGATAATAAGCTATTGCCTCAGGTATATTTTTTGTAGCCAGAATGGCATGGAATTTACCGTTCTTACTCAGTTTATCCCTTCCGCTTGCGATGTCGGCAGCAACAGCCTGATGATGAACTGGCTGCTGGTACAAATCTTTAGGTAGATAATGTTCTATTCCATGTATAGTTTCATCTCCTTCCTTATAAGTGTCCGGCATCTTCAGTTCATTCATGAATCGGTTGTAAACAGCCATTTTCTGCTCGTCATTTTCAATCTCTTCAATGCTATTTATCTTCAGTTGGGAGAATGCCACTTTTTCGCGAAGCTCATTGTCATCGTAGGTTCTCACCATATACGGATCGAATCCCAATACGTTGTGATCAGGGATTCCGTTGGCGATGGTGTATTTATGAATCATGTCGCCGAATATGGTTTCGGTCATGATTTCATGCTTGGCGTTTTCTTTGAAGACTGGTGTGCCCGTGAAGCCGAAAAGCAAAGCTCTTTTGAACGTGTTCTTGATACCTATCAGCATATCGCCGAACACACTACGATGACATTCGTCTATGATGAATACCAATCGTTTACGGTCTATCAAATCAATGTCGTCCTGCGAAATATCTTTCCCGGCCTTGATGTTCGACATCTTCTGAATAGAGGTCACAATCAGGCGGTCGTCGTTATCCGTACTTTTGAGTTTGCTCAACAGGATGGCTGTATTCTGCGTATCTTGAATCGCTTCGTCTTCTCCCGCAAAGCCACGGTATTCGTCCAACGATTGCACGCTCAGTTCGATGCGGTCTAATAAGAATACTACTTTGTCGGCATCGCCGGAATTGGCAATGAGCTGTGCCGACTTGAAACTGGTCATGGTCTTTCCGGAACCGGTGGTATGCCACACGTATCCGCCAAGATGCTGATGAGTATCCCAGTTGGTTTTATGCGTTATGTCACTGATTTTGCTGGCTGCAAAATACTGATAGCTGCGAAGTACTTTCAGTGTCTTGTCCTTATCGTCGGCAATGGTATAATAACCGATTAGCTGATGCGCCATAGGGATGCTGAGCAAATCGGATACAATTCGTCGCCAGTCTCGTATGACGGTGTTATTAAAGTCTTCCCAATGGAAATAGAACTCCGGCTTGAAATTCTCTTCTTTTCCCGGATTGGCAAAATAGAGTGTCTCTTCCGGAGTCATGGCCACGAAAATCTGTACCATCTTGAAGATGCCGTTGCTGAATACCCCTTCGTGGGTATAACGCTTAATCTGGAAGGTAGCCTGACTCACATCTACTTTGGAACGCTTCAGTTCGATATGAATTACCGGCATGCCATTGATGAGCAACATCACATCGCCACGTCGATCTCCGCCTAACGGGTGCGAAGCCTTGAAACGAGGTTGGCGGGCAATCTGGTAGCGACTTTGTCCGGCACTGATTTCACGTGCATCGAAAATCTTCAGATAGACTTCCTTACCGTAATTATTTGTATCGGCAGGGTTGTCGCGTTTGATGCATACCTGTCCACCATTGATAAACATATTCATGGCGTATGGGCTGTCGCACAGATTCACCTGATCGAGGATTTGACGCATCTCGCTTGTGGTAAGCGGATAATTCCCCAATTTATTGATGTCACGGTTGTTGTCAAAGAGAATCTTGGCCCAGTTCTGAATCAAATCTTCTTCTGTGGGTTGTACAAGGACTTCCTTTTCCCAACCGTGATGGGGGAGAAGGTCGACCAAGGCTTGTTCAAACTGGCTTTCTTTGACGAAATATTGTATGTCGTTTATATTATCCATATTTACTTCATTAAAGGTTTTAATGATATTTTATACAAACATTTTATCCAGACAAGCTGACTTGATTTGTTTTAGCTTTTCAAGGCGTTGGGCTTGGAGAGAGATTTGTTTGTCAAGATTACAGAAATAGGATGCGATTTTTTGCTGCTCCAATAAATCTTTTGGATAAATTATATTAATGTCTAAAAAATCTTCAGTACTAATATTAAGTAATCCATGATTTCTTGCACCCTCTTCAGCTCTTTTTGCTATTTCATGATGCCATAGAGTTGTATTAAAGAATATGACTAAATAATCAGATAAAATAGAAGTATTTTGTTTGTTCAATGCAAATACTATATATAAAGTTGATAATACTCCCGTGTCAAATTTATCAAGTCTTTTTATTGATCCATATGGAAAGCCATTAGAATAGCTTTTGTTGTATGCAAATTCTCCATTTTTAATAAGATAGTATCCACTAATATTTGAACTAGCAACTATGTTATTAAAATATGTAAGTTGAGAAACTAAGCCTTCAATAGCAGAAATGGTTAAAGGAGTAAACGATTCTAAATTTTTATTTTTCCTTGTAATTCTACTTGCTATATTACAAAGTTTTTCTTTTTCCCATTCTCCTTCAAATCCTTTAAATCTTACTTTAGGTACGGTTTCTCTTTCTTGTGGGAACATAGATTGTAGGCTTGCGGCTTTAATGCGTTTTAAGGATACGAGACGTAATGTAGATTCTTCTATTAAATCATCAAGATTTTCAAAAACTTTGCAAATTTGATTTTGTTCTTTAGTATTATTAGGATGAATAATAGGCATCTTTACAAATTTATCATCTGATATAGAAAGTCTATCAAAACGAGCTCCACAGTTACTGCTCAATTTCATAAATCGATGCCATTTCTTTGTTTTATAATAATAACAAAGAAAGTCTTTATTTATACCATTTATTTTGAATACTAAATATAGAGGTGACATTATGCCTGTATAACCAAGTCTATTTCGATTAATTGGACCTACAGGAGCAGATACTGAGACTCGTGGGTTATATACAAAATCATCAGGTTCGACTATGAAATACCCACCTATATTATTACTATTTGTTACATCAAAATCGAAATAGTCAAGTTGGCCAATAATACCATATTCTGCAGAATTGGTAAGGACTGCAGAATATTTTAATTTTCTATTCTTAGATGTTACTTTAGTAAAAAAATCTTCCAATAGATTTTCAGACCACTCCTCATCAAACTCTTTAAATCTAATTTCTGGTACATTCATACACTTACTCCTTTCCACCATTAATCAACTCATTAAGTCCCAAAATAGCAAACCCATCTCCGGTCAGTTCATTAATAAGACCAGACAATTCTTTTTGAGATTTTGCCAAATCCTCATTCAACTGCTTATAACTTACGGCATATTTTTTACCTAATGCACGCACTTTGTTCTCAAAAGTAGATAAGACCTCAGCAAGCGTTTCATCAATACCTTTGACAATCGGGCCAATCCATTTTTTGTGCAAGAACAGAGAATTTTCTTCGTCTGAAAGGTTCTCTATCGCTTCTACCGTTTTGTCGATAAGAGTCTGCTTTGCCTCCTTGATTTGTTTGTTCTTGTTTTTCTGTTCCTCCCAAAGTTTGACAATCTTTTTCAGTTTCTCTTTAGTTTCTGCTTCCACCTCATCCTTTTTGGCTTTTGCTCCCGCAATAATGGCTTTCTTATCAAAAGTATTTTCCTTTTCACTATCCAAATAAGCCTCAGACTCCTCTTCCGAGAAACCTTCACGGATTTCATCCAGTTCACCGGAGATTTCTTCTACTCGCATCTGCAAATCGGCAATTGCTTTCAAATCGTCCTGGAATTTCTCCTGTTGTACCAATTCAAAAGGAATAATGTGGCCTTTCAAACCATCCGGTACTTCAATTTCTTCGTCGCCTTTCTTTACCAGTTTGTAAGCAGGTTCAACCACTCTTACCGCTTCAATACCTTCCTGCTGTATGGTCTCAATGTCGTTGGTAATACCCTGCCAGTTGTCAGCCAACGCCTGATAGGCTGCATATTTGTCGATGAGAGGTATCCCATGTAAACGGGCAAAAATATCATCGGATATGGCATCCAATTCTTTTGGGGGATTTGCAGTCGCTATCTGATCAATCAGCCGATGATGAACACTATCGGCAAAACCATCGAAAGCCCGTGCAAACCTCTGCTGGAAGGCTCTTACGTCTGCATTCTGTTCTATAACCGATTGAGTATCTCCGGTCTTCAACTGAGAATAAGGCTTGTCTGCATCCGCTACAAACAATTCCTCACGCAAAGAAGGAAATGTGTCCCAATATTTTTGAAGTTCGTCAATCTCACTGTGAGGGATGCCTCCGAACATGGTGGCATAGATATCAAATTTTTCTACTGGCTCGCTGGAATCTACATAACGAGGAATATTTAGATTGTAACCGTTTCGACGGATTTCATCACGAGACACTGTACGGGAATATCCGGGAATCGTTTTGCGGTCGCGTACCGTATCGGCAATACGTTTGATATCACATTCGCGCAGCTTGTTGTTTTTCCCTTCCTTTACAAAACCCTTCGAGGCATCAATAATCAGCACATCGTCATTGCCACGATGCTGTTTGAGCACCATGATGAGGGTAGGGATACCTGTACCAAAGAAGATATTGGCCGGCAGTCCGATAATGGCATCGATGTTGTTCTTCTCAATCAAGTTACGACGTATTTTGCCTTCCCCTTCGCTATTTTCATCGGCATCGCCACGGAAGAGAACTCCATGAGGAAGTACAATTGTCAGGATGCCGTCTGGTTTAAGGTGATGGAGCTCATGAAGCAGAAAGGCGTAGTCAGCTTTGCTTTTAGGAGCTACACCATAATCCTTGAAACGCGGATCCAGTTCACGGTCGTTGGCATCCCACTGTTGCGAATATGGAGGATTGCTGACAACGGCATCCACGTACAGCGGTTTGCCGATGTCACCACCGTCGGTCTGCAAAGGCCAGTCCTCTTCCAGAGAGTCAGCACAACGGGTATTTATATTATCCGGTTTGATACCACGCATTACCAGGTTCATACGGGTTAGGTTGTAAGTGTTTTCTTTCAACTCCTGTGCATAGTATTTCACCTTGTTCTTGTCTTCGATATGACGCCCAATCGATTTACCGATGGTAATCAACAAGGAACCTGAACCGCTTGTAGGGTCATAAATTTCAATTTTGTCTTTATTCTTATGGTGTTCAGCCACAATTTCAGACATCAAGATAGCCACCTCGTGAGGTGTATAGAATTCTCCGGCCTTTTTTCCGGCATTGGCTGCAAAGTTACTGATGAGGTATTCATATACATACCCCAGCACGTCATAGTCCTGACTTCCATCGGTAGGTATATCTTTTATCAGCTTGATCAAATTCTTCAGTGCACGTGTTTGTGAGGCCGTATTTTCGCCCAATTTACTCAATCCGGCCTGTAATGTCTTGAAGATGTTTTCATAGACATGTTTATAATGAGGGCTGATCAGGCGGTCGAAGCTGTTGAGTGCTCCGCTCAAGTCGGCTACACTAAATTCAGAATTGGGCTTCAGCCAGGTACCAAACAGATTTTTGTATTCAATGAAGTAGCCGATGTTGTTTCTGCAATACTCCATCATCATGACTGCTTCTTGATTCTCATGATCTTCTACAAGTGTCACGATATCTTCATCAGTCCATCCGATACTTTTCAGATAGTTCACTTCGTTGTCTGACAGGAATTTATAGAAAATCAAGCCAAGAATATAATCTTTGTATTCGTTGGCTTCTATCTTGGAGCGCATCTTGTTGGCAGATGCCCATATCTTATTGGCAAGTTGTTGTTTGTTCATAAAATCAATTTTGAAATTAGCTTACTCTATATGAAAATATCATAAGCAAAGGTGTAAATAAAGAATGCAGACATTCTGCATTTATTGGGAATACTTAATATATAGGAATCTCATTCATCAGACTCTCTTAGCAGGTCCTTAACCTCCACGTTAAGTACTTTAGCTATTTGAAGTAGCATTTCCAAACTAGGTTGTGCCGTATTAGTACACCATTTGGAGATGGTAGCAGGATCTTTCCCCACTTGCTCTGCCAGCCATTTATTGGTCTTTTCCTTCTCGGCTAGCATCAGCTTGATTCGGTTTATTTTTTTATTAGACATATCTCATCTTTAATTAACAATTATACAAATATAGTCTTTTTACCTAAAAGAGCAATTGAGTTTTGATTAATAATTAGCTGTAAAAGGAAATTTTATTGCGTATAATTCAATTTTTTACGGTATTATGGCCGAAAACAATGTATCTAAGAGATTTTGATTAAAATAAATTGTTTACTTTTGAAGTATAGACAATCTTAAAATTGATTTTCATGAATGATAATATTGAATATGAGAAATTTACTCAAGAAATTTATAATGAGATTTTGAAGAATTTGTATGTAAAGAATATAGAAGTTAAGCATAATGTGAAATTGACGGGAAAGTCAGGCCAGAAGCATCAAATAGATGTGTACTGGGAGTATCAATATGATAATACCACATTTAAGATTGCAATAGAATGTAAGAATTATAACCACACGGTATCTATTGGTAAAGTGAGAGACTTTTTTGGAGTCCTTTATGATTTGGAAGATGTAAAAGGCATAATGGTTACCAAGAAGGGATATCAAGAAGGGGCAAAGAAATTTGGCGAGCATTACGGAATTGATTTAATGGAATTAAGAGAACCGGAAGAGGGAGAGGCTATTGTTGCTGAAACCACATTAACTATTGATAGTTCTGTTAGACATAGACTTTTTCAGGTTGATGAAGATTGGGCTAAAGCACATGATTTTAATATCCAATTATATAAAAAACGACTGGACTGTTTGAGTCTTTCGCCTAGTAGCAACAAATGGATTAATGCAATCCATATTCCTTTAACAACTAAAGAAAATAAGATTAGAAATGCAAAAGATGAGATTATTACAGATATACAGAAATTAGAAGAAGAATTACCTGAAAATTGCGAACAAAATAAAGACTATGTATTTCCATTTGACGATGCTTATATAAAAACAGATTGCGGAAATATCAAGATTAAAGAAATCAAGTTTGAATATGAGAATCATACAGAAACAAAACAGATTAAAATTGATGCACAAAACATAACCAAGGCAATACTTAAAAATACGATTAGTAAGGAGGTACAGTTAATAGGGAAAACATATATGGACTATAAGTCCCAAATGAAGTAGTTTGTTCTTTACTTTGTTGTATGTTATTTATAAAAATTCGGACTGAATAATATCGAAGGACAACTGTACTTTCCCTCTCTATTAACGGCAAATAATGGATTTACAAAATAAAAAAGGAGAGGAAAACCTCTCCTTTTTTAAAAATCTACATTATACCTCCAACTCCTTTAACGGCAACCCATAATTATATTGTCTGAAAAATCCTCTGTGGATAAGTTTCAGACCAAGGGTCTGATAATACTTGTAGTCATCATCCTCGGTGCAGAGGTATTTGTAACCATAGCGTGGGGCGTACTCCTTGAAGAAGCGGGCAAGGTCTTTCAGGTTTTCTTGCTGGTTCCGTTTGAAGTTGCCGCGCACAATGATAATGCTCCAGTCGGGGATGCTACCAACACCACAACTGTATTCCCAGAAACGGATGTATAAATCCATTTCGCCTACATGGACAGAAACACAAATGCCATTGGCGTTGTGCATGACGGAACAGCAGTTTCTGTAACCGAACCTCTCACATAAATAGAGATTGAAATCGTAAATAAAATCGGAATAGTTCATAATAATTTGAATTTTGATGGTTAATAAAAAATTGATTATAGACTGAAACCTCGCTTGCGTTTCGGTTTCTTTTTCTTCTTTTTCAGCCGGTTAGCCTGTATTGCTTCCTCCGTATCATAATCCGTAGGAGAGGGTGTGAACAATCCCAGACTGATGCCAGAATGATTCTCCTGCTGGTATTCAGGACGAGGTTCCTCGCGTATGGTTTCTGCCTGTGCCTGACGCTGGCTCACGGTAGCAGAAAGAGCGTTATATCTCAATTCCTGGTCGATGTTCAGGAAACTGAACTGGCGGTCAATCTTGGAACCGCTAAAGGTCAGTTGGTCACATGTGAACTTGACACCTTGCATCTCTCCGGTCGTGCGACTTAGCTTCCATTGCGTATCAATTCCGTACTTCCGTAAGGCCAGTCTCAATTCACTCCAGCTTCGGGCGTTCGGAACTTCTCGTTTCAAGGCATGATAGATAAAATACTTTACCTTGTCGTGATGACGTAACCGCATGAAATTGACATGCTCTTTTCCTTCGGCAAAATGCAAGCGGTAACGAGCTGTTAGCATCTTGCAGACCTTTTCATTCCGGTAACGGTCGTTCTTGTCGCTGATGGTGCGGCCGTCATTATCCACCCGGTTGTAAACGATATGACAATGTGGATGATCACGGTCGGTATGTCGAGCGATGATGAACTGCGTGTTCTCGATTCCCATTAGCTTCATATAGTCGTGGGCGATTCTTAGCATCAGTCCATCATCGTCACGGATGCGGTCTCCGTCTTCTGCGGAGAAGCTCAATGATATATGACCGACCGTGTTCTTGACCTTGTCGTTCAGTAAAGTCTGCAACTCGAATTGTTCCGCTATTTCTTCGGGTGAACCGTAGACACCAACCGCTTTCAGCAGACGCGATTTATCTTCTTTCAGCACATAGTTTACGCACCCGGAAAACGATGTGCCCTTGACAATTTTACCTATCATCTTTGAGCTGTTTTATGAGTTGTGAAATCTGTTGAACGGCGGTACTGCACTCATCAGCCACACGATAAAAACCGTAAGCATTGGCTCGTCTGGCAAGCTGGTTCAGATTTGTGCTTTCGCCAATCAGTTTTCGGATGATGTCAAGATTTTCTCTTGTAATTCGTTCACGCACTGTACCGTGTTCGATGAGTGAACGCACTACTTCGCTTTGACTGCGTTTACTGCGTCGGCTGAGTGCTCTAAGCCAGCCGAATTGTTCGTCTGTAAGACGGATTGTAACTGTATTTTTCTTATCCATAATCTTTGCTTTTGAGATTAATGATTGTGACCATCGGGAGCTGTCTCACCGTCTTTTGAGGTGAGCAAGTGGCCGGGAAATGTAAGACACCGGCATAAACTTGCTCCAGTGAAAAAGAAGTGAATCAGACATCTGAAAGTTATCTTCAGGAAAGTCCTTTTCAGGTACGTTGAACTGTTGCTGAAAGCGGTGCTTTCTCCACATTGACGAGCTGCAAATCGAAAGTTTCAACCAGCGTTTTCAAGGCCGGATTCAACGTGATAAGACGATTAAGAATAGCTTCCTTTGTCTCTTCTCTCAGCAGAAAATCGGCGATGTCATAACCTGCATCCCGTTCTTCTTTTGTTGCGTTTCTTTCCATAAAATCGAAGAGAGAAACCTCTATTCCCAGGCTCCGGATCATCTCCATTTTACTGTTCCAATAGTCGGTCGCCCCCAGATCGGGGAAGAGCAGGACACGGCGATTTCTCAATACGCTCATGGCATCCCGATTGAACGCTCCGTTCTTTCCACCCGAAGCAATCCATAGATATTGCGGCAGATAGAAGCTGGATATCAAAGCGCTTTTCTCACTCTCCACAAGGGCAACCGGACGCTGTTGGTCGGAAGACAAAAGGTGCTCACCAAACAGGCATTGCCGGAGGTTGAAATTCTCTTTCTTCAAAAGGGAATGTACCCACGTAATGTAGTTGTGCGGCTCTTTAATCCGTCTTCCGTTCTCGGGATTGTAGAGCATCACTTTTCCGGTGCGTACCCGTCCGGAAATATCGACCTGCCAAAAGACCGTAGCTCCCGGCCAATGCTTTGAGGTTCCCACATGGTAGCGCAACATCAACTCTTCTGTAGCCTCCTGTCCGAAATGGAAACTCAGGAACTGAAACAGTTTGTTCGTGTGATACAGCTTCAAGGACTGCCTCATGATTTCCGGCTCAATGAATGAAGGCGCAGGAGGCAGACTGATGCGAGGCTTTGACCTCGGCACAAGCTCTTCGCTCAATCGCTCTTTGGCCATCGGGTTCTCGTCAAAGTACATTTTGGGCGTATAGTTGTAGCCGCACTTCTGTTCATGGTTGCATCGCCCTACATAATCGGGAAAGCTGATTTGCTTTTCCGTATCAATGTATTTGGCGAAACAACTTTTGCGGTGGCAGTTCGGACATGTATGCCGGGTGCTGACACCTTTGTATGGTTCTAATGTGAATCTGTAGTTCATTTTTCTTTCTGTTTGGATGTTACTATGCACATTTTCGCAACCGAGGGGTTTGTGAAGTTGCGAAAATGTGCATAGTAACAGGTTTATTTACTGTATTCTCCATGATTCTCTTTTCTGAATAATGTTCCAATGTGGCGTTTTAGAAACATCTTGAAAGCATGCTCCTTCATCCCGTAACTTTCAGCAATGCCGATACCTTCTGCCGTTGTAAATCTCTGAGGCAGGTTCAGGTAGATGTTGCGGTGCAATTCGCTCAACTGTTCCTGGCTGACGGCAGTCTGGACTTTTACGGCTGTAGTCCGAAAATATTCAGTCAGCAGGATGGCACGGTTCACGCTTTCAAGGTCAATCGTACGTTTGTCGCACTCTCCGCAAGTCCATCGGGCAAGCTGGATAATCAGACAAAACCGGATAATGTAGATTTCCAGTTTGCAGTAAATACCTACCAAAGCATCATTGGTTTCCATATCACATTGGCGGGCATTTTCATGCTGCCAACCGTAAAGCCGTTGCTTGGCATCTTCATCGAATGGCAGGCATTGAGGCTGCAACTCATTATTCTCGTCATGCGGACAATCCTGTGCGATCAGCTTGTCTATAATCTGTTGCCACTGGATTTCCAGTTCTTCAGGAGTTTCCCGGTCATTCCATCTGCTTTTCAAGACAGACTCAGGCATCACGAAAAGAATACGGTCTATAAAACCGTTACTCGAGCGCTCGCCCTTGACCAATTCGCCCAAAATCTTCTTTTGGATGGTACCGATAACAGAGATATAGGGACGTCTGATAAAAATGGAACTTTGCGTACTTTTGCGGTCTGAAATCGTGGGCTTGGCATTGAACACCGAAAGCCAGAACTGTTCTTCCGAACCGTTATTATAGCGATTGAAGTTCTTGAACCAGGCAGACAGTTCGTCCGACCAAAGGCAGAGTCCTCTGGGATTTTGGGCATGTATCAGGCTCAATCCTTCGGGAGTAATATCCGAAACAAGAAAGCGTCTGCGCACGGGAGCCTGCGGAAATTCATCCAAACCAGCTTCCATGCGTTCCTTTTTGCTCATGGACATAGTGCGTTCATACTCGGCATACAACTTCTGATACTCCTGATTCTGACAATAGTCGTGCTCAATGAACGGTTGGAAAGCGAAGCTCAGCGGATGACTCTTATTGGCCCCGGGGCGACCAATCAGTGCCATGTACAGAATGGGACTTTCCAGCCAGTTGCGCTTCACCTGCACCAGATGGGAGTTGCCAATCCCCACGGCAATGGCCGCAAGGATAGCCGCAGCAACATAATCCACGGGATAGCCCTGACAATCGTGCAAACTGCTGATGATACGCTGAATCCTGATAGGAAAGATTTCTATCGGGAACTCACCACCGGACATTTTGGCTCCGATGCGCACAGCCTCGCCGATAATACCTTCTGCTGTTAATTTGGAAGTTTCCATAGCCGTGCAGATCAAAAGTTATAGCCTCCCTTTGGTTTGCGCTTCGCTCCATGTACTATCTCCGCTGCCTGTTCCTGAAGTGACATTGCCTGCATCTGCTTGCGTCCGGACTCAATCCATTTCAATAACTCATCTTCATAGAAGTAGAGTTTCTTACCTTTTTTATAGGCTGGAATCAGTCCTTTACGTGCAAGCGTGTAAATGGTAGGTTTTGCCTTTCGTGTGATTTTACAGGCTTCGTCAATTTCAACAAGACGGTGCTTGTCAGAAGAGGTCTGCGGTTGCAATGCCGCCAACATTTGCCGAATTTGTTCCATCTGTTCTGTGAGATAACCTACCGCCTGCGGCAGCTTATCAAAAGTGATTTGTTCGTTTGCCATACGTACTCGTTTTTAATTGTTCGCTGGCAAAGGAAATTGGTGTTTTGATGGTGGAAAACATCACCGAAATATAACTGTGAGATAACTTTTGGTGTTAATAATGAATTAATTACTATCTTTATAGCGATTAAATATGAGTATATGAGTAAAGTATATAAATATAGAGCAAATCAAATTACCAGTAATAGAGAAAAAGATTCTATTCTCCTTTCAAAAAATATGGTTCATCCGACATTTCGCGTGATGCGGCAATCATGCAGTGCATATAGCCT
>ERZ824978.3110-NODE-3110-length-13034-cov-3.867632_pt1 | contig 13034 bp, 18 predicted proteins | sample MGYA00519860_ERZ824978 | MGnify/ENA primary metagenome ERZ824978 (study PRJEB31778, sample SAMEA3449184) | human gut metagenome | biome: human gut; feature: human-associated habitat; material: faeces | place: United Kingdom | collected 2010/2012 ... | reverse complement strand
GCAAGACCGCCGGCAACGCCGTGTGGCTGGATCCCAACAAGACCAGCCCCTTCGAGTTCTATCAGTACTGGCGCAACATCGACGACGCCGACGTGCTTAAGTGCATCCGCATGCTGACATTCCTGCCGCTGGAGGAGATCGACAAGATGTCCAACTGGGAGGGTGCGCAGCTCAACGAAGCCAAGGACATTCTGGCCTACGAGCTGACGAAGCTGGTCCACGGCGAGGACGAGGCCGAGAAGGCCCGCGCCGCGTCCAAGGCACTGTTCTCCGGCGGCGGTGACACCGAGCACATGCCCACTACCGAGCTGACCAACGACGACTTCGGCGGCGGCGCCATCGACGTGCTGACGCTGTTGGTGAAGTGCGGGCTGGCCGCCTCCAAGGGCGAGGCACGCCGTCTGGTACAGCAGGGCGGCGTGGCAGTCAATGACCAGAAGGTGTCCGCCATCGAGACCACCTTCGGCTGCGAGCAGTTCACCGGCGACGGCGTCATTATCAAGAAGGGCAAAAAGGTATTCCACCGCGCCGTTCTGGTGTGATAGAGCCGGTCATCTGCGCATAAAATGTTACTACCTCAAAGGCTGCGGCTTCGCCGCAGCCTTTGGAGCATTTCGGGGCGTAAGGCCGCAGAAAGTGGTTGAACGGCGCGAGATTTTATACTATAATAAGATGTTACTATATGAAAGAATGTGTGGTATGCCTATGAAGACCCATGATTTTTATTTTGACCTGCCGCCGGAGCTTATCGCCCAGACACCCATCCCTCAGCGGGACGCCTCACGGCTGCTGGTGCTGGATAAGGAGACCGGTGCCACAGAGCACCGGCACTTCTTCGACCTGCCGGAGTACCTGCGGCCCGGCGACTGCCTGATCCTGAACAATTCCCGCGTCCTGCCGGCGCGGCTGCTGGGCCATCGCGTGCCTGGTGGCGGCGTGTGCGAGATATTGCTGCTCATCGACCGGGGCGACAACGTGTGGGAGTGCCTTGTCCGTCCGGGCAAGAAGCTGCGCACCGGCGCCAAGGTCACCTTCGGCGATGGCGAGCTGACGGCAGAGATCGCGGAGGAGCTGCCGGACGGCAATCGGCTGGTGCGCTTTTCCTACGAGGGCATTTTCCTGGAGGTGCTGGATCGGCTGGGCAAGATGCCGCTGCCGCCCTACATCAAGGAGGAACTGCAGGATAGGGAGCGGTATCAAACCGTCTACTCCAAGGTGAACGGCTCCGCCGCCGCACCTACTGCGGGCCTGCATTTCACACCGGAGCTGCTGGAGCGCATTCAGCAAATGGGTGTAAAGGTGGGCTACGTTACACTACATGTGGGACTGGGGACCTTCCGTCCTGTGAAGGAGGAGGAGATCACCGACCACGCCATGCACAGCGAATACTGCGTTATCCCGCAGGAGACGGCGGATCTCATCAACGAGACGAAGCGCAGCGGCGGCCGCGTTATCTGTGTGGGCACCACCAGCTGCCGCACCGTGGAGTCTCAGGCGGCGGAGGACGGCACCATGCGGGCCAGCGCCGGCTGGACGGACATCTTCATCTACCCGGGCTACCGCTTTAAGGTGATGGACGCGCTGGTCACCAACTTCCACCTGCCGGAGTCCACCCTCATCATGCTGGTATCTGCGCTGGCGGGACGGGAGCATGTGCTGTCCGCCTACAAAGAGGCCGTGGAGCAGCGTTACCGGTTCTTCTCGTTTGGCGATGCGATGTTTATTGGAGTCGGGATGTCAGAAAACGGCGATAATGGCAAAAAGTCAGCAATTTCAAGCGTTTCGGAGGATGCGACCGTACCAGATGGTAAGAATGGAGAAACCAATCGGTAATGAAATGCACGTCCCGACTCCGCAACATCGAGGGTATGTGTATGAAATTGACCAACTTTTTTCTGCATAAAAACCGAGTGTTCCTCGCATAACTGTGGATACGGAAAAGCCCCGGCCGGTGTGGTCGGGGCTTGTTTTATGCCTTGTACTTGAAGCGGTGGACTGTGCCGTTCCGGAAGGTAATGGCGGTGACTTTCCCGTCCGCTGCCTCCACCTCCTGCACGATGCTCAGAACGAAATCCCTGATCGCTGCGGGATCGAGTGTGCGGACGAGCTTCTCGTAGTCGACGCTGGCGTCCTCGATCAGCTTGTTGACCATGATGAAGTAGCTGGCTTTCTTCAGGAAGTCCGAGCTGTCCTCACTACTTGAAAGACCGGTCGCAGCCAGCTCTGCAATTCTCGTGTCTGTCTCCGCGAGCCGGCGCTCGATATTTGTGCGTTCGACAATGAAATCCTTCTCCGGCATCGCTTCGTCGTCGTACAGGAAAAGTGCGTTCAGGCGAGAGAGTGCCGTCTCCAGCTTTCGTTTCCGCGCCTTCAGGTTGTCCATATCGCGTCCTTCGCCGCTGGCCGATGTGAAAGCGTACTGCGGCCGATATTCGGTTGCTTCGCCTGCCTCCGCGAACGAGGAAAGGAGCTGCTGAACTGCTTCGGGATTGACGCTCTCGACCGCCTTGAAGGTCTCGCCGCGCAGCAATTTACGCTCCAGAACATCCGGCTTTATGTCTGCTGCGCTGTTGCGAGCTGCTCTGATGATGTTGGCGGCGTAGTTCAGGACGAAGGAGCCGACCGTGAGATCCGTACTTGTTGGTGCAGGTCGTTCCCTTGCGGCGACGACTGGCACAGGCATACTGAGATGGACGGAAGCCATTCGCTCTGCACTTATCTGCCGAAGCCGACATATTCGATCCACAGATACCGCACCGCATCAGACCGCTGAAGACATGGGTATGCTTTCTGGCGTATGACTTGCCCGGAGTCGGCGTCCCGCGCCTGTTTCGCGTGAGCAGGAACTTGATGCGGTAGAACTGATCCTCGCTCAAGATGGGCTCGTGGTGATGCTCGACACATACCCACTCGCTTTCGTCACGCCGCTCGACACCCTTACCGTCCGAGTGGACATTGTAAACGTACTGACCGATGTACCACGGGTTCGTAAGAATGACATGGACCGAGGCCGGCGTCCACGCGAAGCCGCGCCGCGTCTTTATGCCGGCGTCATTGAGCCACTTGACGACGTACAGAAGCGACTGATGTTCCTCATACAGCTGCGCCATCCGGCGCACATAGCCCGCCTCCGTTTTGCACAACTGGAACGAGGCGGTTCCTTTATCCCAAAGATAGCCGTATGGTACGCGGCCACCGTTCCACTGGCCGTTACCTGCCCTCGACAGCATGACGGCTGTGACACGCTCGGAAGTTTGCTTCCGCTCGAACTGCGCGAAGACCATGATGATCTGGAGCATTGCCTCACCCATTGCCGTCGAGGTGTCGAACTGCTCGTTCTTGCTGACAAATGCAACACCGAGACGCTTTAACTCCTCACTCATGGTGGCGAAGTCGATGATGTTGCGGCTGATACGGTCGATCTTCCAGACCAGCAGGTGCGAGAACTCACCGGTACGGATGCGATCCATCATCGCCTGATAGTCTGGTCGGTCCGTGTTCTTGGCAGAGTAGCCGGGGTCGGTGAACACGACGTAGTCGTTGATGCCGAGAACCATCTGGCAGTAAGAAATCAGCTCGCGCTCCTGCACCTTCAGCGAGTCCTTGTCGACCTGCCAATGAGTCGAAACGCGAATGTATATCGCCACCTTGAGGGCGGATAGCTTGTCTCGAATGGACATAAGAAGACCTCCGTCTGAAAAATTATAGCACGGTCCGCGGACAGTCCTATGGAAAGTCCGAGGATTTTCCGCGGTAACCGTCACCGTCACCGTCACCTACACCGTCACCGTATCTATACCGGTAGATAATATAAGGGCGAGGCGTCGCTGCGCGAGCCCCGCCCGAAAGTGATTCGAATCAGTAAAGAACCTCGATTAGATGCCTGAACATTCCGTCATCGAGATCGCATAAGCACTTCGTTCCGTCCTTGAAAACGATGGAGACAGTGTGAATACCCTTCTTCTTGGCGGATGAAACGCCTGCAATGGCGCCGACAGCGCCGAACGCGGCGGCTCCAAGAATGCCGCGAGTTACGCTGCTGCCGAAGCTCGTATTGGTTTCCTCGCCGATTACCTCGTAATGGTCGACCGTATCCTTGTTGATGAATGTCTTCTTTCCAAGACCGAAGGCACCGTAGATATACAGCCCCTTCTTGGCGCTCTTGAAGTCGATGTACCCTTTGTAGTCTCCTGCGGTGATGACATTTGCGATAGTCATGATTGATGAACCCCCACATTAGATTTTGCAACAGAGAGAGCGAACTGCTCCGCTGCGGAGACGAACGCCATCTCTCTGGAAAGCACCTTGCCGATGTCGGCGTAGTAGAAACCCGCCTCGTACTCATACGGGGGCGTTTTGCAGCGGCGCAAGTCCACGAAAGGCTTGTATGCTTCGAGGAATGAATCCGCCTCGAATGTGAATATGCCCGCTTTCTCCAGAGCGACCTTTAGCCGCTTTGGCATCACCCAAAGGTCTGCATGACCGTCCGAAATACCGAATGTCAACAAAGCGCATGACTTTCCGCCGGGGAGGGAAAGTTGGAGAGTAAGCTCTGTGGCAGTTATCCCAACCGAAAGACCTGTGACAGATTCCAAGGAGAATACAAGCTCGGTTATTTGGTCAGAGTCGAAGCCACCATTTTCGGCGAAACGGTCAATGAACTCGCTACGAGATAGCATTGGACCGCTTACGTATTTCCATTTTCGAGGCTCACCGAGAACAGGCACCGATGGGACGACGTTTCTGTCAATGATGGTCGTTTTGGTTAGGAGTTGTGGAATAACAATGGTGCCCCCACTGTACTCGTATACCTCTATTTCGGCCAAGGCCAAGTTAAACGCCATCGACGTGTTACTATTCAGGAAGTCTGCGAGCTGCTGTACGTTGGTACGAATACCATCACCGATAATGAGCAGCAAAAAAGACGCATTTTCGAGATGCAGATTCAGGTTATCCATCAAGTTGTGTTCGTCTGAATATGTCAAGAAACCTTTTGCAGCCATGAGGTCGATAATGCGAGATGCCTGACCTGCCTTGCGATAGGTGTAATCAGCGGCAACGGCATCCAACTTTTCCGCGTCCCACTTCTGCAGTTCTTTTGCATAGTCAATAATCTGAGCGACGACGGTGCGACGAGACTCCTGATTTCTGTATAATTTAGTCTCAACAATCACAACACCGCCACTTGGCGTGACATAGAGATTGTCGATGTACCCCTGCATCTCGCCTGATCCGACAGGAACCTCACGACCTATGCAGATAAGATCTTGATATTCTGGGGAGATGCTGCTTGCGGGAATTATATTTGGATGATCTTCAATAAGATTCTGAAGCCACGCTTCACTGAAGCTCCCTGACATGAATGGCATCCGAATGAGCGGAGCAAAAGAGCCGTCTGGCCGAATGGAAAACGCACTTCGCCTTGTGCGGTCGCCGTAGATCATTGTTATCAGTCCTTTCGGTATTTACTGAGGACAGCATACACAACTCTCCTGTCCTCTGGAGACGCGACTTCATACAAATCCGCAACCTCCTGGATTTCCGCCGGAAGTACATTGTATCGATCACCGGAAATGCCAAGTAACCAGTCGAGGGAAACGGAAAAATAGTCAGAAAGGCGCATAAGGTTTGGAAGGTCTGGGGTGCGGTTTGCTGAAAGATACCTGTGAATAGTAGTAGGGGCCATACCCGTATCATTACTGAGGTTGATTATAGATACTCCACGCGACTCGATCAAAGCCGCCAGATTTGCTCTGAATTTAGAAAAGTCCATACGAAAAGTCCTCCTTGTTACCAACGTGTATATATGATATTGCATCGCGGACTGCTTTGCAAGAAAAAACCTACCGAAAGTGACCAAAAAAATACCGGAAGCGGTAGTAAAACTCTTGACAATGACCGATTGGTAAGTTAAGATATTCATATCGGTAACACCGAAACCACTTTACAAGAGCGAGGAGGTGAACGAAATGAAGCCGCTCGAAATCAAAGGAGCCCGCACAAGGCTTGGATACACGCAGCAGTACATGGCCGACAGGCTCGACATATCCTTGGACACTTACCGGAAAAAGGAGAAGGGAGTCATTAAGTTCGCCGATGCGGAGAAAATTACCGTTGCGAAACTGTTAGAGCTGACAGCTCAGCAGATAAACGACTTTTTTTTCGACGGAGAGTTACCGATTGGTAACTGTGAAGATGCGTGTCGGTAATGATGGTGTTAATTTGCCATGGAGTGACCAATCGGTATCTTTGTTGATTCACTGTGGTCATTATACTTGCAAAGGGGGACGAAAAAAATGGGGCGTGGGGCAACAAAAGCGGCCGGTAACGTCTGGTATGAGGCCAGAATAGACGCTGCAAAGTGGAACGAGAAGCTCCTTAGCAGGGCCGGAGCCGCGGAGGCGCTGAATATGTCAGAGGATGCGGTGAAGGATGCAGAACTTGGCTTAAACAAGTGTATGCCCGTAGATAAGCCCGTCCTGATGGCGGACCTCTACCACAAGCCGGAACTGCGGAACTACTACTGCCTGCATGAATGCCCGATTGGCAGAACGCTCGCCATTTCAGACGAAGTGCCTGGGCTGGAGCGTGTGACAGTGAAGCTGCTCAAGAACCTGCGCGTCGAGGACTTGGAAGGCGTCAAGGACAGGCTGGTTGACATCGCAGAGGACGGGAGGATCAGTGATGACGAGAAGCCGGCTCTGGAGGAGATCTTGACCTATCTCGACCGCTTATCGAAGACGGTGAGCGAGCTCCGCATCATCGGCGAAAAGGCGCTTGGAAACGGGTGGCGCGATGAATGCTGATGAAATCATCCGCATCCTCGCCGAACAGTACGGTATCCGAGGGTATGCCGAACTCGACCAGAGAATCCGAGAACAGAAAGCTCTCGACATATCAATATTTCGCAGTATAGCCAAGGAGGAAAAGGCATCATGACCAGAATGGAAAGGCGGAGACGTAGACAGCGCCAGATACGGTGGCACTTGGCACTGGTACTTACGGTGGCGGCGATTACGACTGCTGCGGTAACGGCGGCGGTGACGAGCATCAACGCCGACGCGGAAGATACCCCGATGGAAGCCCTGCTGACGGCAGAAGAAGTCGGTAAGCAGGAGCCGGTGCAGCTCGTTTACGAAACGCCTCTATGGGCAGAAGAACCGGAATCCCTCGCGCAAGAAGTAACGGAAGATCCGGAGGAACCAGAGAAAATCGAGCAGGCTCTGTTGGAGCATGGATACCTGCACGAGGAGATACCGCTCAATTTCGATCTGCAATGTAACCTGATTACCGTCTGCGAGGAGTACGGAGTTCCGTACCATATAGCGCTCGGGGTGATACAGGCCGAAAGTTCCTTTACTGCGGATGTTTCGAACGGTATCTGCTTTGGATATATGCAGATACACAAAATCAATTCAGGTTGGTTGGGGGAAAGACTTGGAGTATCAGACTTGCTTGACCCGTACCAGAACCTACGAGCAGGTGTGTATATCCTTGGAGATTTATATGCGGACTACGGCGACTGGCACAAGGCGCTGATCGCGTACAACTACGGTCCGTCCGGCGCTCAGGAGCACGTCTTCAGCAAAGGATACACGACCACTGGTTACAGCAGAGCGGTGATGGAATACGCAGACGCTTGGCTGGAGGTGGTCGGAGAATGATCGACGCAGACAAGCTGAACTTTGACGCACTGGCCGACATCGTATTTGACGTACAGCGACGCGAAGGATACCGGTTCGAGCTGGACGACATCGTCGAAATCATCCGGTACACGGTTAGAAAGGCCGATCTGAACCACAAGGAGGCGGATTACGTTCCGCTCCTGTTCGAGAACGAACTACGCGACCATGTGATGCGCGAAAGAATCAATGAAATGGGGAGGAGAAACTTATGTGCGACATCTGTATGCACAGCCCTTGCTTGAGTGGCTGCCCGAACGCTCCGGACCCGACGCCGGTGGCGCACTGCTGCTCCTGCGGAGAACCGATTATTCCCGGCGACGAGTACGGCATCATAGACGGTGAGGCGTGGTGCGAGGACTGCTTGGAAGACCTGCCGCTCTGCGTCCTGATACCGAAGCTGGGCGGAGAATGGAGAACCGCGAGTGAGGAGGACATACCTGATGGATACGACGGTTAAGATCCCGGATACGCCAGAACTTCGGTTCGACGAAAAGAGCCACATCTACCGGCTGGACGGCGTAGAGATACCGAGCGTATCGCGGGTCATGGAGCCGCTGAAAGCGTCAAGTTACGCAGGTATCAGCGAGAAGACGCTGGCGCGGGCGGCGGATAAAGGTTCGTCTGTCCACAACAGCATCGAAAACTGGCTGAAGTTCGGAATTTACGACATCCCGGAGGAGCATCGACCGTACTTCAACGGCTTCTTGGAGTGGTGGAACGAATACCAGCCGGAGGTCATCGCTTCTGAGGTGAAGACCTATCACAAGCTGATGCGGTACGGCGGGACGATAGACTTGCTGGCGTACATCGGCGGCAAGGTGACGCTGATTGACTTCAAAACGACGTACCGGCTGCTGGAAAAGTCCTGCGGGGTGCAGCTCGAAGCCTATGCTCAGGCGCTGGCAAGCCACGGTATCACGGTAGAGGAGAAGCACATCTTGCACCTGCAGAAGGACGGGAAGTGGGAGTATCCGGCGTTCCCGGCAAAAGACGCTGTCCGCTGGCGCGTATTCAGCGCCCTGAAATGCGTGTACGACTACACGGTAGCCTAAAAATATGAAAGGAGTGTCAGTATGAACGAAGCAGCCGTAATTGGCAACAACGCCCTTGTCCTTGACACGAAGGAGGAGGAGAACAAACTCGGCAGGCAGGTCAGCCTGATCGAGCAGAAAGCGGAGTCGGTGGTAGTCGATAGTGACGACGGATTCGCTTATGCGGGTGAACTGACCAAGCAGGTCAAGCAGATGCAGGCGAAAGTGACCGACTATTGGGAACCGATGCGTAAGACCACCTATGAGGCGTACAAGTCGGTGACAGACCACAAGAAGGAGATGCTCGACCCGCTGGCGTCTGCCGAGAAGATCCTGAAAAAGAAGATGGGTGCCTACACTTTGCAGAAGGAGAAGGAACGACGCGAGCGCGAGGAGGAGCTTCGCCGTCAGGCTGAGGCCGAGATGAACCGCAAGCTGGAGGAGGCCGCCAAAGCTGAGAGTGCGGGCGATGCGTTCGGCGCCGAAATGGCGATGACGGAGGCAGAAGTCATGGAGAACGTAGCGACCACCGCGGTCATCAAGCCCGAAGCTCCGGTTATGAAGGGTGTCAGCACCCAGAAGACTTGGAAGATCACGAAAATCGACTCCGCCATCGTACCTACGCACGTTCAGGGCGTAGAGATCCGGCCGGTCGATGAAAAGGCGATCCTTCGCCTGATTAAGGCGACGAAGGGAGCCATCCAGATCCCCGGCATCACCTACGAGGAAGATGTGGCGGTCAGCATCCGCAAGTAATTTCGACATAGGAGGTCAAGAATATGAGCACCGCATTGAGCAGGGCCGAACAGAACGCATTGACTGTCAGCTATGACGTTCTCGGCACCCACGTCGAACTGGACCTCCAGTTCGTAAAGAGTTACCTCGTCAGGGGAAATCCTGACAAGATCACCGATCAGGAGATTGTGTTCTTCATGAACACCTGCAAGATGCAGAAACTGAACCCGCTGGTTGCCGGCGAGGTCTACTGCATCAAGTTCGGCAACGAACCGGCACAGATGGTCGTCGGTAAGGGCGCATATCTCCGCAGAGCGTTTGAACATCCCGATTACCTTTGCAAGGAAGACGGCATTGTAGTCGTCAGGGGGGATGACATCCTCCAGAAGGAAGGATGCTGCCTGTATCCGGGAGAGACTCTTCTGGGCGGTTGGTGCCGCGTCCACTTCATCCGCAATGGCAAGGAGCGCACAGCGTTCAAGGAAGTCCAGCTCGCCGAGTATGACAAGGGACAGGCGAACTGGAAGAGCAAGCCGGCAACGATGATTAACAAGGTCGCCATCAGCCAGTGCGTCCGCGAGGCGTTCCCGAAGGACTACGAGGGTCTGTACTCCGAGGAGGAGATGATCGCGTCCGGCGCAATCCCGGCGAACTACACGATTGTCCCTGAGACCGGTGAGGTCATTGAGGAAGACCCGGCCATCACGCAGGAGCAGCGCCAGACGATGTTCAAGATGGTTCGGTCTGCGTTTGGCGAGGAAGAGGGCAACAGTCTCCTGATGCGCCTGCTGAAAGAAGAGAACTACGAGTCCACGCACGGTCTGCCTGTATCTGTATTCAACCGGATCGTCAAACGCATCATGGATCTGTCCGCGCAGAAGAAAGCTGACGAAGCGGACGATATGGGGAAAGACGAAACGGGAGAACCCGCAGTCTCTACCTCCAACGATCAGTAAGAAGTAAACCGGCGGGACAGCCGCCAAACGATATGGAGGTGAGACCGTGGCGTGGATCAGCGTACACGAAACCATAAAAGGCCCGAAGCTGCGTGAGTTCCGCAAGCAGCTCGGGTGTTCCGAGTTCGAGGCAACGGGAGTGCTGATTTACCTGTGGCTTTGGGGACTCGACAATGCAACGAAGGATGGGCTGATCCTCTCGGCTGACGAAGATGACATTGTGCAGTTCATCTCGTACGCGGGAGCTGGGTGCTCGCTCGAACCGAAGAAAATCGTAAAGGCTCTGTTCGACAGCGGCTGGTTGGATTGGACGGCGAGCGGCATCTACATCCACGACTGGGATGTGTGGCAGGAGCAGTGGTACAAGGTGAAAGAGAACCGCGAGCGAGACGCAAGGCGTAAGCGTGAAAGCCGTCGCCATAAGCCTGTGATCGAGACGACCGCAGACGCTCCGGCGGACAGTCCGGTGGACATTCCACCGGATAGTCCACCGGAAGTTCCGGAGACACCTGAAGCGCCACCACAGGGTGGCGACGAAAAACCAAAAGACCCCGCATACCCGACGCCATTTGAAGACTGGTGGACGGTGTACCCTCGGAAGGTCGAGAAGGGGTACGCTTACAAGAAGTATCAGGCGAGGCGAAAGGATGGGTATTCTGATGCAGAGCTGCTCGAAGCGGCGAGGAACTATGCGGCGCAGTGCAAGAAGCTGAAGACCGAGAAGCAGTACATCAAGCACCCGAAGACATTCCTCAGCGAATCGCTTCCGTTCCTCGACTTCATTCCAAAGAAGACGCAGCCGGAAGTGGTCGAAACCGCGAGTGGAGAAAACCCGTTCCTCAGATACAGGGGTGATGACGAATGAACTTCGACCCATATTCGATGCTCAAGACCATAGCCGACAGAGGCATAGCGAACCAAAAGGCCAATCCCGGCGATACATACGACGCCGACGGATGCCTGACCTGCGGAGTCTGCAAGCGCCCGCGGCAAAAGTTCATCATGGTAGCCGCACCGACAGACGCGGAGCCTGAGCGGAAGATGCGGATGAAGGTGACGACGCAGTGCGATTGCGAGGTAGCCAAGGAGAACGCAGAAAAACGGCTTAAAGAAGATCAGGACGCGATGGAGAAGGTCATGCGCCTGCGAAAGGCCAGTCTGATGGACGCCAAGTTCAAGGGTGCGACTTTCGACAACTTCTCGGTGACGAAGAGCAATGAGCGGAACCTGAAGCTCTGCAAGCGATATGCCACAGCATTCGATGCGATGCTGGAGAAGAACCAAGGATTGATACTCTGGGGGAACGTCGGAACAGGAAAGAGCTTTGCTGCTGCTTGCATCGCAAACTACCTGCTCGACCACGGCGTTCCGGTGATTATGACGTCACTGGTCAAGCTGCTGGAGCTGATTCAGGGCGGCGAGGAGAAAGAAACTGACATCCTCGCAAGGCTGAACAGCGCGAAGCTGGTGATTTTCGACGACCTCGGAGCTGAGAGAAACACCGACTACGCCCTTGAGAAGATTTACAACATCGTTGACAGCCGGTATCGCAGGCAGAAGCCGATGATCTTCACGACGAACCTGACCGTTGCCGAAATGCAGGAGGAGACAGACATCCGGTACAGCCGTATCTATGACCGAGTGTTCGAGGTGTGCTACCCGATGCAGTTCATCGGTCAGAGCTGGAGAATGAAGACCGCCAGCAGGCGCTTCGATGAAATGGAGCAACTGCTCAACGGAGAATGAGAGGTGACAACCATGGAGAAGAACAGCCAGATGCACTACCTCAAAATCGGGAGTGAAGCCGACCGAGTAACGGTTGCTTCGATCCTGTATAAGAACGGCTACTCCGTCCAGCCAGTCAAGCAGAAGAAAGACGGGCGGAGCAACGAGTACCTCGTCAAGTATTGGATTGGCGAGACGACGGTGGAGGGGGTCGAGATGCCGAAATGAAAGTGAAGTTCACGGTGCTCGGCGAACCGCAAGGGAAGGGGCGACCGCGATTCCGAAACGCGGGAGCATTCGTCCAGACATACACGCCTGATAAAACAGCGTCGTATGAGAACCTGATTAAAGTAGAGTACAGGCGGCAGTGCAGGGACTTCAAGTTCGAGCCTGAGACTCCTGTTGACGTCAGAATTACCGCATACTACGGCATCCCGAAGAGCAAGCCGAAGAAGACGCAGAAGCTCATGGAAGAGCGAAAACTCCGACCTCTCAAGAAAACGGATGCAGACAACGTCATCAAGGTGTATCTGGACGCACTGAACAAACTTGCCTATCACGACGACGTGCAGGTTGTAGACCTTCAAATCAGGCGGTTTTACAGCCGAGACCCGCGTGTGGTAGTCACGCTGCAAGAAGCAGAAACATGGTAACGAAATAGGAGGGAAACATGAAGAAACTCGCAACGCTCAGCCCCGGCCGAATCTTCAACTTCGCCGGTGAACAGTTCTTTGTTCTGGAGCAGTGTGACGGCGCCGCGTTTGTCCTGCTGGCTCAGAGCAAGGAGTCCTGCCCGTTCAACGACAAGGACAATGCGGAGAACCGCAACGACTACACCCGCTCCACCTTGAAGGAGCGCATCGACAAGTGGGTGGAGACCCTGCCTCGCACCTCGGAGGAGG
>ERZ824978.3095-NODE-3095-length-13111-cov-16.505469_pt1 | contig 13111 bp, 27 predicted proteins | sample MGYA00519860_ERZ824978 | MGnify/ENA primary metagenome ERZ824978 (study PRJEB31778, sample SAMEA3449184) | human gut metagenome | biome: human gut; feature: human-associated habitat; material: faeces | place: United Kingdom | collected 2010/2012 ... | reverse complement strand
TAAGAAAGGGCTGTCGCAAGTAGAGTTTGCGGAACGAATCGGAGTAAGCCGTCAAGCCGTATGGAAAATGGAAAGCGGCTTTATGAATCCGTCGGTCGAAACCCTTAAACTCATAGCGAAACTTTTCAACGTCACGACCGATTATTTGCTCGGTATGTAAAACTTCAAAAAAGTCAATGGAGGATAGAATAATGACTAACGAAGAATTTATCAAAAACTTAAAAACGGAAGAACTGGCGCGTGTGCTTAAATACGCAACCGATTGTCGGCATTGTCCGATTCGCACTTTCTGCAACAAAACCGAGTGCGAAGATTGCGAAGAAACGTGGTTTCGTTGGCTGAAAGCAAAAAAGACGGCGGAGGACTTGAACAATGATTGACGTAAGCGATATATGCAGAATGACGCTCGAAGCGGAAGATGTGCGCTCGAAACTCGATTGTTGGAAGAAAACCTGCAAAGAAAAAAGACTTGCTTTGGAGCAAAACGGAGCGTGGGACGGCAAAGCATGGGAAACGGCATACGACATTGGAAAAGCCGTTGAAAAGGTAGACTTCATTATGACCGACTTGCTCGGAGAAATGGACAAGCTTGTAGAACAAATAAAAAAGGAGAGTAAATAAAAATGTACATGGTAGTAATAAGACATGGGAAAGCATGCAACGCCTACATAAAATTCGACGAAAAAACGGCGTTGGCAAAAATGAGGGAAATCGCCTTGACGAGGAACTTCGACAAAATCGTGTGTGTAAAAATGGAGGGGAGCGACATATGCGTAAACTCTTTGAGATAAACAGCGATATTGAAAAGTTGCTTGATAAAAACGCCGTCATCGTAATGGGCGAAAACGGCGTAGATACGGAAACGGGCGAGGTATTCAACCTTGCGGAAAGACTGAACGCCTTGACGGTTGAGAAGAACGAGAAAATCAAAAGCGTTGTCGTGTATCTCGACGACCTGAACGGCAAACTTGAAAGCATACGAGAGAAACTCGACAACTACAACAAAATCAAAAAGTCGCTTGAAAGAGAGATTACGGGCTTAACAGATTATCTTCTGTTTGCGACGGACAAGCAAGGTTTTAAGGACGACGAAATCGAAATGAAAGTCAAAAAGACTATGCGGTGCGTGCTTACGGACGAAATGCTTATCCCCGAACAATTCATTAAGACAAAAACGGAAACGAGCATTTCCAAAACGGATATTACGAAAGCGATAAAAGCGGGCGAAACCGTACCGGGCGCAGAAATGCAAGCGAACTACTCCGTGCAGATATTGTGAGGTGACATATGGACAACTTGGAATTATACAAGGGCTGGGCAAATGTCCCAAAAGAGGCACAAAAACCGTTCGATAACGGCACTTTCAAAGGAACCGACATCAATACCATGTGGCGCATAAAAGTGCTTACGGAAAGGTTCGGAGCCTGCGGCGTAGGCTGGTACTACAACATCAAACGCGTATGGAGCGAGAACCTCGGCGACCAATGCGGCGAAATCTTATCGTATGCGGAAATCGAACTTTTCATTAAATACGACGGAGAGTGGAGCAAGCCTATCGCGGGTATCGGCGGCAATAAAATGCTGAAATATGTTCGTAAGAGCGAAGATTTCCGACCGAGCGACGAGGCGTACAAAATGGCAGTAACCGACGCTTTCGGAAACGCTTGCAGAAATCTCGGAATTGGCGCAAATACATATTGGGAGAACGACAAGACCAAATACACGGAAGAGCCGAAGAAAAGCAAAGAAGAGTTGTTGAAAGACGACCGCGCAAAGTTGATTGAGGTTAATAAGCCGCAGGATATGACGGTAGCGGAGTTAAAAGCACTTGCTGCCGAACATAACTGTCTTAAACTATCGGCGGCAACCGAAGCGGACTTCAAGGCGTTTATCAAGGAGTTGAAAGAATGGAAATCATCGACGGAAGAGTAAAGGACTATAACGAGCGCGGAATACTCACGGTCGTTGCAGATTACCCGAACGCCGAGCGGTTCATAAATCGTGACTTCAAAACGTGCCGAATCGTCTTAAACGATAGCCGGGAAATATCCGCCGAACAGAGAAAAAAGGCATACGCGCTACTAAACGAAATATCCGAGTATATGGGCGAAATGCCCGAATACACGAAGAGATTGTTCAAACTTAAATTCATACACGACACGATGAAAGGGCTTGCGGACGGCATATTTTCACTTTCGGACTGCGACGTGACTACGGCAAAAGAATTTATCACCTATTTGATTGACTTCATAATAGCGCACGAAATTCCGACAAGAATACCGCTTGCAGAACTGTGCGAAGATGTCCAAAAATACGTTTATGCTTGCGCAATGCAAAAAGTCTGTTGCGTATGCGGCAGAAAAGCCGACTTGCACCACTACGACGCTATCGGGAGCAAGTACGACCGAAGCAAGGCAGTGCATGAGGGGTTGCGAGCGTTGCCGTTGTGCCGGGAACACCACACCGAAGCGCACAACGTCACGAAAGAAGCGTTTTTGAAAAAATACCATATCGAGCCGATAGTGCTTGATAAAAAACTGTGTAAAAAATGGAGGCTACCGTATGAATCTTAAAGAATTGAGAAACAGCGTCGGCGTACGTCAGAGCGAACTCGTAGCCGCGCTGAACAAAGAGGGGCTGAAAGCGACCAAAGCGGACATCTCCCGAATAGAGAACGGCATAATCGAAACGTACCTGTTTTTAGCGTTCAGAGCCGAGGAACTGCTCAAACGTAAAACTGCACTCCCGAAAGCAAAAAACGCAACAGAGGCGAAATTTGGAAGTTGCAACCGCATTGCCGAGCGAGTTATGGAAAGGATAGAACAAAACGGCTTTACGAACTACGAAGATTTAGCGATGACGCTTATGACGAGCGATAAGCGCGAAATACGAGCGGGTGTAATGGAAACGCGTTGCGCTTACCCGATAATCGACCGTGAGGGCGGCGGTTGGGCGTTGGCAACAACGATAGCCGACTGCGACAAGCAGATAGGCATTTACGAGAAAAAGAAGCGTGTGTACTCTTATCAGGAAACGCCGCTAATTGCTAAAAAGTACGAACTGCAAAAGGAGAGAGGTTAATGGAAGATTTACAGCAAAGTTTTTATGCGGTGATACCTGCGGACGTGAGATACGACGCGCGGCTTACGGCGAACTCGAAACTGCTTTACGGCGAGATAACAGCCCTCTGCAATATGCACGGTTTTTGCTGGGCTAAAAACGAGTATTTCGCCAAGCTTTACGGCACTTCCGAGCGCAGTATTCAACGCTGGATAGACACTCTCGTTTCGTGCGGTTATATCATCAAAAACTATCTTCACGACGAGCGCGGTTCTTCCTCGGAAAGGTGCATTTCGATACAAACGTATCGATTGTCACCCGGTGACAAAAATGTCGTTCACCCCATGACAAAAATGTCGCCCCTTAATAAGGATGAATATTTTAAATATTATAATAATACCCCCAAAAGCCCCCAAAGGGGGATTTCGAGTGAGAGAACATCTTTTTCAATCGATGACTACGAGTTATCCGAAGCTATGAAAAGCAAGGTTAGCGAGTGGGTCGAGTACAAGAAAGAACAGCACAAATTCAAGTATTCGGAGCAAGGCTTCAAGTCGTTTATAAAACAACTTCAAAACTACATAGAAAGTTGCGGAGAAAACAACGTCATAAAGGCGATAGATGAAGCAATGGCTAACGGATATAAAGGCGTTGTGTGGGACGTCCTGAAACGCAAGAAAAAGGACAAGCCCGAAAAGAGTTACACAAGCGAGCAACTCAACGGAATGTTCAATAATCTTGATTACGAGGACTTGTGATTATGGAAGAATTAGCGTTTGTGTTATTCTCCGTAGCGTTCATCTTAACGCTTTACGGGATATGGAAAGCAGGCGAAAAAATAACGAATAAAATCAAGGAGAGAAAAAGAAAATGAACAAATGCGTTTTTATCGGGAACTTAACCAAAGACCCCGAGGGCGGCTCGACAACGAGCGGTATATCGTATTCAAAATTCACTATTGCGGTCAATCGCAGATATACCGATTCCAACGGCGATAGAATAACGGACTTTATCCCGGTAACGGCGTGGCGAGGACTTGCCGACAACTGCAACAAATACCTTATCAAAGGTAACAAAATAGCCGTCGAGGGTCAATTAAACGTTTCGACATACGAGAACGACAAAGGCGAAAGGCGAACAAAGTTTGACATATCCGCCGATACGGTCGAGTTTTTATCTCCGAGAAACGAGGATAAACAGCCTGCGGAAGATAAACATACTGCGACGGTTGCGGATAAGAGCGAAAACAAAAAGTTTACCGACCTGAAAGAAGCCGAGGATGATTTTCCGTTTTGAGGAGTAAAAAATGAAAACATACAGATTAACCGAAAAAGACATTGAAAATAAGCCTGTACTTGCGGTCGGGTACAAAATATTCGCGCATGGGTGGGGAACAAAGCAAGGTGATTATTGCTATGCCGATGAAAACGGCGAGGTGCTGAATACGATACACACTGTTGACGGGAATATTTCTGAATGTCGTTGGGGGTTGCATTTTTCTAAAAAGCCACAAGATTGCTTTAATTTTTACGAAAGCGTGCAGTGGAATAATTTTGCGAAAGTGGAAGCGTATGACGCGTGCCTTGATAGTTCTGACGGAAAGAAAAGCGTAGCAAAAACTTTGAAAATTGTTAAAACATATACTTTTGACGAATTTATCCGTCTTATTCAAGAAGATTTACAAAGCAACGGTGTGAATGCCAGCGACGGTGTGAATGATAGCAACGGTGTGAATGCCAGCAACGGTGTGAATGTCAGCGACGGTGTGAATGTCAGCAAAGGTGTGAATATCAGCGACGGTGTGAATGCCAGCGACGGTGTGAATGCCAGCAACGGTGTGAATGTCAGCAAAGGTGTGAATATCAGCGACGGTGTGAATGCCAGCAACGGTGTGAATGCCAGCGACGGTGTGAATGCCAGCAACGGTGTGAATGATAGTTACGGCGTAACAAAATGTGAAGCCGTTTCACGGTGTATTTTTTGTCAAAATCAAGAGGGGGCAAGGCTCAAATTGTTTAACAAAAGGATAACGGTGGCAAGGTATGAAGAGGTTTGGCGCAAAATATTCTCGTTCAATTGGTATCCGAAATTTAATAATGCCGAAGAGTTAAAAGGCAACCGTGAATGGTATGAAACGAATATTCCTGCAATAGTACGAGTGCCGAACGAAGTCGCATGGTCGTTTATGCCGAAAGAGATGAAAAAATATTTGCAATCGTTACCTGAGTACGACGAAGAAGTGTTCAAGAAAGTCACGGGAAAGATTGATGAGTAAACGATACATATACAAGGTCGTCGTAAAAAACGGCGATAAAGTGAGAACGGTTTTGTCTGTTCGAGCAATAGCGGATATGCGGCTTGTTAAGCGTTGGTATTATCAGAAATACCAGCAAAAGGACGGCGACGTGTTCGTGATTTGCTCGGACGAAGAGGCTGTGTGGGAGGCAATGAGAGGATGATTAAGCTTTTAATTGGGGGTTCGCCTTGTACATATTGGAGCATAGCGCAGAAGAATAACCGTGAAACGGAAGCAAGTGGAATAGGCTGGGAATTATTCAAAAATTATCTTATAGCGAAAGAAAAATTCAAACCCGATTATTTCCTTTACGAAAACAATGTTTCTGCGGCAAAAGCGATAAAGACCAAATAAAAGAAGAGTTGCGCGTATGGGACGGCACAATGTTTATGGACGACAGCGGTTCAAGATACATCGAGATAAATTCGGCATTAGTTTCGGCGCAGAACAGACAACGCTTTTATGTGCATAATTGCGGTGAAGTTCAATTGCCTGTTGATAGGAACATTTTTCTTTCGGATATTTTAGAAAGCGGAGAAAGTTTGAGTTGCAATAAAAAAAGTTACTGTTTAACGACACGTTGCAATGGTGCTATTCCCGAAGATACTTTGAGTAAAAATCGTCACGAAATGGTAGCCGAAAGGGTTATATTCCAGCGAGGACACGGATATAACGCAGGTGGCATTAAGCAAAAAAAAGCCCCGACGTTGACGGCAAACGGGAGTTATGTAGAAAATAACCTAATTTTAGAACCCTATGGCGATTTAGTTGTTGATTATAAACCTTGTCCCGGGACAAAAATCATACCTACCGCAAGCGGTTTGCGTTGTCAAAATACTTATGGTGTGACGGCGCAGGGATATAGCGTTTCATATCCGTTTTCAAAAATGAGGACATTAACGGCGGGGAACGCCTTTCGAGAAAAAGTTTTTGTCCCATGTAAGCGGGAAGCATATCACAAAAAGGTGTATGAAGTAAAAGGCGGTTTTATCACGATTAAAGACAAGAAATACAAAGTTAATTTGCGCGACGGTTATTATATTATCCGCAAACTTTCGGTAGCAGAATGTGCAAGGTTGCAAACAATGCCCGACAACTACTGTAAAGCGGTTTCAAACAGTCAAGCATACAAAGCCCTCGGAAATGGGTGGACGGCAGAAGTTATTATACATATTCTATCAAATGCGTTAAAAAATGTGCCGAAAGACGAGGAACTTGTTGTGTTATCAATGTACGACGGCATTGCGACCGGGCGTTATTGCCTTGAAAAAATGGGTTTTACGAATGTTAAATATATTGCCTACGAAATCGATAAATATCCGATAAAAATCGCAATGTCGAATTATCCTGATATTATCGAAATGGGCGACGCATTTCAAGTCCGAAACGATGATTGGGAAACAAAAATACGAGAGGTGTTGGGATGACGCGAACCAAAGAAGATTTGAGGGAATTGCAGGCGTTACCGCTTGACTTAAAAATTCTCAAAACCAAAAATCGCATAAAAGAGTTCGTTGATTATTATGGCGGCATTGATTATTGCAGAGTTTCCACGAGCGGCGGTAAAGACAGTACGGTGCTATGGTATATCGTCAAAGAGTTATATCCCGAAGCGAAAGGCGTGTTTTGCGACACCGGACTTGAATATCCCGAAATACGGCAGTTCGTTAAGACATTAGGCGATATTGAGTTTGTTCGACCGAAAATGAGGTTTGACGAGGTTATCAAAACATACGGTTATCCTGTTATCGGTAAAGAAGTGGCGGACTGTGTTTACTGGGCAAAAAGAGGAAGCCAAAGCAGAATTGAACGCTTGAACGGAACGTGGCGTGATAAGAACGGCGAACTGTCTATGTACAATGTTCCGAAGTACAAACCGTTGCTTGATGTCGATTTTAACATCAGCGGGAGGTGTTGCGGAATTATGAAAGAACAGTCGGTCTACCAACTTCACAAAGCGACAATAACGGCTGTAATGGCAGAAGAAAGCCGTATGCGATTGTCGGCGTGGCTGAAAACAGGTTGTAACGCTTTTAAGAAAAATAAGTCAAACCCGATGTCGTTTTGGACAAATCAAGACGTTTTGCAATTCTTAAAAAGTCGCAATATCCCGATAGCAAGCGTTTACGGCGACATTGTATATAAGGGCGATGACGGTATGCTTTACGAAAACAGCATATGCGGAGGCAATCTCTGCACGACGGGCTGTCAACGCACTGGTTGTATGTTCTGTGCGTTCGGTGCGCATTTGGAAGAAGAGAGCCGTTTTGTGCGATTAAAACAAACGCACCCGAAGCACTACAAATACTGTATGGACGGTGGCGAGTATGTAAATGGCATATGGCAACCGAACAGCAAGGGCTTAGGAATGGCTCACGTATTAGACACGTTAAACCGCCTTTATGGCAAAGATTTTATTAAATATTGAGGTGATAAAATGAGGGAAATAATTTTCAGAGGACGAAGAGTAGACAATGGCGAGTGGACGTATGGTTATCTTGTAGAAGCAACAAACGTGATTACCGACAAAAAAGCAACATTTATATTCGAACAAGACGCAACTTATTTTACTCATGGTGAGTTTGCTTGTTCATTTGAAGTCAAGCCCGAAACCGTCGGACAATTTACAGGCTTAACCGATAAAAACGGCAAGAAGATTTTCGAGGGCGATTTTGTAGCGACGACGAGAACATTTGACCACCGCATATATGAAGTGCGTTTTTCCGAAGCCCGTCGTGGTTGGTTTCCTTTCGCTTGTGGTGACGGTTGTGGTTGTTGTGAAGATGAGGTCGAATGTCCCGAATATGTAGAAATTATCGGAAATAAATGGGATAACAAAGATTTGTTGGAGGGTAAAGAATGAAAAGAGTAGCAATTACAGACACGGCGTTCGCAACGCTTATAGACGGAGTTAAAAACAGTTTGAGTAACGATATGTATCGTCTTGACCTATCCTACATAAAACTCGTGGTAAAAGAGGACGAAATCACGGCGTATTCGTGCGACGGATATTCGGCGGCAAAAGTCACCGTCCCGAACTTAAACCCGATAGACGAAGAATTTGAGTGCTTTATAAAGCCGATTATGGTTAAGCCGAGCAAAGGTCGTCCGCAGGATATTATCGTGGAAGTCATAAACGGCGATACATATGTTGAAGTGCCTGTCGAATACGGGAAGTTGAGATATTGTTTCACTCAGCCAAAGGACATTTTTGTGAGCATTGAAAAGATAATCGAAAGCACCGATAAAAACGACACATACACTATCCACGTTCAGCCTGCTTTGCTTATAAAAGCGTTGAAAGCGGCACAAAAAACAAACAAATATGCGGAAGTGAAATTCGGAGATAAACTATCACCGTTCATTATCAAGGCAAAATGTGGCGAAACAAACAATTGGCAGGTTGTGTTGCCTGCAAGAGGAGATGTAGAATGACAAACTTTGAAATGATAAAGGATATGAGTATAGAAGATTTTGCGGCTTGGTTGTCCAATTTTACGGGCGGACTGTATTATGAGGCGTTGCTTCGTTGGCTTAAAAGCGAGGTAGAAGAATGAAAAGCGTTTTAATATCAATCAAACCGCAATGGTGCGAGAAAATTGCGAGTGGGGAAAAGACAATTGAAGTGCGCAAGTCCGCACCGAAAGAAGTCCCGTTTAAGGCTTATATCTACGCTACAAAACCCAAAAAGTTTTATAAGTGCGGGGCGATTAGTACAAGCGACGAGTTGTTATGGCTTGCAAACGGTAAAGTTGAGATAGGTGACGGCTTTAAGTTTTGGGCGGATGGTGACGAGTATCAAGGCTTAAACGGTAGAGTAATCGGAGAATTTATCTGCGATAAGGTTGAGGAGGTTATCCCCGATTACAATCCCGTAACAGAAAAGTTTTTTTATGGATATGTTATTGATACGACGCCAACGTGTTTAAGCGAAGAAGAATTGCAAAATTATGGGAGAAATAAACCGCTTTACGGCTGGCACATCTCCGACGTAAAGATTTACAGCGAACCGAAAGAGTTGAGCAAGTTCAAAATATCTTGCAATCACAAAAATCTTTGTTATTCTTGCAATAGATTTACGGGTAAGCCGTGGGATATTTGTAATAACACATTAACTCGTCCGCCGCAGTCGTATATGTTTGTTGAGGAGATATGACTATGAACAAAGAACAGCAGATTGAAGAAATGCAAAAGAAAATGCAAAAGTGCTACGAAAAGTATGGTTCGTTAAATTTTAAGTGGTTTGCCGAAGCCCTTTACAACGCAGGCTATCGAAAAGTCCCCAAACGCCTCGCCGAACTTGAAAATAAAATCGAAGACGGATTGCTTATCGAATTACCGTGTAAAATCGGCGACACGATATACGTCGTGCCGAGCGAAGTAAATTTCAGGCTTAACAAACTTTTTCACGGCGGTGAGTTAAACTATGCGTATGAACAGCCTGTTTCGAGTATTTCTGTTTATCCGGATGACATAGTCATACACACTTGCGACGACGTAGAAATGGTGAGTATGAAGATGTACGGTGAAAGGTGGTTTTTGACCGAAGAGGAAGCGAAAAAAAGATTGGAGGAATTGGAAAATGCAAATATGTGAAAACAACAAAGATTGTTACTATAAGCAAGAAACAGCCGATTTACTGCAACAATTGGCTATTGAACGCTCAGAAGCCGAATTTCAGGAAAAGCGATACGCGCGGTTAAAGAAAGCGTTACACACGAAAAACAAGAACGAGCGAATCGCCGGCGCGAGAAAGTTTGCGGACAGGCTCTGCTACGAGGTTGAAAACGATGTCGTTGCCGAGTATATTATGCAGGTTTTCCATAAATGGCTTAAAGAGGTCGAAAATGAATAAGCCGCATAGAAAAACGAGTTTCCGAAATTGCAACGAATGTACCTATCGATTGACAATGCACTGTTTCAATTCGATAAGTAGCAGTACTTGCTGTGAGGGACACAAACAATATAGCCGCATAAAAATGACGGCGGACGAATTAAAACGTTTACGGGAGGCGTTAAATGGACAATAGCAGACGAAGAGAGATTGAAAGGGCGTTTTACGATTATCAAAAAAATCGTATGGAAGCGGCGGAGTACATATCGGACTTATGCTCGACCAAATCCCCGGTATTGGAGAATTTAGGTCACGGGAGCGGCATAAGCGACCCGACGGCGTTATCGGGAGTTAAACTTGCCGAGTACAAAAAATACCTGTGGTGCGAAGTCGTGGAAAAGACCTGCACGACATTCAAATTCGAGTACGAGTATGAACTCATCAAACTGCGGTATTTCAATCACATATCCCGAAACAGCGTCATAAGTTATCTTAACGTGTCGGAGCGGACGTACTGCTATTGGCTCGACAGAGTGCTTATAACGGCGGAGCGTTGGGCTTACGAGTTGGGCATTTTTAACGACGAAAGGTAAAAAGTGCAAAAAGTTTGCACTTTTTTGGAGAAAATATGTGTTATAATGGTAGCGTGAAGAAATATAAAGCGACCGAAAAAGAAAAAAGTCGCGAAAAGATAAGCGTTACCATTGACACATAGAAAAATATGTGTTAAAATACGAGGGTAATGCTTTTTTTTGTTATGGAGAAGCATTATGGCGGAAGAGTTCAAAAAGACCGGACTTATGGACGGAATGGGCGAGAGCGACGAAATAGAACGTTGGATAACGGTCAAAGGCAATCACGTTCCGATAAAGAAAGGACAGTCGCAGGAAGAAGCAATCAAGCAGGCTTTCGGTGAAGCGGAAAAGACGCCCGAAATGAAGAAAAGCGGGCATATGGACGGCTTGGGAGAGCATAGCGAGAAAACTTCGGAGGACACCGCCGAATCGGGATATAAAAGCGTAGACACGAAAACGTTCGTAAACACGCTGGCGGAAGCAAAAGCGACGGTAGACCCAAAAGACGCTTGGCGAGTTTCTTCGCCCGACAGTGTGGTTTTTGACGAAGAACATCCGAACGCAAAGAAATACACTACTCCCGGCGGAAGCACTGTTGCAATAACGCCCGACGGAGATATAGTGGCTCTTTGTAGAAACAAAAACGACAGTTTGCGCGGCAAACAGTTAATAAAATTTGCGGTAAAGAACGGCGGAGTTAAACTCGATTCTTTTTCGGGTAATCATAAGTTTTACACGCGAAACGGCTTCGAGCCTGTTTCGTGGACGCATTTTGATAAAAAATATGCGCCGCCTGGATGGACGCCCGAATATGAAGAAGAACCCGTAGTATTTTACAAATACACAGGTAAAGCGATAAACGAATCAATCGAAGATTTTAAAAACAGAGTGCCGGAGAGTAAAGATTACTTTGCGGCGCAGAAAATGAGAGATGACCAAATGGGAGGTAAAGAAGAATGAAAGAAGTTGCTCCTACTTACGAAGAATTTTACAACGTAGTAAAAAAGGATTTTTGGAAAGCGTGGGCAAATCTTCCTGAAAGTGAAGTTGATGATTACTTGCAATCGGAAGAGGCGCAGGAAGAGATTAAATACAGATATAACGAAAAACTAAATAAATTCAAAAAAGGGATAATCAGTCGAAAAACATTTATGCTTGCTTGCGGTGTTGGACATTGTTTGTCGTTGATGTACTAAGGAGAAAAAGGAAATGAAAACATACTATGTATACGATTTTCAGACGGACGAGTTTCTTTGTGAGGTGCGTGCTTGGTCGGTGGTAGACGCCGAAATAAGAGCATGCAAACAATTGAACAAAGGAAGCGACGACGTTTATGCGTTCACGGAGAAATTATACTAACTAAAACAAAAAAGGAGCAGACAAAAAAATCTGCTCCTTTTAATATTACTTTTGCAAAGATTTAAGATACTGTTCAATCAGAAAGAGAATATATTCGGGCGGCTTTCTTGTCCCTTGCTCCCAAGTTTGAATAGTGGCAACAGGTACGTGAACAAGCAAAGCGAATTTACTTTGCGATAGCCCGGTAGAGGCTCGGAGTTCTTTAATCGTCATAGTTTAGTCCTCCCATTTTGTTATTAAAAATATATCGTCAAATGCGCGAATAGAAAATCTTCCGTTTAATGCGTATAATTTGTCGTTTTCTGCTATTGGATGATTATTGTCGATACCGTCGCAATCGTCAATCAATATATGCGCGTTATTAAATCTTGCCGTGCCTAAGTAATTGCTGTTATGCTCATAGTCTATGTTTTGATTTTTGCAATAATTTTCAAGTTCTTCGTAATTATCAAAAATTATAGCATACGTGCTTCCGTCCTCGCCATTTTGTTTTGGATAAGCAATAACATTGCCGTTTCCGCAATCGATTGCTAAACTACTGATGTCGCTGTATGTGTCTATAACTTTCATAATTTACTCCTTGCTTGCGTTTGACCGCACAAGCGCGGTTAATTATTTTAAGCGACGAAAATTTTTCTGTCGCATTTAGCCTGAGTTTTCTTTCCATAAAGCGAATACCACTTATCAGCCGTCGAGTTTATAAGCGTTTGCGCTTTTTCATTGTCGTTAGCAAAAACAGCTTCAAGGATATCTTTAACAGCACTTTCGCTTTGTTCGACAGAGTGGTTATCGTCATATCCGAAGTAATCGGCAAGGTTATACAGCTCTTGCATAAACCACTTTTCAACTTTAAGCTCGCCGCGCTTTGCTTTCCCGTAGATAACGCTTATCTGTCCTTTGCTGAACTCCGTTGCTTTCTGATAACCGTACTGCTTCATTTTAAGCTCCTCGGACGATTTCTTTCGTCCATTTGTTTTATCTGTCTAT
>ERZ824978.3089-NODE-3089-length-13136-cov-7.307316_pt1 | contig 13136 bp, 11 predicted proteins | sample MGYA00519860_ERZ824978 | MGnify/ENA primary metagenome ERZ824978 (study PRJEB31778, sample SAMEA3449184) | human gut metagenome | biome: human gut; feature: human-associated habitat; material: faeces | place: United Kingdom | collected 2010/2012 ... | reverse complement strand
CCTCTACCTCGCCGAGATCGTGGTCGAGCTCGTCGATGTAGTCAGCCATAACGTCTGCGCGCTCCTCGGCATCGGTGAGATCGTGAGCAAGATCGTCAACAATGTCGATCAGCTTGAGAACGATCTTTCCCATGTCGGAGTCAGCATCAAACTTCATTCCCTCGAGCATACCCCTCAGATATGCAACCTTTTCGATGTTTTCCATGATATTACCTCCGAAAAAAACAAGTTGTCTGCGCCGGCTTTGCCGGGCAGGGAGTCAGCGTCCGCACCTTATGCGCGGGCGAGATATTCGCCGGTTCTGGTATCTATCTTGAGCTTGTCGCCGATATTGATAAAGAGCGGAACCTTGATCTGAGCGCCGGTCTCGAGAGTTGCGGGCTTGGAAGCGCCGGTAGCAGTATCACCCTTGAAGCCGGGCTCTGTGTCGGTAACCTCGAGCTCAACGAACATAGGAGGCTCAATGCTGATGAGTTCGTCGCCAGCGTACATGAGGGTTGCCTCGTCGTTTTCCTTCAGCCAGTTTGCTGCAGAACCTACGGTTTCAGCAGGAATAGACAGCTGCTCGAAGGAAGACATATCCATGAAGTTGAAATCGGTGCCATCGCTGTAGAGGAACTGCATCTTCTTGGTTTCAAGACGAACGGAGTCGAACTTGGTACCAGCGTTGAAGGTGTAGTCAACTACGCGACCGGTTTTGATGTCGCGGAGCTTGGTGCGAACGAATGCACCGCCCTTGCCAGGCTTAACATGCTGGAATTCAACGATCGTGCAGAGCTTGTTGTTGTACTCGATGCACATGCCATTACGAAAATCGGCGGTAGAGATTGCCACGTTATGCTCCTTCAAAAATGAACCATTGCAAAAATAACCTAAACATTATACCCAGAATGCTACGAGATAATAATCATCTCATGGGTACTTTGCGTAAACACCTCATACGAAGTGTCGCGGACCACGCCATAGTCCTCTAGACGCATACCGAATTTGCCCGTCAGGTAAATCCCCGGCTCCACCGTAACAACATTGCCCGCGCAAAGCGCTTTCGGATTCCTGGGCGAAAGATTGGGCGCCTCGTGTATATCGATTCCTACGCTGTGGCCAAGAGAATGGCCCATGGCGCCGCCGAAGCCCTCTTCTTCTAGAACCGCTTCAGCGTGTTGATGGACGTCGGCGCCAGAAAGCCCAGCGCGCAGCATAGCCTCGCATTCCTCGTTGGCACGACGAATGGCCCCATAGACACGACGAACTTCATCACTCGGCTCCCCCACGAACACCGTACGAGTCATGTCCGAACAATATCCCGCATAGCGAGCACCAAAATCCATCACCACAGCATCGCCAAATGCCAGTTTCGTTTCACCAGGAATCGCATGAGGAGATGCGGCATGAGCGCCCGTCGCCACAATGGTGCCAAACGCCAGCCCTTCAGCTCCCCCTTCGTACATGTAGCGATCCAACTGCAACTGAACCTCACGCTCGGTCATACCAGGCTTCATGAACGCGATAATGTTGGCGAAAGCCGCATCTGTGATGCTTTGCGCTTTTCGCATTGCCGTTATCTCGGATTCGTCTTTAACCTGACGAAGCTCTTCTACAAAGCCCGAGAGTTCCACCAAATCGATTGCCCTGCCCTCAAACGTTCGCTGCAAGGCGTGATATTCCGCCAAAGGCATCGAATCCTCAATGCCAACACGAACGATATCGCCATCGATGCAATCTGACACCTGGGCAAGTACGGCACTATGGGCCATACGGCTATTATCGACTTCAATGTCGGTATCGGCAGCAGCAGACTTCATTGCGTCAAAGTAGCGGGAATCCGTGTGCAACACACAGTTACGAGCAGAGACAACAAGGGCATGGGCTGGTTCGTCATCGAAAACACGCTCAAAGCCCGTAGCCCACGAAATGTTCGAAAGCTCACGGACGTAAAGCACATCTATCCCCTGTTCACCCATTACGGCGCGAAGGCGGGAAAGACGTTTGGGATTATGTGCCATTTCGTTCTCCTTTGTAACATTAGTCCGAAATGCATGGGAGCAATAAAAGGAACAGGGCCCAAGGCCCTGCCAATAACCTACGAGAGACTTCGCTGCCAAGCTTGAAGGTATTCCAGCACAAACTCATCTTCGAGTTCGCACACTTCCCATTCGCCACAAGCACGAGGAAGCACAAAGCGAAGCTTGCCAGAGCGCACCTTCTTGTCGCCCTTCATAAGATGAAGGAGGCGTTCGGGTTCAGCCTTCAGCCAAAGCTCAGGCAAGCCAAGGGCATCGAGCAAAGCATCCTGGGTCTGTACGAATTCCATCGATGCCCCTAGATGCGCTACTGCCAATCGGGAGGCGAAGCGCATGCCCTGCGCAACAGCATGACCATGGGAGTACACACCATAGCCCGCCTCTGTCTCAATGGCATGAGCAAGTGTGTGCCCATAATTAAGACACTCGCGCACACCTTTGGTTTCTTCTTGGTCGCGCGCTACCACCGACGCTTTGAACACGATACAACGCTGCACCGCCTCCTTGACCGTTTCCGGTTCGCGGGCAGCCAGTTGGTCGGTATGACTGTACAACCAAAAGAAAAAGTCCTCCGAATCAATAACGGCCGACTTGGCTATTTCACCGCACCCGCAAGCCCATTCCCTTCCGGGAAGCGTGGCAAGCGTGGCGACATCGGCACAAACCAGCGACGGTTGGCAAAAGGTGCCCACCAAGTTCTTACCCGACTCGAGGTTGATTGCCGTCTTTCCTCCAACAGAAGAATCGACCATAGAAAGCAAGGTGGTGGGAACCTGAACAATGCGCAGACCGCGCATGAACGTAGAACCGGTAAAACCAGCCAAATCGCCCACAACGCCGCCGCCCAAAGCAACTACGACAGAATCACGATTCAAGCCGCATTCAACCATGGCATGCCAAATCTCGGAAGCACATTCAACCGATTTTGCCGACTCCCCCGCTGGCACCGTGATAACAGAAACCTGATAACCAACCTGCTTCAGAGATGCTTTAGCGGGATCGAGGTAGCGCACAGCCACTTCTGTATCAGTGATGATAAGTGCTTTCTGATTGGCATCGAAGGCACGCATCTCAGCGCCAAGCCGATCGATCTGCCCCGCCGAAACAACCACATCATAGGCACGTTCACCAGGGATTTCCACAACAATGCGCGCCATGTACTAATCCCTCTTCACCAACACACCAGCATCAAGCAGAAGCTCAACTACCTCGTCTGCAACATCGCGAATAGTGCGGCCTTCGGTGTCCACGGAAACATCGGCAGCAGCTTCATACTGAGGCTCTCGCTCGACGATGGTTTTACGGGCAGTTTCGAGGTTCTTGAACATAGGGCGGGAATCGGTGTTGGGGATACGGGCAGCGGCTCCGTCAGCGGAAACCTTCAAATACACCACATAACCCGCCTCTTTCATGATTTGAGCGTTAACGGGACGCTTGGTAACAACACCGCCACCGCAACCAATAAGACGCGGAGAACGCTTTACCAGGTCACGCAAAACATCAGTTTCGATATCGCGAAATGCCTCTTCGCCGTCTTCGGCAAAGATGTCGGCAACGATTCGGTCTTCGCGAAACTCAAGATATTCATCAGCATCAATAGATGCAACGCCGCACGTTACCGCGATCTGCTGAGAAATACTGGTCTTACCTGCTCCCATGAAGCCGATAAAGAACACCGGCTTGGTGAGATAGAACTTGCCTGCATGCGTAGGGTGGTTTGCGGTCATGAAATAAGCTCCTCGTGATTCGTGGCGTTTTAACGGGACATCGTTTTGATACGCTCTTTGTACGAAGCGATGTTCTGCTTGATATCGGTCATATTGTCGCAGCCGAACTTCTTAAGGTAGGCATCGGCAAGCACCATTGCCACCTCGGATTCCGCAACAACGGCAGCAGCTGGAACGGCACAAGTATCGCTACGTTCTTTCGATGCTTCGGCCACTTCAAGCGTATCGAGGTTAACGGTGTTAAGCGGCGTAGTAAGCGTGGCGATGGGTTTCATCCCCACGGTAATCACCAACGGCATACCCGTGGTCATTCCGCCTTCCAGGCCACCTGCATTGTTGGATGCGCGCACAAACCCTTCCGCTTCGTCGAGAAGGATCTCGTCGTGCACCTGGCTACCCGGGCGACGCGTGGTCTCAAAGCCGATGCCGAATTCGACACCCTTGATGGCAGGAATGGAGAACAATGCGCCACCGAGCTTTGACGTTAGACGATCGGTTGGCGTTTCATACCCACCAACTGCAGGAAGAAGACCGGTTACCACGACTCGGAACACACCGCCCAGGGTGTCTCCCGCGTCCTTGGCCTTGTCGATAGCATCCATCATGCGTTCAGAAGCTTCGGAGCTGGGACAACGAACCTCACTCATCTCGATGTCGAGCGGGGTGTAGGTGGTGGCAGCGGCCATGGGGTCTTCTTCCTCCATGATCTCATCGCCGATAGACACTACATAGGAATAGATTTCAACACCAAGCTCGGCCAGGAATTCACGCGCGATGCCAGCAGCGGCAACACGCATGGTGGTTTCACGGGCGCTGGAACGCTCCAGGATGTTACGGCAATCATCCATGTCGTTCTTCAAAACACCCAACAAATCAGCGTGTCCAGGACGAGGAGTTACCTCACGAACCAGATCTTGAGGAGGCTCGCCGAACACGGACATGCGCTCAGTCCAGTTCGACCAATCGCGGTTCGCAACAGACAACGTCACCGGCGACCCAATGGTGTGACCAAAACGAACACCAGAGGTAACCGACACCTTATCCTTTTCGATTGCCTGCCTACCGCCGCGGCCATAACCACTCTGCCTGCGGGCAAGATCGGAGTTAATTGCCTTTTCAGAGATAGCCAACCCTGCAGGAACGCCCGAAACTATAGCCGTAAGAACAGGGCCATGGCTTTCACCTGCTGTTATGTATTCCATGCTGCATTCCTTATTCGATGTTAGATAAATCAAACACGATTTTAGCAAAACCACTGTTGCTCCATCGAAATAAAGTACTTTAGGTTTCGAACGTGTTACAGCTCAGCACGACCGAATTCTACGAGCAGCTCTGCGCATTCCGCGCCCCACGCCGCCATCACCGATGACGTTGCCAAATAATCACAGCCTGCAGCAATTGCCGCATCGCTATAGCAAGTACTTTCACCACAAAGGTCGCACACGATATGACCAGGCCCAAAGGCAATACCAGCCTGGCTAAAATCTTCAGCGCAGAAAACAAGATCCGCCGAAGCAATACGAGAAGCTGCCGCAACGGTTCCAAACAGGAACGAGGCGTTGTCGTAGGCACGGGTTGCGGAAAGGTGACCAACGCGCTTCTGCTCAGTATCGATGATCTGGGTACGTTCCTTGCCAAACGCCTCCAAGAATGCAAGCAGGTTGTTACGTGTGCGTTCTTTTTCCGCCCCCAGCAAGGTAATCTCACTCACACCTGCACGCGCGCATTCGTACACCACGTCAAGAGCCGAACTACCCGATCCCAGAACAACAGCCTTCGCACCGTACAAGGGAAGGAAGAGCCGCTCCATTTCATCGATAGCAACACGAGCATATTGGCTAAGGGCAAGAGTATTCTTTCCTCCACGATAGAGAATATCGGCACCTTGCGCCAAACGTGCCGATGCACCCTGAACCTTACCAGCCTCGAATACCGCCTGACGAAATTGGGCGGAGACCACAAACGCATGGCTCCTCTTTGCCGAAAGCAGGGCCGCAGCTTCACTACGCGTGTGGCACTCTTCGATTGCCACGCTCCACGAAGCGGTCTTTTCCATAAAGGAGCGGCGAAACGAAGCAGCAACAGGCGCTATGGCGGGCGACGCTAGGAATGTAAGGTTTCGCATGCGCTTGCCCCCTCTGGCTCTTTATCGGAAATGAAGGCACGCTCAATAGAGCGAACGAACATCGTATGCTTTAGGTCTTCCTCCACCAACGGACATACCAGATATGCTTTCATGCCGGCAAGATGCGCCCCTATAACATCGGTTGAAAGTTGATCACCAATCATCAAAGTGTTTTTCCGCGTGCCCCCAATTTTATTGCGCGCCATGACGAACCCGTGCGGAAGAGGCTTGAGGGCCTTGGCCACGATAGGAAGATCAAGCTCACGAGCAAGGTCGAATACGTTACCGTGAAAATTATTCGAGAGAAAGCACATCTTCACACCAGCAGCACGAACACGCACCAGCCACCGACGCACATCAGCAGGTACCTGATGGTCGGCGCGAGAAAGAATGGTGTTATCGATATCAAGCAGCACGTGCGTAAAGCCCTTGCCGACAATGTCCCATTCAACATTGATGGCACTCGTTCGCGAAAAATAGCGGTCAGGTTGGATAAGAGACATCGCTACCTCAATAAAGCCTACGAATGATCGGCGATGGTCTTCTGGTGCTCTTCGTAGGTTTTATCGAAGAAGTAATCGACCCCACCTTGATCGTTGGTCCAAAACGAGAAGAAATAATAGTCACCGAAGTTGCGTTCAGGAGAAAGAACCGCGTGCAGCGAATCGATGCTCGGGCTGCAAATCGGCGTGGGGGGCAAGCCCTTGGTTACACGGGTGTTGTACGGACTCTTAGTTGACCAGTCGTACGTATCGAGATTGTCCCCCACCTCATAAGCCGTGGTTGCATCGCTGCCCAACGTGCCATACGACGGATCGCCGGAATTGCCCAAGCGATTGTAGAAAACGGCGGCTACCTTGGTGCGCGTGTCGTTAGTGGCTTCCTTTTCCACGATGGAGGCAAGAATCAATGCGTCATAGTTAGACATATCCTTGCTACGCGGATACGAAAAATCGAGAGACGTTACCTCAGAGCGATATTGATCGAGCATCTGACGCACCACGTCTTCAGCAGATGCGTTAACAATCAGCTCGTACGTTTTGGGGAACAGGAACCCTTCGACCGAGTTCTTGCCAGCATCGGTTAAGAACGTGTATTCCTTTGCGTACTTGGAAGCGTCCGAGGCTGCGGTTTTGAATTGGTCGGCGGTGATAGAACCGTTATAGGCTTTTTCCACCGCGGCAGCTATTGAATCGAGCGTAGCTCCTTCGGGAACCACCAAATTAGTTATGTTGGCAGTGGGACCGGCAACGAGCGCGTCCACCAATTCTTCGTTGCTCATGCCGCCTTCGAAGGAATAGACGCCTGGTTTGAGTGAAGAGGCAGCGCCCTTGGCATTCGCGACAGCGGTGAATTCGCCCTTACGAATGACAAGGCCCGCATCGTAGAGGTTGTCTGCGATAACGGGCAATATAGAACCTTCGGCAATCTGTACTGTGACCTGCTGTCCATCGGGAGCCAAATGATCATTTGCGGCTTCCGCGCAACTGGTGTTCACGAAGAGCGCCACGATGATGACAACCACGACCGCTACAGCAGCGATTAAGGCTATGAGCGGCGCTTTCGACTTCTTCGGGCGAATCGCCGAAGTGTCGTATGTACGGAATTCCTTTTCGCCCCTCGCATGGGCAGCGCGAGCCGCATGTGTGGACTTGCGGGAATACGTAACCTTCCTAGGACTCATTTGCCTCACCTTTCAAAGAACCAGCCATGCGCTTGTCGAGCCACGACTGGAGAAACAACGACGCAGCGATCATATCAACCTTACCGCGCATTTCCTTTTCAGAAAAGCCTTGCTCGCGCAAAGAGCGCTTTGCCTCTGAAGAACTGAGCCTTTCATCGGAAAACTCCAATGGAAGACCAAGCTTGGAGGCAACTTGCTGGGCAACCTCACGAATAGACTGCGCTTGCGGGCCCTTTGCGCCACCCATAGTAAGAGGCAAGCCAGACACTATCAGTTCCGGTTCCCAATCTTCGCACAAGCGGCGAAAGTTTGGTGCGTTGGCACGCACTTCTTCGGTGGGAAGAACGCACAGAGGGGTGGCAATTTTTTCTTGAGGGTCACTGATGGCAATACCGCAGCGAACCTTGCCGATATCAAGAGCCATGATTCTCACGTGTGCGTTCCTCCCTTCCGTTACCTGTTTTATGCGAACAGCTTGCGTGCGGCATCAAGCGCAGCATCGATGCCAGAAACATCCTTGCCGCCAGCTTGCGCCATGGTGGGCTTACCGCCACCGCCGCCCTTGATCTCGCGGGAAATCTGCTTGATTACCGCACCAGCATTGAAGCCCTTTTCAACTGCTTCGTCAGTACCTGCAGCAAGCAAAATAGGTGTGCCCTGATTGTCGGAAGCCAACACACAAGCGCCGGCTTCAGGAAGGCGAGAGCGTACGATATCCCAGAAATTACGCATACCGCCAGCATCGATGCCGTCCTTGCGGTAGATAAATACCGGGTAGTCGGAACCAACGGTGAACTGGTCGAGAGCTTCAGGGAGCTCACCCGTTGCAGCAGCAGCCTTATTAGCCTTGCGTTTGGCATTAAGATCGCGCAGCTGCTTGATATTGGCCTCAACGCGGGCCTGGACATCGGATGTGGGCACACGCAAAGTAGCGGAGAGCTCCTTCATCTGATGCTCAAAGCCATTGAGATAAGTCAAAGCATCGTAGGAAGTGAAAGCCTCGATACGACGAAGGTTTGCACCGACGCTGCTTTCAGAGACGATCTTCACCAATCCAATTTCAGCAGTGTTGGCAACATGGCAACCACCGCACAACTCGCTGGAGAAATCGCCCACCTTAACAACGCGAACCACATCGCCATACTTTTCGCCGAACAGAGCGGTAACACCCTCTTCGCGAGCCTCGGCAAGCGAGGTTTCGAAGATGTTCGTTGCGGTAGCGGACATGATAACGCTGTTGGCGAGTTCTTCGACCTGCTTCAGCTGCTCAGGCGTAACCGACTCGAAGTGAGTGAAGTCGAAGCGAAGACGATCAGGGCCAACATAGCTACCAGCCTGCTTGACGTGAGCACCAAGAACCTGACGAAGGGCAGCATGCAGAATATGAGTACACGTGTGGTTGCGTGCAATGCAAGCACGACGCTTAACGTCAACCTGCGCGGAAACGGCCATGCCAACCGTAAGCACCCCAGAGGCAACGGTGGCAACATGACATACCAAGCCCTTTTCAGGCGCTTTGGTATCGGTTACCTGAAGCTCCACACCATCAGCGGTGATGGTGCCCGTATCGCCAACTTCGCCACCCATTTCAGCGTAGAACGGAGTAACGTTAAGCACAACTTCACCCTGTTCACCAGCAGAAAGAGAGTCAACGCGCTCACCATTGCGGACAATTCCTATATGGGGCTGATTTCCGCTTCGGTGCTGGAGTTTGAAAAACCGTGGGAACAAACCACCACGGTGCTTACCGCGTTCCCGATGGGGAAATACGGGCTGCCCGAAACAAGCAGCGCGGGCGATACGCTTTATGGAGATAAGCGTGTGCAGATGGCGTTTCGGGTGCAGCCCGGTGAACGCCGCCTTTCCTGCCGGTTTGCGCGCTTCCTTGGAGAAGACGCGCTGGAACTTGAACTTACACTTGCTCAGCCGCCGATGGATTCCATGGTGATCGCAACCCCCTTTGATGCGCCCCGTGCATTCTATTACAATCAAAAGATCAATTGCATGCCCGCCTCCGGCGTGATGACGCTCGGAAGCCGCCGCTTTGAATTTGCGCCGGAAACAAGCTTCGGTACGCTCGATTGGGGCCGTGGCGTTTGGACTTATGACAACACCTGGTACTGGGGAAACGGGAACGGGATCGTGAACGGCAAACCGTTTGGCTTCAACATCGGTTACGGCTTCGGCAACACCTACGCCGCCAGTGAGAACATGCTGTTCTACGGCGGGAGGGCCCACAAGCTCAGCAAGGTGCGGTTCCGTATCCCCGTGAAGGACGGGCGGGAGGACTATCTCAGCCCGTGGACGTTCACCTCCGACGACGGGCGGTTCGAGATGGACTTCGCGCCCATCCTTGACCGGGCGGCCTGTACGGACTTCAAGCTGCTGAAGTCCGACCAGCATCAGGTGTTCGGACGGTTCACCGGCCGGGCCGTGCTGGACGACGGCACGGAGATCCACGTCAGCGACTTTCTGGGCTTTGCGGAGAAGGTGGAGAACAAGTGGTGACAGGCGCCGCGTTAACAGGTACTTAACTTCCGATTTACGAGAACTTAACAAGCAGGCGGATGCTCCTGATGGGGCGTCCGCTTGTTTCTTTATAAGAAAACAGTTGTAAAATGTCGCATATAGCGGCGAAATACGATGTAATCGCAAAATTAGCGTAGTGAATAATGCGGATAAACGGCGCAGGGAGCGCCGTGTTTACCGCTAAGAAAATGTTAAAAGTGGAGAAAGCTGTGCTAAAATTTTATAAATATTGCTAATTGCAGGAATTGGCGGGATACGGTATACTTTAACATGACCCACAGGAAACACTTTCGTGTGGGTCGTCTGCACCGGCGGCGTGCTGCCGGTGCAGGAAGGCTAAGGGAAAGAAAAAATTGTAAGGAGAGAAAGCAATGGAAGAAAGAAAAGGCTTTGGAACCAATTTCGGTTTCCTGATGGCCGCGGTCGGCTCGGCGGTCGGCCTGGGCAACATCTGGGGCTTCCCCAATAAGATGGGCGCCTGCGGCGGCTTCACGTTCCTCATCATTTACCTCATTTTGGCTGTTTGCTGCGGCTTCATCGTCATGGTGGGCGAGCTGGCCATTGGTCGTAAGACAGGCAAGGGCGCTGTGGCGGCATATAAGGCCCTTAGCAAGAAGTTCAGCTGGATGGGCTGGATGGGCATCCTGTCCGCGTTCTTCATCCTGTTCTTCTACTGCGCTCTGGGCGGCTACTGCATTAAGTATGTGGTGCTCAATGTAGGCGACCTGTTCGGCGCGGGCTTTGGCGCCAGTGCCATCGCCGCCGCGTCGGCGGACGCGGCCAGCGCCTCTCTGGGCGACGCGGTGTTCGGCGCTTTCATGTCCAGCACCACCGAGGCCATTATCTATGGCTTGATTTTCGTGGTGCTGACTATGCTTATCGTTCTCGGCGGCGTCGGCGGCGGCATCGAGAAGGTCTGCTCCGTGGGTATGCCTGCCCTGTTCGTGGCTCTGCTGATCTGCATCATCCGCGCCTGCACGCTGGACGGTGTGGACACCACCGTGCAGGTGCTCCAGGCGGACGGCTCCCTGGTGGAGCACGTGATCCACGGCAGCGCCCTGGATGGCCTGAAGTACATGTTTGCCCCCGGCTGGGCTACTGAAAATGGATACTATGTTCCCGCCTCCGCCGTCATCGATGGCGTGAAAATGTCCGCGGTGGAGATCAACGGCGTCATGCAGCGCATCGTGACCTTCAAGCAGGAGACACCCGACGTCCTGACCGTGCTGGCTACCGCCGGCGGCCAGATGTTCTTCTCCCTGTCCCTGGGTATGGGCGCCATGATCACCTACGGCTCCTATCTGCAGAAGAAGGAGAACATCCAGAAGAACGCGCTGCTGATCGTGGTCATGGATACGATGGTGGCTCTGATGGCCGGCCTGTGCGTGCTGCCCGGTCGCTTCGCTCTGGATCCCTCCGGCGCAGTGGGTGGCCCGTCCCTGCTGTTCGTCACCATGCAGAACGTGTTTAGCCGCATGGGCGGCCTCGGCCCCATCTTCGGCATCCTGTTCTATCTGCTGGTGGTCTTTGCCGCTATCTCCTCCTCTATCTCCCTGCTGGAGGTCATCGTGGCTCACTTTGTGGATAAGGCCCGCGACGAGGGCAAGGGCGACAAGCGCAAGAGCTATACCCTCATCGCCGCCGCCTGTGTGGGCCTGGGCTGCATCCTGGTCTGCGCTGACCGTCTGGGTGCCAGCAGCTTCTCGCCTGCGGAATTGCTGAACATTGCAAATCCCAAGACCTGGGCTGCCGACTGGCTGGACTTCTGGGATGCGCTGTCCGAGGGCGTTATGATGCCGCTGGGCGCGCTGCTGATGTCTCTGATGATCGGCTGGGAGATCGGCCCCGAGTTCGTCAAGGAAGAGACGGAGCAGTCCGGTCATGCCATGGGCAGCTACGGCTTCTTCAAGGTCTGCGTCAAGTTCATCACCCCGCTGTGCATGATCCTCATCCTGTACGGCCAGATCAAGGAGTTCTTCTTCTAAGTAAATGCAGAACGCCGGAGCATTGCTCCGGCGTTCTTTCTGCCATAAAAAGGCCGGGCGCTTTCAGCGCCCGGCCTTTTGCTTACTTAAGCGTAATGCTGTTTTGCAGTACGGCAACGCTGTACAGCAGCAGTACATCCGCCCCCTCCGGGAATTCCGTCACCCGTGCCAGCGCGTCTGTGGCCATATACCGGATATCGACCACATAGACGGTGCGGTAGCCGCCCGCCAGCAGCGGCACAAGGCTGCTGCCGAAGGAATCCCGGAACACGATCAGCGTCCGGTCGTTGTCCGCCGCCGGGTTTTCGATCCGCAGCAGCGCCTTCGGTCCGCCCAGAAACAGATCATAGGGCGATTTCTCCGCCGCGGTAAAGTCGTATACGCCGCCGGTGCTGTCCGTTTCATAGTCGTATACCGTGCAGCCCTCCAGCACCGGTGTACTGATGTAGGAGAGTATATCCGCCGTCAGCGGCTCCGCCGTCTTGCCCCAGTAGCTGCCGTGAAATTCGCCCGCCAGCGCGCACAGCGTCTCCTCCGTCGTGTCCGGCACAGGCGCGCCCATGGCCTCCAGTATGGCCTGCGCCACGGCGGAAAGACGCTCCTGCCGCCAGTGGGGATCGGTACGGTAATAGTCCTCCAGCGCCAGCAGCGGCGCGATGTCGATGATCTCCACCGGCAGCCGCTGCGCCAGATAGTCCGCCGTCTCCTGGGCCCCGGCGGGCGTGTAGCCCTCCGGCGTCTCCATAAAAGCGGCCTTATCTGGGATCACGCTCATATATACGTGTTCCGACCCGGGGAAATATGCCTCCAACAGGTGAGAAAACCGTTTTACGGCGAAGTCCAGTGATTTCTCGTCCCACGGTGCGTCGGTGGCGGCGGCATAGCCACGGTACACATATACCTCCGGCAGCGTATCCTCCTGCACCCGCCGGGTGGGAATGGCGGCAGCAGCTATGACCATAGCCGCTGCCGCCAGCAGAAATACGCCTCGCTCTATCCAGCGCTTCACAGGATGGCCTCGTCGTAGACGGGCTGCACGCCGAAGATGCCGTTCAGGTGGGACAT
>ERZ824978.3083-NODE-3083-length-13152-cov-5.575246_pt1 | contig 13152 bp, 14 predicted proteins | sample MGYA00519860_ERZ824978 | MGnify/ENA primary metagenome ERZ824978 (study PRJEB31778, sample SAMEA3449184) | human gut metagenome | biome: human gut; feature: human-associated habitat; material: faeces | place: United Kingdom | collected 2010/2012 ... | reverse complement strand
ACAAGAACGAGACCGCTCCCATCTTCGAGGTTGCCGATTACGGCATCACCGGCGACCTGTTCAAGGTCGTTCCCGAGCTGATCGAGTCCATCAAGGCCGCCAAGGCTGCGAAATAAGAGGTTCCTCCCTCAAAAAACAGGCTGTCCGGTTTGAACAGCCTGTTTTTTACCCCCATAAAGGCGTTTTATGTACCCCATAAACCGCCTTTATGTACCGATTTCCCCCGTTATGCGTCCCCATTTCTTGACCTTTGGGGCTGATTTTGCTATACTAATGTTTTATTGAGCGGAAAGGAGGCGGCGCAATGGACGCCCACGAACTGCACATTCAGCTGGATCCTGCCAAGCGGGCCAGCGACGATATTTATGAGCAGCTCCGCGCCCTCATCACCTCCGGCGCGCTGAAGCCCGGCGACCGGCTGCCCTCGGAGCGGGCCATGATGGCGGAGCTGCAGCGCAGCCGCCCCACCATCCGGGAAGCACTGAAGCGGCTGGAGCAGGGCGGATACGTCACCTCCACCCAAGGTGCCTCCGGCGCGGTGGTGCAGGAGCTAAGCCTTCACGCCGCCGAGGAGCCGCTGAAGGACATGATCCAGCTGAGTCAGGTGTCCCTTTCCGAGCTGAACGAATACCGCCAGAGCAACGACTCCACCATCGCCGCGTGGGCCGCCAAGCGCCGCACCGACGAGGATCTGGCCGATCTGCACCAGTGCGTGGCGGAGGCGGAGGCCTCGCTGAACGACTACGAGCGCTTTATTGAGCTGGACGTCCGCTTCCACAGTCTGCTGGCACGGGCCAGCGCCAATCAGGTGGCCATCATTGTTACGGAGGTGCTGGGCAACGTGGAAAAGGAGACGCTGCGCAGCAAAATGCTGACCCTGACCCCGGAGGGACGGATCGCGCTGGGCCGCCGCATTCTGGATACCCACAGCATCATTCTGGAGGCCATCCGGCAGCAGGACAGCCGGGCCGCCCGCAGCGCCATGCAGACCCACACCAAGGCCGCAGGCCGCGACCTGCAACTGTAAAGGAGGGCGCAGACATGACCTTGCAGCAGCTGAAATACGTATCCATGGTGGAGAAATGCGGCTCCTTCAGCCGGGCCGCCCAAAAGCTGTACGTCTCCCAGCCCAGCATCAGCAATCTGGTGAACGCGCTGGAGGAGGAGCTGGGCATCACCATTTTCACCCGCTCCTCCACCGGCATTGCCATCACCAACGAGGGGCGGGAGCTGCTGAAGCTCAGCAACCGCCTGCTGCGGGACGCCGACTACATCAGCGAGTATTTCCACAGCGACACGGAGCAGGAAAAGCCCTCCTTCTTCCTCAGCAGCCAGCACTACGACTTCGTGGTCAGCGCCTTTGAAGAATTTGTGGGCGGCATCGACGCCGACCGCTATACGCTGGGGCTGAACCAGACCCAGACCGCCGCCGTCATCGAGGACGTGCGCAAGCAGTACAGCGACATGGGCGTGATCTTCCTGTCGGACGTGAACCGCCGCCACATGCTGAAGGTGCTGGAGGACAACAACCTGGAATTCCACAGCGTATCCCGCGCCGCGCCCCACGCCTTTCTGTCGGTGGAGCATCCGCTGGCCAAGCGGGAGAGCGTGACGCCGGAGGAGCTGATGGACTACCCCTGCATTGTCTATGAGCAGGACGGCGACTCCCCCGGCTTCTTCTCGGAGGAGATGATGCTGCCCAATTTCTACCCCCGGAAGGTGGTCTACATCAGCGACCTGTACGTAAGCACGGCGCTGATGCGGGGCTGCAACGCCTACGATATCGGCACCGGCGTGATCTCAAAGCGGCTGTCCCGCGAGGTGGCCTGCGTGCCTATCGCCACCGACGACCGGGTAGATATCGGCTGGATCGGCATTCGGGACAGGGCGCTGCGGCCCATTGAGCGCTCATTTCTGGACTGCATGACCCGGCAGCTCCACGCCGCACAGGGGTAAAGCTTTTTCTTATGGAGCGCCATAGGTTCGCGGTATTTCCCTCCTGACGAAAAATGTGATATGCTGACAGGCAAGAAAACAAAGCTGCCTGTCAGCATTTTTTATGGAGGTGCGTTATGAGCCAGTTGATCCTGAAGCATCCGGATTTTCAGCCGGAGAACGTAAAATTTGACACGGTGGAGGTTCACGCCGGTGAGCCCCGCGATACCTACGGTTCCCTGATCCCGCCCATTTACCAGACCTCTACCTTCTACTTTGCCTCCACCGACGACGCGGTGGAGGCCTGCGGCGACTACGCCGAGAGCTTCGCCTACAGCCGCATCACCAACCCCTCCCTGGACTACATGGAGCAGAAGCTGGCGGCGCTGGAGCACGGCAAGGGCGCGGTGTCCTATGCCTCCGGCATGGGTGCGGTGGCCGGTGCGCTGTTCGCAGCGCTGAAATGCGGCGACCACGTGATCTTCACCAAGGCCAAGTATTCCGGAACCGAGGACATTACCAGCGACTGGCTGCCCCGGTTCGGCATTGAGCACGACTCCTTCCAGGCCGATCATCTGGAGGAGCTGGAGCCCCTTATCAAGCCAAACACCAAGGTCATCTACGTAGAGACCCCCGCCAATCCCACCATGGTGCTGGTGGATCTGGCGGAGGTGGCGAAGATCGCCCACCGCCACGGCGCGAAGGTTTTTGTGGACAATACCTTTGCCACCCCCTACAACACCAATCCGCTGGATCTGGGCGTGGACGTGGTGATCCACAGCCTGACCAAGTACATCGGCGGCCACGGCGACCTGCTGGGCGGCGCGGTGATCTCCAACGATACAGAATTCCTGCGCCAGTGCCGTCTGGGCACGCTGATGCATTTCGGTGCGGTGATGGCGCCCTTTACGGCGTTTCTGGCATGCCGGGGCATGAAAACACTGGGCGTGCGGATGCGGCAGCATAACGAAAACGCCCTGAAGATCGCCCGCTGGCTGGAGGCCGATCCTCGCATCGAGACGGTGCGCTATCCCTTCCTGGAGTCCAATCCCCAGTACGACATTGCCAAAAAGCAGATGCGGGGCGGCGGCGGCATGATCTCCTTCGACGTGAAGGGCGGCCTTGAGGCCGGCAAGAAGTTCATCAACAGCCTGAAGCTGTGCACGCTGGCGGTTTCGCTGGGCGACACGGAGACGCTGGTGGAGCAGGCGGCGGCCATGACCCACACCATGATCCCCAAGGAGGTGCGGGAGGCCGCAGGCATCACCGACGGCATGATCCGCATGTCCGTGGGTCTGGAGGATCCCGACGATATCATCGCCGATCTGGATCAGGCGCTGAGCCGCTGACAAGGAGGGTATCACATGGAATTTTTTGTACAGCAGGCCGTGCTGGACGCGGGCGTGAAGATCATCTTCCCCGTGATCCGGGGCATGGACAACACGGTGGAATCCGATGAGTGGAAGGCCTATCGCACCCGGAAGCTCCATGAGCTCTATGAACAGTACGCGGAGCTGGACGTACACGCTGACCCGGTACTGGAGGGCTTCAACATCCTCCACGACGACACGGGCGTAAAGCGCCGCAAGAACATCCCCGCCAGCGAGAACCTGATCAAGCTTCTGAAAAAGGGACAGGGCGAGATGTTCTACATCAACACGGCGGTGGATATCTACAACCTGCTTTCGCTGGAGAGCAAGCTGGCGCTGGGCGCCCACAACATTGACAAGGTGGACGGCAACGTAACGCTGCGGTTTACCGACGGCACCGAGCGGTTCGTGCCGCTGGGTCAGACGGAGCCTGTGCCGGTAGCGCCCCACGAGTACTGCTACTGCGACGACAGCAACGAGGTGCTGTGCCGCCTTGAGATCCGGCAGGTGAACAAGACGGCGGTGGACGAGACGGCCAAGAACGTGTTCTACATCGTGCAGGGCAACAAGGCGACGCCCGACGAGCTTTTGTGGGACACCGCCCGCAAGCTGATCGCGGACACAGAGAAATACTGCGGCGGCAGCGGTGAGATCGTTGTGCCTAAAGTTTTAACATAAATGCGGGATGAGGGGACTTTTGTCCCCTCATTCTGCTGTTTTCAGGCCGGAAAACAATGGCGTATTGACGAAAAGGGCTTTTTGCACTATAATTCTTTCATATGCACCGCGCATCTGCCTCTGGTTTTTGCGCAAAAAAGGAGGAACCCCCGTGAAACAAATCAAGATCCCCGCCATGCTGCTGGCACTGGCGCTGACGCTGACGGCCTGCGCCGCCGGGCAGAAAACGTTCCAGCGCGGCAGCGTGGAGGGCCGGACGTATACCAGCGAATTTCTGGGCCTGACCTGTACCGCGCCGGAGGAATTCGCCTATCTCAGCGATCAGGAGATCGCGGAAATGAACAGCATTACGCTGGAAAGCGGCGAAGATCTGGCCTCTGCCATGAAGCAGCGGCTGGAGGACGGCGGACAGGTGCAGGACATGTATCTGATGACCGAGGACGCGCTCCACCGGGTCGGCATCACCGTGGACAAGGTGACAGACGGCAAGACCGCCGTGGACATGGCAGCCTTTATTGAAAACGGCATCGCCCAGGCGGAGGAATACTACGCCGCCATCGAGGGCATGACGGACGTGGGCGCCGCCGCCCAGACCACGAAATTCCTTGGCGGCGAGTATGACAGCATCCTGACCACCGCCACCTACAACGGCTTCCCCACCCAGTCGCTGCAGGTCTGTATCCCGCTGGAGCAGTACATCTGCGTCGTCACCTTCACCAGCTATGTGGAGGATCGCACCGACGAGATGATGGGCTTTTTCAGCACCATCGCCGCAAGTAAATAACGCACGCAAAAGGGACTGCTTCGGCAGTCCCTTTTTGCGAAAAAAGCGCCCTGCGGAGAAATTCACCGTTGACCACCGCGCCCCTTTACGATACACTGGTCTTACAGGGTTTCCCAATTTTGTGATTCAGGAGGAGAGTCGATGGAAAATTTACTTCCCGCATTGATCCTGCCGCTGGTGATCGCGCTGATGGTATGGCTGGGGCTCCGCAGCCGGAAGAGCGCCATCGCGGGCTACGAGGATGACAAGCAGCGCTACACCGCCACTGCCACCATGACCGTGACCGATATCAGACAGGAGGACGTGGAGCGCTGGGAGGAGCAGGAGGACGGCACCAGCCGCCTGATGCGATATGTGGTCTATCTGCCCACCTATGAGTACACGGTGGACGGCAAGACCTACACCTATTCCAGTCGTCAGGACTGGGGCAGTCCCAAGGGCGTGGGACGGCAGAAAACGGGGTGGTACGACCCCAAAAGGCCCGACCTGATCCGGGAGGATAAGCCCAGAAAGCCGCTGCTGGGCGGCGGGATCTTCTTCCTGTTCGCGGCTATCTGCCTGTTGGCGGAGATCCTGGTGATCCGGGATATGATTATCTGGGGACTTTAACTTATGGCAAAAAAGCACCGTGGACATTGTCCACGGTGCTTTTTTATTCTTCCGTATACCGGCGGAGGACGTGCTCGCTGGTCAGCACCAGATCGTGGGGGATCACCGCCCGGTCGCCGGGATGGCAGTCCAGTCCTGTCACGTCCACCATGGTATGGGTCAGGCCCGGCGGCGCGATCACCGGAGCCTCCGCCCCGTGGAGGAGGACGTATTTCCGCCGCTGCTTCCAGAAGGCCCGCAAGCCGCGGTCACGGTAGGTGAACGCGCCGTCGGAAGTGCCTGCCGCCAGAACGGCCACCTCGGTATCCCGCCGCAGCAGCGTGTCGCCGTAGCCCACGCGGTCGCCTTTTTTCAGGCGACGCACGGTGCAGACCTCCGCCTCCAGCACGGCGGCAGGCGTGCCGCCGCAGCAGCCAGTCAGGCCAGAGCCGATGCGCACCGCATCCAGCCGGTATTGGGGTACGTCCGCCGTGCGGGTGGCGGCGATGTGCCGCAGCCCCACGGGATAGCCGTCCAGCTCCAGCAGCACCCGGCTGAACCGGGCAAACTGCTCCGGCGCGGCGGCAGCGCCCCGGAAGTGGGAGAAGATTCCCTGCACCCGCAGGTTGTCCAGCGCGAATACCCGCTTCATCTCCTCCGTCTGCTCCGGCAGAAAGCCGAAGCGGCCAAAGCCGGAATCCACCGCCAGATGCACCCGCGCATCCATGTGCAGCGCGTCGATGGCCTGGGCCTGAGCCAGACTCTCCACCGACAGAATGACCCGCCGCTGTAACAGCGCCCGCAGCAGCGGCAGCTCGTGAACGCAGCACAGAAGCAGCAGGTCGGTTTCCGGCTGTGCCAGTGCCAGCGCTTCCTCCGGCGTGGCACAGGCAAACAGGGTGACGCCCTGCCGCGCCAGCAGGTCCCGCAGCGGCTGTGCGCCAAGGCCGTAGCCGTTGCCCTTGAGAATGGGGATCACCTGTCCGGCATCGGCATAGCGCCGGTAATTTTGCAGGAGAGCCCCGGTATTGACGATCAATTCTGCCATGATAAGCTCCTTGTGGGGTATAGTGGATCACGTACATATGGTAAACGCGTCAGGCGGCGAAAATGTTTCGCCGCGCCGCTGTTTTCCCAGTATGCCTCGCCAGCGGGGAAATATGCCTTTATCCATCTACTTGCCGTTTTCCGCCCTTTGACGCGAAATTGGCAGAAAAACAGGAAAGACACGTCGCTGACGTGTCTTTCCTGTTTGAGCTTGTCAAAAAAGGGCATAGCCCTTTTTTGACAAAATTAGGAATCGCTCCGACCCGCGCTTTTTCTACTGGAGTGCGGCAAAAATCAAGACGGATGCTACGGCGGCACAGCCGCCGAGATCGGATGCTAAAAATATGCCACCGGCATATTTTCTTAACGCACCGACGCGGCAAAAATGATTCAACTTGTTCGCCGCCATAACGGGCGCGAATTCTGCGAAGCTTTTTTGACAGACTGAGAAGGAAGGACACATTCCGTATCCTTCCTTCTTTATTTGAGAGAGAAAACAATTTCCGGATCAGCGTTACGCGGCGGCGTGGCTGGGGGTGAAGGCGGTACGAGCATTGCGGCGAACTTCGCGGTCGCGCTCCATCAGATTGGCCTTGGCCGTGCTCCAGGTGAATACCGCACCCAACAGCATGGGCAGATATCCGCCGGCTTCACGGATAGGCGCGTCGGCAGCAGTCATCAAAAAGGCGGTCGCCACCACCAGCACGAGGGAGACGATGGAGATCATAACGTAAGTAGAAATGTTTTTCATGGTAGTTTCCTCCTTAACACATATTTTGTAGTGTTTTTTACTCTGTGACTGTATAGTAGAATATTTAACAAGAAAAGTAAAGCTACAGAATATTATAATGCATGACAGTTTTACTAACAGTACAAGTATAAAGGAAATCCTCCGCAAAGCAGAGGATTTCCTTTATACTTGTATCGCTTACTTGACGCAGATGGTCTCGATCTCCACCAGAGCGCCTTTGGGCAGTGCGCCGACCTCCACAGCGGAGCGGGCGGGATACTGACCCTCGGTAAAGAACTCGGCGTACACCGCGTTCATGGCGGCGAAATCGCCCATATTCTGCAGGAACACGGTGGTCTTGACCACATTGTCCATGGTCAGGCCGGCCTCGGTCAGAATGGCCTTGATATTGGTCAGCACCTGACGGGTCTGCTCGGTGATGCCGCCGGGGACAAACTCGCCGGTAGCGGGATCAAAGGGCACCTGACCGGAGGTGACAACAAAAGTGCCGCAGTCGATGGCCTGGGAATAGGGGCCGATGGCGGCGGGCGCGTTGGTGGTGGAAATGATCTTCTTCATGGGGACGTCCTCCTTCTTATATACTGTGCTCCTATGGTACACCAGCAGCGGCAAAAAGTCAACGAGGAACCAATCCCGCACCCCCGCCGTATACTGATGCAGGGAGAGGCATCTCTCCCGCAAGGTCTTATGGACGAAAAAGGGAGGCACATATGAACAACATCATCTCGATCCGGGACGCCGCCCTGACCTATCAGGCCCGCAATGGCGAGGTGGAAGCGCTGGGCGGCGTATCCTTTGATGTGGCGGAGGGGGAATTCGTCAGCATCGTGGGGCCCTCCGGCTGCGGAAAATCCACGCTGCTGGGCGTGCTGGCGGGACTGGAGACGCTGGACGGCGGCGCGGTGTCGCTGTACGGCCAGCCGGTGACGGGCGCCAGCGGCCGGATGGGCTTCATGCCCCAGCGGGATCAGCTGTTTGAATGGCGCTCCATCCGGGACAATGTGATGCTGGGGCTGCAAATTCGCCGCGACCGCGACCCGGCCCACCGCGACCACGTGGAAACGCTGTTGAAGCGCTACGACCTGTCGGAGTTCGCCGTCAAGCGGCCCGACCAGCTGTCCGGCGGCATGCGGCAGCGGTGCGCCCTGATCCGCACGCTGGCTATCGGGCCGGATATCCTGCTGCTGGATGAACCCTTCTCGGCGCTGGACTATCAGACCCGGCTGGCGGTGTCCGGCGATATCTGGCGCATCATCCGCTCCGAGGGCAAAACCGCCCTGCTGGTGACCCACGACATTTCCGAGGCCGTCAGCATGTCGGATCGGGTGGTGGTGCTGTCCCGGCGGCCCGCCACGGTCAAGGCGGTGTTTGACATGGGAGAGCTGCGGCAGATGGATCCCATGAAGCGGCGGGAAAATCCCGCCTTTCCCCGGTATTTCGATGCCATATGGAAGGAGCTGGAGCTGCATGATTGAACCTGCCGTGTCGCCCAAGCGGGCGATGTATCTGCGGGATGTGCGGCGGCAGAGCCGCCGGGTGCGGCTGTGGCAGCTGGCAATTTTAGTGGGCTTCTTCGCCTTCTGGGAACTGAGCTGCCGCGTCGGTCTCAGCGACGGCTTTCTGGTCAGCAGTCCCAGCCGCATCGCCGCCACGTTTCTGAGCCTGTGCCGCAGCGGTGACGTACTGCTGCACGTAGGCGTCTCCTGCTGGGAGACGGCAGTGGGCTTCCTGCTGGGCACCGCCGCCGGAACGGTGGTGGCCGTGGCCATGTGGTGGTGGCCCACCCTGAGCCGTGTGCTGGATCCGTATCTGGTGGTGCTGAACGCGCTGCCGAAAACAGCCCTCGGCCCCATCTTCATCGTGTGGATGGGCGCCGGAACCGGCGCCATCATCGTCATGACGCTGGCTATCTCGCTGATCGTCACCATTCTCAACATGTACGAGGGCTTCCGCGCCACGGACGCCCAGAAGACCCGGCTGATGGCCGCCATGGGCGCCAGCCGCTGGCAGCTTTTGCGGATGCTGGTGTTTCCCGCCAACTACGCCACGCTGCTGAACACCCTGAAGGTCAACGTGGGCCTTTCGTGGGTAGGCGTTATCATGGGCGAGTTTCTTGTCTCACGGGCCGGTCTTGGGTATCTGATCGTTTATGGCTCCCAGGTGTTCAACATGGATCTGGTGATGACCAGCGTGTTGCTGCTGCTGGTGGCCGCGGTGGTCATGTACCGGCTGGTGCTGTGGGTGGAAAAAATACTGTATCATTTATTGGGGGTAAAAGCATGAAAAAGATCTTCGCACCGGTGCTGGCCGCCCTGATGCTGTTGCCGCTGCTCTGCGGCTGCGGCACGGGGACGGCAGAGGCGGAACTGACCACGGTACGCCTGAACGAAGTGACCCATTCTGTGTTCTACGCGCCGCAGTATGTGGCCATGGAGCTGGGCTTCTTTGCCGATGAAGGCCTTGCCATTGAGCTGACCAACGGCGGCGGGGCCGACAAGGTGATGACCGCCGTGGTCTCCGGCCAGAGCGACATCGGTCTGGCGGGGCCGGAGAGCTGCATCTACATTTACAATCAGGGCAAGGACGATCATCCGGTGGTGTTCGGCCAGCTGACGGCCTGCGACGGCGCGTTCCTGATGGGCCGGGAGGACGTTCCCTTCAGCTGGGAGGAGCTTCGGGGCAAGACCATCATCGGCGGCCGGAAGGGCGGCGTGCCGGAGATGACGCTGGAATACGTGCTGCGCCAGCACGGTCTGGAGCCGCAGAAGGACGTGATCGTGGACACCAGCGTGCAGTTCAACATGATGGCTGGGGCCTTTACCGGCGGGCAGGGAGACTATGTGACGCTGTTTGAGCCTGCCGCCACGCAGGTGGTCACCTCCGGCGAGGGGTATATCCTCTGCTCCATCGGTGCGGAGAGCGGCGCGATCCCCTATACCGCCTATTTCGCGTCCCAGAGCTACACAGCGGAGCATGACGACGTGATCACCGCCTTCTGCCGCGCCATTGCCAAGGCGCTGGACTGGGTGGATTCCCACACCGACCGTGAGGTGGCCGAGGCCATCATTGGCCAGTTCCCCGACACAAGCCTTGACACGCTGGAGGCCGTCACCGCCCGCCACCGGGAGATCGGTGCGTGGAACACGCCCCTGACCATGGAGAAGGCGGCGCTGGAGCGGCTGGAGACGGTCATGACCCAGGCGGGCGAGCTGACTGATGACCAGTGGGTGGACTTTGATAAGCTGGTGGATAACCACTGGGCGGCAGCGGCAAGATGAAAAGCAACAAGCTCTGTCATTCCGAGCCAGTGCGAACACTGGCGTGGGAATTCGTAATTCGCCCCCCTTGTGTAAAGGGGGCTGTCAGCAAAGCTGACTGGGGAATTGTCCGTCATGTGACAACCCCTCCGTCAAAAATCAAAGATTTTTGACGCCTCCCCTTACACAGGGGAGGCAAGAAAAACGCTCCCCCGGTAGGGGAGCGTTTTTGTGTTATGATCTTCTCTTCTTCCCGACGATCCACGCGCCGCCGGTCAGGCTCAGCAGCGCCATAGCACCGTACAGGGCAACGCCCGCGTCGCCGGTTTTGACGGACTGGACGGTCTTATCGTTCTTGTCCGTCTTGCCAGTCTCGCCGCCGTGGGAGGGAATGCCGCTGTTGTCGCGCTTCACCTTGGGGATCACGGTGTCCGCCTGCGTGATCTCGATGGTAGCTTCGGCGTCCTTATAGTACTTGCCGCAGCCGGAGCAATACCAATACTCGATATTGCCCTCCCGCAGTATGGTGGCCCTTTGGGCGGGGAAGTGCTTCAGGTCGGTATGGTTGTCGGGGTCGAGCCCGCCATACGCCTTGCCGCAGATCTCGCACACCGCCTTGTGGCAGCAGTCCGCCGTGCCGCCGGTGTGGTTGGAGATGGTCTTACCGCAGTAGTCACACTTGTGATCCTTGTTGTCATCGGCGCATTCACTCAGCGTCTTGCCGCAGTAGTCGCACTTGTGATCCTTGTTGTCATCCGCGCATTCGCTCAGCGTCTTGCCGCAGTAATCACACTTGTGATCCTTGTTGTCGTCGGCGCACACGCTCAGCACCTTGCCGCAGGTATCGCAGACGTGGTTCTTGTCGGCGTCGGCGTGCTCCGCATAGGCATCCTTCGCATCGCAGCCGTTGACGCACTCATGCCAGTGATGCGTCTCGTCGGAGTTCCACTCCTGTTTCCAGCTGTGGCCGGTGGCGTCGATTTGCTCCGTCTTTTTTCTGCCGCATTCATTACAGGTAAATGTTTTTTCGCCCGCATTTGTACAGGTAGGTTGTGTCGTTACCTGGCCATTGTCCCAATCATGGGGACCCCTGTCAGCTTCTGCACCACAGCAGGAATACTCTTTCCAGTGCTTGTTTTCGTCACTCTGCCACCCACCCAGTGTTCCGGCGTGGTTGTTGGGGTTCTTTCCGCCGTACTCGGCGTTGCAGGTGCTGCACTTTGCCTTGGCAGTGCAGGTGGCTTCGCCGCCGGAACAGGTACCATTTTCCCTGTGGTTGGTGTCACGCTTGCAGATACGGGTGTGGCTGCTTCCGTCGCTGTTCTGCGTCCATGCGCCCCAGTCGTGGCCCAGAACGCTGCCGGATTCAAAGGTAGCCTCGCTGGCCGTACCCTTGGAGCTCAGGCCGCAAACCGTGCAGGACTTATAATAAACAGCTTTCTCCGTGCAGCTGGAGCCGGATTTCAGGTACTGCTCCTCTGCCGTCTCCGCTGTGAAGTCGTGCGCCTTCAGCGTACCGTACTCGCTCTTGCAAACCTCGCAGATTGCCTTGGCAGTGCAGGTGGCTGCGCCGCCGGAACAAGTATCGGTTTCGGTGGCGTTGCAGTTCTCACGCTGGCATGTCCGCGTGTGCGTACCGTTGCCATTGGACGTCCAACTCCACAGATGGCCCAGCGCCGTGCCCGGCTCCTCATACAGATGGTCGTCGTTATATTCGATCAGATCGCAGGAGCACATCCAGTAGTGCAGCGCGTTATGCGTACAGTCTGCGGGTGATTTCAGGGTTCCGGGCGTATTATTCATCCACATGTTGAATTTGTGCTGGTGCCATTGCGCATCAATGTGGATACCACTCACCGTGTCACTTCCTGCCAGATCGCCATAGGTCATATCCTCAGTAACGGTGACATCACCGCATTTCCATCCGGTGAATACCCAGTCTTGATACGTAGGATTTTTGGGCAGGTAATCGAATACCCTGTCTCCCCACCGGACATACTAGGCACTTCCGCCGGCAACCCCCACCGTGGTGTACCCGATGGAATAGTTTTTCACAGTAAACTTTGCCTGAATGGTCAGATCCTCGGCGGGCATTGTGAAGGTCAGCACCGGATTGACCCAGCCGCCGCCCTCCGGCTTGTTGAGGAAAACCCACTCCAGAAACTGATTGCCCGTTGTCGGTGTTGCCGTCAGTGTGACCGTTTCACCTGCCTTGGCCTTTGTGCTCATAGGTGTTGCCGAACCCCACTCCGGCATGCCGATCTTAACTACCGTGACGGTGTATTCGTGCTCCGTCCAGTGGGCGTAAAGCGTCTGCGTACCGGCCACCGTCACGGTGGTGTCGCTCTCGATCTTCGTGCCGCCGTTCTGTTCCGTGTACCAACCGGCGAAATCGTAGCCCTCATAGCTGGGAACCGGAAGCGCACCGTAGGTCTCACCAGTCATCAACGATCTGGTTCTGTCCGCTTCGGCCAGCGTGCCGCCGTTGGGGTCAAAGGTCACAGTGAGGGGCCGCGCAACCGCACCGGAAACAAGGTACAGCTTCTGGTCATCCCTATACTCCACATGGGCATTGGCGTCATCCGCGAAGAAACATTTCGCGTAATCTTTGGCGTAAGCATTGGAAAACGCCACGGGGTAGCTGGTATTCGCAGTGGTGACGCCGATGGACGCCCCGGTGGACATGCCGATCTCGATGGTCAGCGTCTTGCCGGAGGGCAGATACACATTGTTGGCCTTGCC
>ERZ824978.3070-NODE-3070-length-13208-cov-3.269748_pt1 | contig 13208 bp, 8 predicted proteins | sample MGYA00519860_ERZ824978 | MGnify/ENA primary metagenome ERZ824978 (study PRJEB31778, sample SAMEA3449184) | human gut metagenome | biome: human gut; feature: human-associated habitat; material: faeces | place: United Kingdom | collected 2010/2012 ... | reverse complement strand
GGTATGGGTATATAAGAAGAAATGGGAACCGGTTCGGAATATCATCGTCGGTTCTTTTATCGTATTACTTGTCGCTTATCTGGTTTCGGAATATATAACCCCTTTTAATCTGGTATGGGTGCAATGGGGATTGTGTGTGGTTGTAACGTGTTATTTATTCTTCCTTGCTTTGAGTGAACGCCATTGGAGTTATTTTCTTATTGGTTTGTTTGCCATAGGTTCGATAGGTTTCCTCTACTCCAGCGACTATTTTTTCAATAAAGTATTGGAACCTCACCAGCAGATTCGCATCAAGGTTCTGTTGGGTATGGAAGAGGACTTGGCAGGAGCGGGATATAACGTAAATCAATCGAAGATTGCTATCGGTTCGGGCGGCCTGACCGGGAAAGGCTTTTTGAACGGTACACAGACCAAACTTAAATATGTTCCCGAACAGGACACGGATTTCATATTCTGTACCGTAGGCGAAGAAGAAGGCTTTATCGGTTCGACGGCTGTATTACTCTTGTTCCTGACTTTAATACTTCGTCTGATAGCATTGGCAGAACGGCAGCAGTCCGCATTTGGCAGGGTATACGGGTATTCGGTGCTGAGTATTTTCCTGTTTCATCTTTTCATAAACATCGGGATGGTGCTCGGATTGACGCCTGTTATCGGTATTCCGTTGCCTTTCTTCAGCTATGGGGGGTCTTCGTTATGGGGCTTTACGATACTGCTGTTTATATTCCTGCGTATTGATGCGGGGAGAAATAGAAGGTTGGTATAATATTATCGTTGTAATTTGATTCCCACATCATTGATGCCGGGCAGGAGGCTGTCGGGTAATGTATAAGCTACTTTGAAAAGGTAGTCACCGGGTTTCCCTATCTTGATGTTTCCTGCGGGAAATGCAGACTGATATAAACCGCCCCAGCCATCTCCTTTCCATATGCCTTCTTTATCGGCTAAGACGGCTGTCAGTGTATCTGTCTGTAGCTTTTTCAATTCCGGACTGTCATAGTAGATGGATAAGTTGATGTTTTGGTAAGGGTAGGTGCTGCGGTTTCTAATTTCTACTATCAGTTTGTAGTAAGTTTGCGAATCGGGCACAGCGACATTGAAAAGGAGTGTGTCCTGTCGTTTCCAACCCTCTTGCGGAATGGATTGGAATGCATGATATACAGTCTGTTTATCGCAAGCGCCTAATGCGCTTACAATAAACAGCAGTATGATATATCTCAGAGTCTTTGTCTTATTCTTGAGCAGGCTTGTCATTTTGAGCAGGTTTATCTCCCTGAGGTTTGGGCTTGTTGTTGTGAGGACGTTTACGGTTGTTGCTATTCCGTTGTGAACGTCTTTCATTTCCTTGCGGCCGTTTTTCGTCTCCCTGCTGTCTGGGTTGCTCTTGTTGTTGCGGAGCGGCAGCCTGTTCTCCGCTTTGCGGTCGGTTATTGGGAGTCTTTTTCTTCTTTTTATTCCGGTTGCCGCCGTTATTTCCATTACCGTTTCCATTGTTGCCGTCTCCGCTGTTCTTGTTCTTGCGGTTACGGTCGAAGCGGGTCAGGCTTTCCTGCTCCAGCAGGTCTACCGGTTTCTTGGGTTCGGTGCGATGTGTTTCTTCCAACAGGCTCTCCGGTTTGATGCCCCTTTTATTCAGGCCGATAACTTCAAAGGCGCGTCTTCCACTGATAGTAACCAGATTGGCAGGGATACTCTTGTCGGTGGAGTAAGTTATCTGGTTGCTGAGAATGTCGGCTTTGAAGAAATAGAATACGCCGTCTTTGGTTTCCAATTCGATTTCTTTGGAAGGCAGGCGTTTTTGCGCTTCTACGTAACAGTCCACTTCGTAGTTGAGGCAGCATTTCAGTTTGGCGCATTGTCCGGCAAGCTTTTGCGGGTTCAGTGAAATATCCTGGTAGCGGGCGGCGCTGGTCGAAACGGAAACGAACGATGTCATCCAAGTAGCGCAACACAACTCGCGGCCGCAAGGTCCGATGCCGCCGATACGGCCGGCTTCCTGACGTGCACCGATCTGCTTCATTTCGATGCGTACATGGAAAGCGTCGGCAAGCACCTTAATCAGTTGGCGGAAGTCTACGCGTTCATCGGCAATGTAGTAGAAGATTGCTTTGTTGCCGTCTCCCTGATATTCCACATCCCCGATTTTCATATTGAGGTTGAGGTCAAGAGCGATCTGGCGGGCACGTATCATCGTGCTGTGCTCACGCGCTTTCGCCTCGTTATACTTGTCCATATCCACCGGTTTGGCTTTGCGGTAGATGCGCTTGATGTCCGCTTCCGACTTGATATTTGCCTTACGCATCTGTAGCGGTACAAGTCGCCCGGTAAGGGTTACTACGCCTATATCATGTCCGGGAGTAGCTTCCACGGCTACTATATCGCCTTTTTCCAAAGGAATTTTGTTGCTGTTGCGGAAATACCCCTTGCGGGTATTTTTGAACTGAACTTCCACCATGTCCGATTCCTCTGCATTGCCGGGGATGTCGGCAAGCCAGTCGTAAGTGTTCAGTTGCTTGTCTTGCCTGCCGCAGCTTTTGCAGCAGAGACCGCCGCTTCCGTTATGTAGTTTAAATTCCATCATTCTATCTGTTATTTTGATGATTTACTATGTTATATGTTAGTTGAAAAGGATTCTTCTATTGCTTTAACAGAACAATCATTTTCAGTGAAAAATCAAAGAATACCATACGGGCATTCACATTCTGCTCGATGTGTACTTGCGCTTCGCTGAGTTCATCCATAATACCCATAACATTCCGTTCGTTGACAAACGGGGCAAACCGGGTAGCGAAGTTCTGTTCGGGCAGGGTCATGTAGTTCATCTCTTTCCGATGCAGGTTATAGATGAAATTTTCCCGTATCATGCGCTGGCAGTATTCCAGAAAATTCTTTTGGCGTTCGCGCCCCATAGCCGCCAGTTGTTCGCTCCATTGCTTCATTTCCCGTATTTTCCGTTGATAGGAGAGGCGCATCAGGCTGACGAACAGATTGAAAAACAATTCATTCTCTTCATTCAGATGGATTGTTTCCAACGCCTTGATGAAGTTTCCGTTTGCCAGATGGGCTATGGTCTGGCTGTCCGCCAGTTGTACGCCGTACTTTTGTTGCAGCGCGTTTGCCATGCTTGCCTCATCTATTTTGCGGATGTTGAAACGTTGTGTACGGCTGAGTATGGTAGACAATATCATTTCGGGTGCTTCGGAAACCAACAAGAAGATGGTCTTCTCAGGCGGCTCTTCCAGCAGTTTCAGCAATTTATTGGCGCAGACCTCGTGCAGCTTTTCAGGCAGCCATACAATGGTTACCTTGTATCCGCCTTCGCTGGATTTCAAACTGAGCTTACGGGTGATTTCATCGCTTTCCTTTGCGTAGATAATCGCTTGTCCGTTTTCCGCTCCCATTTCGTCCAGCCAATGATTCAGTGAGAAATAGGGATTGCTTAGTACAAGATGCCGCCAGTCGGCTATGTAGTCATCGCAAACTTCTTTCTTCCCTTTGGCGCTTTTCACGATGGGGAATACGAAGTGTACGTCCGGATGCACCAGTTTATTCCACTTCACACACGAAGGACACGTGCCGCAGGCATCGGTCTCCGTGCGGTTCGGGCAGCAGATGTAACGGGCATAAGCCATAGCCAGCGGAAGTTTGCCTACTCCTGCCGGTCCGCAGAACAGTTGCGCGTGAGGAATACGTCCTTCCCGCACCTCTTGTATCAATCGTTGTTTGGCTGTATCCTGGCCTATTACATCTTTAAAAAACACGGTGTCGGTATTTGGTTAATAAATCTGTTTGGCTACTTCCTTGATGCTGTCCACTGCACCTATGGAATAGAAATGGATGCTGGGAATATGGTGTTTCATCAGTTCCTTGCATTGCTGCACGCACCATTCGATACCTACCTGTTGCGCTTCTGCATCATTCTTGCATTTCAAGATTTCGTTTGTCAGCTCTTCGGGCAGGTCTACTTTAAATGTTTTGGGTATCATGCTGAGTTGCGAAAGCTTCTTGAACGGCTTGATGCCCGGTATAATGGGGATGGTAACTCCGGCTTTGCGGGCGCGTTCTACGAAATTGAAGTATTTCCGGTTGTCATAGAACAATTGGGTAACGGCATATTCCGCTCCGGTTTCCATTTTCTTTTTCAGCCAATAAATGTCCGTATCGATGTTGGGCGCTTCTTCGTGTTTTTCCGGATAACAGGCCACTCCGTATGAGAAAGGAGTATTGGTGACTTTCATCTCGGAGCCGTCTACAAAGATGCCCTTATTAAATTGGTTAATCTGTTCCTGCAATTCAACGGCATGATGATAACCGTTCTTTTCGGGAGTGAATACCGACTCGTGTTTTGCCTTGTCTCCGCGTAACACCAAAAGGTCTGTGATGTTCAGGAATTGCAGGTCGAGCAATACATATTCGGTATCCTCACGGCTGAAACCGCTGCAAAGAATATGCGGCACTACCGTTATGTTGTATTTATTCTGAATGGCTGCGGCTACGGATACGGTTCCCGGACGGCGACGGAGACGGTTGCGCTGGAACAGCCCGTTGCCGAGGTCCTTGTACACGTACTCGCTGCGGTGTGTGGTGATATTGATGTATTTAGGGTCGAACTCCCGTAATGTATCTATCGTTTCGTACAACTTTTCGATGCCTGTACCTTTCAGAGGGGGCAATATTTCAAAAGAAAAAGCTGTTTTTTCGTTACTGTTTATCAGATCGATTACTCTCATTTCTTTTCCGTTGTCTTTGTCTAATTGGCAAAATCCTGCACAATCCTGCACATTGGGAACAAAAATACGAAAAAGAAATGAGAAATGCTTTTTTGGCAGGCTATTCTTTTATGCAACGGATGGAAAACGCATTATAATAATCTTTGCCTTCCGGTTTGACGGCGTTCTTTAAGGCGATGTCGTTATTGCTGTTTGCAAACATTACGACTTTGTCCAATTGCTTTTGTGTGCCGTCATATAGCCAATAGGCAGTCGATGAGTTTGCGTTTACCAAGGCCGTCTTGTTTTCCCTTTCCAACAGCAGCCCTGCGGGTTGAATGCAGAATCCGGTTTCATTGGTTGCGGAATAAACATCCGAGCTCCAGGTATCTGTCTTTTTCAGTGCGGAAGCATTCTCTCCTATGTATTCTTTCAGTCTGTTCCAATCGTTTTCTGTTGGCAATCTCCAATCCAACGGAGCCAATTTCCCGGTAAGGACGGCCTCGCCGTTGTAAAAATGGGAGTTGGTGCCTGCCCATTTGAGGTAGCCCTCGCCATCTCCCAAAGCTTTTCTGAGGGGCATACTCTTGCTGTCATTATAATGGGCCGTCTGTAAATCCTCTTTCATCCAATATTGTGCGCCTATTTTCACGATGGGGTAGGTGTGCAATATACCGTTCCGTATATCTCTGATTACGTAGCTGCTGACGTTGATAGCCAGTGCTGGTGCGGCAGGCTTTTCCGTTACTATCTTTCTGTTTTCGTCTATGTAGAATTTTTCGATAGGCCGGGAGTGGCCGCTAACGTAGGTCAGCGAGTTGTCCGCTTCATTCCAACTTACTTTACCGCCATGTGTCGTGGCGGTTTTGTCCGGTAGTTGTAAAACGATTCCATTTGTCAAGTCCGTCTGTTCATTGTCCTGTACGGAATAGGCTACAATCGCTTTAGTAGCGACAGCATCGGCGGGGGCAGTGTAAAGATACTCCCGGCATACTTCTGCCACGGGCTTTCCTTGATGGTATATCCTGTAGATATCAGACGTGCTGAATGACAGCGAGGCTGTGTGTACGGCAGTGATTTCGTACCGGTTTTCGCTCTCTCCTTGTTCGCTGAGCTCCCATTCCTTGATGTTGGCGATAACTCCGGTGAGGGTTGCACTTGTGCTTTGAAGTGCGTTGATGCAAATCTCCAGTTCCGTGTCCTCCTCAATGGTGGCCGACGGGAGAGGGCAGGTATAGATTTTTCCGTTCCATTCCAGGGTAAAAGCCTGTCCGCCGTCGGAGTGTGTTTGCGGAATTACAATGAACTCCTTACCGGACAGCGTATTACCCTCTTTCTTCCATGTGCCGAAAGGAATAATATCCGTTTCGCTCGCATCGTCAACCGAGGAAAGCTTGTCCGATTGCAGGTCATATACGGCTTGTGTCCTGAAACCGGTAGCTATGATTCTGGGGTTGGCCTTGAGCATCTCGTCCGTATCTTCGCCTTCTTGGGGTATAAGAACTAACTTTATTTTGGCAAACCGGTGCTTGTATTCCAGCTTTACGGTTTTCTCGCTGTTGGGTACGTTTCCAATGCGGGCGGTCATGAAGTTGGATAAGCTGTAATTGGCGGTCTTGTTCTGGTCTGCTTGTACTGTGACGTCCAGCAGTGAGCTTCCTTTGGACACGTTTTCCTCCTGATACGGATAGTAGCTGATGAAGTCCAGCGTGGCATCTCCTTCCGGATAATAAACTTCTTTCTTGGATATCAGTTTGCTGTTGTCGCTGCATTCCAGAAGCAGGTTGTCGATGTATCGTTGCTGGTCCAGGGAATTGCCTGTCAGCATGGCAAAGATACCGCTTCTGTCTCCTATGTCGAAAGTGTTTTTAGTTACTTTGGTAGCGGCTTTACTTGTTTCAAAGGAAAAGGAGATGAGGATACTGCCCTCTTTGATTTCATCATTTAGCCTGTTGATACAAGATGTACCCGATAAGGCAAGGAGCAGGCATAACACACAATTTGCCCTTTTGAAAGCGTTTCTCATGATATTCATGTTATAGTAGTTTTATAAGACGAAAACATCTTCGCCTTTGGTTCGTACTTAAAAACTTACGTGTCGATATATCAGATTAGGCAGAACCGCAAATGTTATGAGAAAGTAGTTTACGCTTTCAGATTTCTATTAGTCAGTTATCACGCTTGATAGCTTGGTGCTTTTTCTTCTCTTTACATATATCTATAGAGTCACGGGGCAAAAGTATATTAATATTTTGTATTGCCTGCTTTAATTCAACAAAAACTTCCGCAATTTATTTATACCGCTCTGATTTTTTATCTAACTTTACACGCTAAAATCGTAAACAGTAATTAGTTAAACCGTAGAACAGAGCTTATGCCTTTAAATTTACCCGATAAACTTCCCGCGATAGAGCTGCTGAAAGAGGAAAACATATTCGTCATAGACAATTCACGGGCAACCCGGCAGGACATCCGTCCGCTGCGGATTGTCATATTGAATCTGATGCCGTTGAAGATTACGACGGAGACCGATTTGGTGCGTCTGCTCTCCAATACTCCGTTGCAGGTGGAGATTTCGTTCATGAAAATCAAGAGCCACACCTCAAAGAATACTCCGATAGAGCATATGAAAGCTTTCTATACGGATTTCGACAAGATGCGTGACGAGAAGTACGACGGTATGATTATTACCGGAGCCCCTGTGGAGCAGATGGACTTTGAGGAAGTGACCTATTGGGACGAGATAACCGAAATATTCGATTGGGCGCGTACGCACGTTACGTCCACGCTTTATATCTGCTGGGCGGCGCAAGCCGGACTCTACCACCATTACGGTGTGCCCAAGTATCCGCTGGACGCGAAAATGTTCGGCATATTCGCACATCGCACCTTGCAGCCTCTGTATCCCATTTTCCGTGGGTTTGACGATGTGTTTTATGTTCCCCACAGCCGCCACACGGAAGTCCGCAAGGAAGATATTCTGAAAGTTCCTGAGCTGGCCCTGCTTTCGGAATCGGAAGAGGCAGGGGTATATATGGTAATGGCACGTAACGGGCGCGAGTTTTTCGTAACCGGTCATTCCGAATACTCCCCCCTGACGCTCGATACGGAATACCGCCGCGACCTGGCTAAGGGATTGCCTATTGAGATGCCCCGCAATTACTATGTGGACGACAACCCGGACAAAGGCGTATCGGTACGGTGGCGGGCGCATGCCAACCTGCTGTTCTCCAACTGGCTGAACTACTTTGTATATCAGGAAACCCCGTTCAATATTGAAGAAATTAAATAAGAACTCCGAAAACTCAGTGGGGTCTTGTGCCCCTTTCTGTGGTGAAAGAAATATGATGAAGCAACGAAAAATAGAACTATTGGCCCCCGCCAAGAATCTGGAGTGCGGTATTGAAGCAGTCAATCATGGTGCGGATGCAGTATATATAGGCGCACCGAAGTTCGGCGCACGTGCGGCTGCGGTCAATTCTTTGGAAGATATAGCCGCTTTGGTGGCGTATGCCCATTTGTACAACGTACGCATTTACGTTACAGTCAATACCATTCTGAAAGAAGAGGAGCTTGCCGAAACGGAAAAGATGATTTGGGAACTGTACCGCATCGGTGTAGACGCCCTGATAGTGCAGGATATGGGAATTACCCGTCTGAACCTGCCGTCCATCCCCCTGCACGGCAGTACGCAGATGGACAACCGTACACCGGAGAAAGTACGTTTCCTGGCGGATGCAGGCTTTCGTCAGGTAGTGCTGGCGCGCGAGTTGTCATTGCAGGAGATACGCCGAATTCACGAGACTTGTCCGGAAACGCCTTTGGAAGTGTTTGTGCACGGTGCGCTTTGCGTAAGCTACAGCGGGCAGTGCTACGTCAGTCAGGCATGTTTCGGCAGGAGCGCCAACCGGGGAGAGTGTGCCCAGTTCTGCCGCCTGCCGTTCAGCCTGGTAGATGCCGACGGGAAAACAATCGTCCGCGACAAGCACCTGCTCTCCTTGAAAGACCTGAACCAAAGCGAAGTGCTGGAAGACCTGCTGGATGCCGGCGCCTCTTCCCTCAAGATAGAAGGGCGGTTGAAGGACGTTTCCTATGTGAAGAACGTTACGGCTGCCTACCGCAGCAAGCTGGATGCCATTTTCGCCCGTCGCAAGGAGTACGTACGTGCTTCTTCGGGTACTTGCCGTTTCGACTTCACGCCCCGGTTGGACAAGAGTTTCAGCCGCGGCTTCACCCATTACTTCCTGCAGGGCCGCGACCGGGAAATCTCCTCTTTCGATACGCCGAAGTCTTTGGGCGAGGAGATGGGTACGATGAAAGAGCAGCGCGGCAATTACCTTACCGTTGCCGGAGTGAAACCTTTCCATAACGGAGACGGTGTCTGCTTTCTCGATGAACAGGGCCGTTTGCAAGGTTTCCGTATCAATCGGGTGGATGGCAACAAGCTGTATCCGGCTGGCGATGTGCCCCGTATCAAACCGCGCACCCGTCTTTTCCGCAATTTCGACCAGGAATTTGAGCGCATCCTTGCCCGCAAGTCCGCCGAACGTAAAATCGGCGTTGGATGGGAGCTGGCAGATACCCCTTCGGGCTTTGCCCTGACAGCGGCGGACGAAGACGGCAACCGCATAACCTTGTCTTTCCCCTATCCAAAAGAACTTGCGCGTACTCCGCAATCGGAGAACCTGCGTACCCAACTCGGCAAATTGGGGAATACTCCTTTCGAGGTCATGCCTCTCGGCGGCACGGACAGCCCCTCGGCAACAACAGCTCCCGCCATTGCAATCAACCTGTCGCAGAACTGGTTCATACCCGCCTCGGTGATAGCCGACTGGCGTCGCCAGGCGATAGACAAGCTGACTGCCGCCCGCCGCATTACTTACCGTCGTGAGTTACATGTGTGGAAACCCACCCGCCACAGTTTCCCGGCAACATCCCTGACCTATTTGGGCAATGTGATGAATACCGCCGCCCGCAGCTTTTATCAGGCTCACGGAGTAGCTTCCGTGGAACCGGCATACGAGAAGCAGGCCGTACCCGAAGCCGTATTCATGTTCTGCAAACATTGCCTGCGTTACAGCATGGGCTGGTGTCCTACGTATCAAAAGGGACATTCCCCGTACCGGGAACCCTATTATCTGGTAGGAACAGATGGCAAACGTTTCCGCCTCACTTTCGACTGCAAGAACTGCCAAATGAAAGTCAGCAGTTAAAAGCCAAGGATGAAGCTTACGTATAAAGCATACGGTATAAAGAATGAAGTATAAGGTATGGGTGAATACGCATAACGGATAGTGAAGATGATTGAGAATGAATGCCCAAAGTATATAATATGAAGAAAGAAGAAACAAACATAAACAGCCGTAAACACAGCGTCACCGTACAACGTGCGTCCCGCTCTTTATACCTTATGCCTCATACCTTATACTTAAATTTCATATTTTATATTTTATACCTTATTCTCGGTTCTTCTTGCCATTATCCCCGTCCGGACCTGGAAGACGGGAAACTGGGGGCAAAGACCCGCGATTCGCTGGCTTATCTGTACGAGCGTCATTATACGTGGAACACGAATCTGGAAGTGCAGGAAGATTCGGTGACGATAGCCTGCCTGCCTGTAAAGGACTGCTATAATACACTGTACAAGGGAGACAGGGTGGTAGTGGCGGAGTTTGCCATACACCCTACGGACAGTGTGGACAGCGTATGGGTCAAGCTCGCCCATTCTCAGGAAGTGCAGGGCTGGCTTCGGGAAAAGGACATGATCCGGGCGTTTGTACCTACGGACAGTATCTCGCAGGCCATTTACCTGTTCAGCGATACGCATGCTTCCTATTTCATTGTTATTTTTGCGCTGTTTGTGGCGGCATGGCTGTTTCGCGCGTTCCGGCGGAAGCAGTTGCAAATGGTCTACTTCAATGATATAGACAGTGTATATCCGTTGTTGCTGTGTCTGTTGCTGGCGTTCAGTGCCACGGTGTACGAGTCGATGCAGGTGTTTGTGCCAGAGACGTGGCAGCATTTTTATTTCAACCCCACACTCTCGCCGTTTAAAGTGCCGTTCGTGCTATCCGTTTTCCTGATGAGTCTTTGGCTGTTTGTCATCGTACTGCTGGCGGTGCTCGACGATTTGTTCCGCCAACTGAGTCCGGAAGCGGCTGTGTTCTATCTGTTGGGGCTGGCTTCCTGTTGCATTTTCTGTTATTTCTTCTTTATACTGACTACCCATATATACATCGGTTATCTGTTTATAGCCGTATTTGTGTGGGTGTTCTTCAGGAAACTGCGTTCGTCACTGGCGGCATCCCGCTATCGCTGCGGCAATTGCGGACAGAAAATAGGGGCGAAAGGGGTTTGCCCGCATTGCGGGGCAATCAACGAATAGGTTATTTGCCGGTACCGGCTGGCGGTACTTCGCGTTCCAAAGGGAGGTACCCCGGCTACCGACAGTTGGTACTCCGTGTACCAACGCTTGGTAGTCCGCGTACCATAGTGTGGTACTTCACGTACCAATGCTTGGTAGCTCCCGTACCAACGGTTGGTATTTCGTGTACCAAAGCGGGGTATTACTTTGGTACACGCAACCGGTTTATATTAAGCGGCTTACAATTCTGATTTACCTGCTTGTAAAAGTCGGCAAACTCTGTTTGCTAAAATCTGCAACGCAGTTCTATTCCGGCCTGGATGGGACGTCCTTTCTGCATAAATCCGTTGCCCATGCTTTCGAAATAGAAGGCGGCGTAATCCTTGTCCAGTGCATTGCGCACCCAGAGGTCTATCTGTCCGCGGCCTTTCTGGAAACTGATGCGTCCGTTCAGTGTGCCGTAGAATGATTGGCTGACGGTGTTCTCTTCCGTCCAGTACACGCGTCCCGCACCGGTGTATCCGGCATTCAACTGAATGCGCTCCAGCCAATATCCCGGGTTGATGCGGAAAATGTACTGTCCGCCTACGGTCAGCGTGTGTTTGGGAACGAAAGGCACGTAGTTGTCGTTGTAGCTGATTTCCTGAAGCTGTCCGTTGACGCGGGCATTGGTTACGTAGTCCTTAAAGGTGGCATACGTATAGCCGTAGCTGGTGTTCAGCGTGAAGTCGGCAGTAATGGCGGCAGCCAGGGACAGTTCGGCGCCGAGGCTGCGGCTTTTGCCTGCATTCACCGTTTCGCGTCCCAAGCCGCTTGCTCCTGCAAAGCGTGAGATTTGCTGGTCGCGCGTCTCCAGCCAGAAGAGTGCGGCATCGGTACGCAGACGGTTATTGAAAAGATTCAGGTGAGTTCCGATTTCGTAGTTCCAGGTTTGCTCCGGTTTGTATTCGGTGGCGGAGCGGGCGTCGGGATTCTCGCCTGCGTCGGGGAACATTTCGCTGATAAGGTCTTTGTAGGATGCGCTGGGAGAACCCTCTACGGCTTTCAGAATCTCCTCTTTCGTCTGCCGCATCATGTCGTTTTTCAGGCTGGACTGCAACAGGTCGGAGAACATCTGGATGTTGTATCCGCCCGAACGGTAGCCCTTGCTCACGGTTGCATAGACGTTGCCCCGATTGTTCTTGAAGTCGTATTGAAGGGCAAACTTCGGCAGCAGTTGCAGGTAGTCCTTGTCGATGGAACCGTGGTAGCGCGACTGTACGGTGAGCGCGGTTTCGGGCATCATCGGTATTTCTTTGATAACCTGCCCGCCCCGTACCATTTCTCCTTTGATACCTACCGTATAGTCCATTGCAGTGCCGGAGTCGTAGGTCATCTTCATCTTCTCATAATCCAGGCGCAGGCCGGCGGTGAAAGATAATCCCGTAAGACCGAACAGATCCCGGAAAGTAGACTGGTGGAACAACGCTCCGTTGAGAAGCGGTGTGTCGAAATTACCGTTGATGAGCAGATTGCTGTTACTGGGCCGCAAGGACGGCAGGATATTGATTCCCATACCGGGCATGGGCAGGGGAACTTCTATTTTGGACGGGATTACACTGCCCAGCATCTGCCCCAGCATTCCCATGCCGTCTTCCCTGAAGGTCACCGGAGCGTCGGTTTTCAGCCACTGGTAGAAGCCGAAGACGCCCGTAGCCCATTGCCAGCGGCTGCTGCCTTTGCTTTTCATCACAATCTCTTCGCTCAGGGTATGGATGCGTTGCTTCTGTTCCAGCGTATAGATGTCTTTCGCCGTAAAATCCTGGTCGATGAACATGCGGTCTTTCAGGAACTGATAGCCCGTTACGGCGCTCAGGGTGAAGCGCTGCGCCTGATATTCGAGGTTCAGCCCTGTATTCAGCAGGTTACGGTAGTAGCTGCTTTCGCGGTTGTTGGAGATTGTGCCGATGTAGGATTTCATCTCTTCGCTTTGGGCGGCGGGGTTGACGCTGCCGGTATAATAGTACGGATAGCCGCCCTGGTCGCTGTATTCGTAGCTCACGTTCAGGTCTGCTTTCCAGTTCTCGGAAGGCAGGTAGATGCCGCGGAAGCGTCCGCCGGCCGATTGGCTCTTGTCTGTCTTCTTATTCTCCAGC
>ERZ824978.3067-NODE-3067-length-13214-cov-8.905540_pt1 | contig 13214 bp, 7 predicted proteins | sample MGYA00519860_ERZ824978 | MGnify/ENA primary metagenome ERZ824978 (study PRJEB31778, sample SAMEA3449184) | human gut metagenome | biome: human gut; feature: human-associated habitat; material: faeces | place: United Kingdom | collected 2010/2012 ... | reverse complement strand
ACGGATATGGTCGTGACCATCGGCTCGACCGAGGCCATGGTCGACACGATCTTTGCCCTGACGAACCCCGGCGACAAGATTATCATGTTCTCCCCGTATTTTGAGAATTACCGCGCGCAGGCCATCATGGCTGACTGTGAGCCGGTTTTCGTTCCGCTGGTACCGCCGGAGTTCAATTTCGACGCAAATGTGCTGGAAGACGCGTTCAAGCAGGGCGCGAAGGCCATTCTGATCTGCAACCCATCGAACCCGTCCGGCAAGGTCTTCACCTATGACGAGCTGAAGCTCATTTCTGAGCTGTGCATCAAGTATGACGCGTTTGCCATTATGGACGAAGTCTATGAGCATATCGTCTATGACGGCCACAAGCATATCTACATGAACAGCCTGCCCGGGATGTGGGAGCGGACGGTCAGCTGCTCAAGCCTGTCCAAGACGTATTCCATCACCGGCTGGCGGCTCGGCTACGCCATCGCGCCGCAGCCCATCATGGACCGCATCAAGCAGTACCACGACTTCAATACCGTCGGCGCGCCGTCTCCGCTGATGGAAGCCGCCGTTGTGGGCCTCGATATGCCGGACAGCTATTATCAGGAGTTCGGCGCGCATTATGCGCACATGAAAAAGCTGTTCACCGGCGGCTTAAAGCAGATCGGCATTCCGTTTACCGACCCGCAGGGCGCGTATTTCGTACTGGCTGATATCGGCCCATATATGCGCAAGGGAGAATCCGACGTGGATTTCTGCCTCGAAATGGCGGAAAAGGTCGGCGTGGCCTGCGTTCCCGGCACGTCGTTCTTCAATGAGAACATCAATCACATCGTCCGCGTCCACTTTGCCAAGAAGGACGAGACGCTCTATGAGGCGCTTGAACGCCTGTCCCATCTGAAGGAAAAAATGGGCTGATATCAAAAGCAGCGGCTTCCGAACCGGAGGCCGCTGCTTTTGCATAGCAGATGTTTTTTTCTCACATACTATCCCGACTTAATATTGGAAAGCGGGGATACGCATGAAGGGATTTGCAATGCTGAGGATCGGCGAGGTTGGCTGGGTGGAAAAGCCCCGTCCGGTATGCGGGCCGTTGGACGCGGTCTGCCGTCCGCTTGCGGCGGCAGTCTGCACGTCGGACGTGCATACGGTCTGGGAGGGCGCAGTCGGCGACCGGCACGACCTGATCCTGGGGCATGAATGCTGCGCGGAGGTTGTGGAGACCGGCGCGCTGGTAAAGGACTTTCAGCCAGGCGACCGGGTGCTTGTTCCGGCCATCACGCCGGATTGGAGTTCCTTGGAGGCACAGGCGGGCTATGCGATGCACTCCGGCGGAATGCTGGACGGATGGAAGTTTTCAAATATCAAGGACGGCGTGTTTGCAGAGTATTTCCATGTAAACGACGCCGACGGAAATCTGGCGCATCTGCCGGAGGGTATGGATATTCTGGAAGCCTGCATGCTTTCGGATATGGTGCCGACCGGCTTTCACGGCGCGGAGCTGGCGGACGTGCAGTTCGGCGATACAGTGCTCGTGGTCGGTATCGGCCCGGTCGGACTAATGTCTGTGGTGGGCGCAGCCCTTCGGGGCGCGGCCAGAATCCTTGCGGTCGGAACACGGCCCGTCTGCGTAGAAGCAGCGCGGCAATATGGCGCTTCCGATTTTATCAGCTACAAAGACGGCCCCATTGACGAGCAGGTTCTGGAACTGACAGGCGGCAAGGGCGTCGACTGCGCAATCATTGCGGGCGGCGATGCGGATACGTTCATTCCGGTCATAAAGGCTCTGAAGCCGGGCGGAAACATCGGAAATGTCAATTATCTCGGCAGCGGAGAATATGTGCGCCTGCCGCGTGCGGAGTGGGGCGTCGGGATGGGCCACAAGCAAATAAACGGCGGTCTCATGCCGGGCGGACGGCTGCGGATGGAAAAGCTGGCCGCGCTCATGACAAACGGGCGGCTCGATGTAAAGCCGCTGATCACGCACGTTTATGACGGCTGGGACGCGCTGCCGCAGGCGCTCCGGCTCATGAAGGACAAGCCGCGCGATCTCATTAAGCCGGTTGTGCGGTTATGATGGCTCGGAACCGGCTGTCAGATTGAGATAGTAATATTCCGTCTGCGCGGACAGCGGAACAGCGTTCCCCTGTCCGTCAAACTCAAAATTTTGCCCATAGATCGTAACCAGACCGTGCGTATCCAGACGCGCGGTCTGATTTTGCAGTGTCAAAGCGCTTCCGGTTGTCATAATTCCATAACCGTCAACTAATTCATTATAAAATCCAAAGAAATCGAAGCTGTGCGGTTTGCGGAAAACAGCTTCAACGCAGACCGTGCCGCCTGCCGGGATGGTGATCTCCGCTGCGGCATAGCAGACACGCTGAACGTTTTCCGCGTCCTGGAGCAGATCGTCCAGCCGGCCCTCACTGTAACGTTCGGCGGGTGTGGCGGAGCAGACGCCGTACTGCGTCAAAAGCTCCGCGGCGGCTGCTACAAGCCGTTTTACCTCTTCGGCAGAGGCGTCCGCGCCGAGCTGCGCGGCGGCGATCTGCCGCAGAAGCTCCGCAAGGGGCAGTTCCGTGCGCGTCACGGTTCCTTCGAGCGTATCCAGCTCCTTCCCCTGTTCGCAGCTGCCGTCCGTATAGCCCTGCATGGCGCAGCCGGTCAGATCCTGCCCGAGCACGGCAAGCAGATGCAGCGTCTGATTATGTACCCTTGTAAAATAGCTGTACTGCGGCTGGCCTGTCGCTTCGTTCTGGCCATAGCCGTTGATCCCATAGGTCAGGATCGTCGTCTTTTCCGGGTCTGCGTCAACTGTGATAGCCAGCGTCGCCGCGTTTGCCGTCGTTTCGCCGGATGCGGTAAAGGAATAGACATAGACGGTTTGCTCCGGCAGCGTCTTCGGCGCAAGCGCGTCAGCCTGATAGCTGCCGGTCAGCAGCGTTTGGTACTCCGTCCAGCTTTCCGCGTGTCGAATGTTCCAGCGTTCCTCCGCAAGCTCCGGCTCAGCACTGGCCGGACCAAACCAGCCGGGGAACGCGCCGGGATAGAGCGTGCTCCGCACGGCAGCTCCATCTGCCGTAAGCGACGGTCGGAGCGAATCGAGGTCACTGAGGCTGGAAACGAAGGGGTAGAGCACCGTCACGGTGCAGTCTTCGCCGGAATCATTGCGGATCGTGTACCGATCTGCCACAGTGATCGCGGCGGCATTCTCTTCGGCATAGGGCGCGCAGTCGAGCAATACCTCCCGGTCGGCGGAAAGCGCAGGCTCCGCCTGCGCCAGCGTCAGCGGGAAAACCGGGCCTGCGTAGGACATGAAATCCGCTGCGTCGACCGGTTTGGCAGGGCCGCTGCCGGGGGTACTGGCAAGCTGCCCGCCTGATGGAGAAGCAGCACAGCCGCAGAGCGCGGCGGCCAAAAGAAACGCAAGGAGCAGAGCTATCGTGCGTCGTACTGTTCGCATGGAATTTCCCTCCTGATTCTTCCTGATACTATCTAAGACGGAATTTGCGCGCGTTGGTTGCAGAAATGGAGCAAAAACGCCCTCGCAGCATTCTGCAAGGGCGTTTGGGGATATCAGCAATAGAAATCCTTGATCTTTTTTGCGCGGGACGGGTGGCGAAGCTTACGGATGGCCTTGTTTTCGATCTGACGGATGCGCTCACGCGTAACACCGAAGATCTGACCGACCTCCTCAAGCGTGTGCGTGCGGCCGTCGTACATACCGAAGCGCATACGCAGCACGTCCGCCTCACGCTCGGTCAGTGTGCCGAGAATCTCGGTCAGCGCCTCAGAGAGCATGGCGTTGGATGTTGCATCGACGGGACCGGGGGTATTATCGTCCTCGACAAAGGAGCCGATGGTCGTATCCTCTTCATCGCCGACGGGCATATCGAGAGAGAGCGTATCGGCTGCGGTGCGGTTGGCTTCGATGATTTTTTCAATCGGGAGGTTCAGCTCTGCGGCGATCTCCTCCAGCGTCGGCTCACGGCCCAGCTCCTGTACGAGCTTGCGGTTGCAGCGGGTCGCCTTGTTGATGACCTCGACCATATGCACCGGGACGCGGATGGTGCGCGCCTGATCGGCAATGGCGCGGGTAATGGCCTGCCGGATCCACCACGTTGCATATGTAGAGAATTTGTTTCCCTTTGTATAGTCGAACTTATCGACCGCACGGATCAGGCCCGTGTTGCCCTCCTGGATCAGGTCCAGAATGTGCAGACCCCTGCCGGAGTATTTTTTTGCGATCGACACGACAAGGCGCAGATTGGCCTCAGTCAAGCGGTCCTTGGCCTTTTTATCGCCCTCGGAGACGCGCTTGGCCAGCTCGATTTCCTCCTCGGCAGTCAGCAGCTTGACCTGACCGATCTCCTTGAGGTACATACGCACCGGGTCATCCAGATTGTATTCTGCAGCAAGCTCCAGCGGGTCTACAAGCTCTTCCTCGTCGTTGTCGGGAACCTCGTCCATGTCCATACCAAGATCGTCGGAGACGTCCAGCTCCAGCTCAGGGCTGACGATCTGGATGCCCATCGCATCAAACGTATCGTAAATATGCTCGATCTTCTCGACCGGCAGATCCAGCTTTTCCAGCTCGGCAGTCAGCTCGCTCGACTGAATGCTTCCTTCGCGCTTTGCCTTTGCGATCAGCGCGGAAACCGTTGCCATTGCGTCCTCAGTCGAGGGCTTCGGGTTCTTTGTGTTTGCCATTCTTTCGCTCATCCTCATTCATCTGGTAACATTGCCGCGCACTCGCGCAACTGTGTTATTATAACCCCAACTTTATCGTTTTGACAATGCCTGATTTGACTTTTTTTCTGTTTTTTCTTGTGTTTCAGAAAAAATCGCGAGTCCGACGTCCTCAGATCTCCATAATGACCGGCAGGATCATCGGATTGCGCTTTGTTGTCTTGAACAGATACCCGGACAGGTCGTTTTTGATGTTGGCTTTCAGCACACTCCAATCGCTGCGGCCATTCTGGCTGCACCGGTCGATGGCGTGCGCGGCGATCACACGCAGCTCTTCCATCAGGTTCTCCGACTCCTTCACGTAGACGAAACCTCTTGTAATGATGTCCGGGCCGGTGATGACGCTGCCGTCCTCGCTGGAAATGTTGACGACCACGACGAGCATACCGTCCTGCGCCAGATGCTTCCGGTCGCGCAGAACGACGCTTCCAACGTCGCCGACGCCGGTGCCGTCGACCAGAATCCTGCCGGACGGAACGGTGCCGCCCCACTTGCAGGTGGCCTTTGTAAGCTCAAGCACCTTGCCGATATCGGAGATAAAAATATTCTTGGGATCCATGCCCATAGTCTGGGCCAGACGCGAATGTGCCTGCAGATGGCGCTGCTCGCCGTGGACGGGAATAAAGAATCTGGGCTTGAGCAATCCGTGGATGATCTTCAGTTCCTCCTGGCAGGCGTGGCCGGAGACGTGCAGGCCCTCAAGCTTGTCATAGATGACCTCTGCACCCTTGCGGTAGAGCTCGTTGATGATCTTGCCGATGGATTTTTCGTTTCCGGGGATGGCGGACGCGGAGATAATTACACGGTCAGACGCTGTGATCTCAACCTGACGGTGGCCAGAGAACGCCATACGGTAGAGCGCGGACATATTTTCGCCCTGTGAGCCGGTCGAGACGATCACAAGCTTGTTGTTCGGGATCTGCTTGATCTGATTGATATCGACGAGCGTGCCTGCGGGGATCTTCAGATAGCCAAGCTCTGTGGATACCTTCAGGATATTCTCCATGCTGCGGCCCGTGACCGCGACCTTGCGGCCGAATTTCTTCGCGACCGTAATGAGGCTTTGCAGGCGGAAGGCGTTGGAGGCAAAGGTCGTGACAATGATGCGCTTATTGCAGCCGGTAAACTGCCGCTCGAAGCTGCCCGCGACCGTACGCTCGGACGGCGTATAGCCCTGCCGCTCCACGTTTGTCGAATCGCACAGCAGCGCCAGCACGCCCTCCTTGCCCAGAGCGCCGAAGCGCGCAAGATCGATCATGCCGTCCTCTGCTGTGGCGTCAATTTTGAAGTCGCCCGTCATGACGACGGTGCCGACCGGGGTTTTGATGGCAAAGGCGACTGCGTCGGCGATGGAATGGTTCACATGGATGAATTCCACCGTAAAGCAGCCGGCCTTGACCTTCTCCCCTGCCTCATGCGTAAACAGATGCACCGCATTCTGGAGCTGATGCTCCTCCAGCTTCAGCTGGACGATGCCGGCGGTCAGGCGTGTGGCGTGGATGGGGCATCTGAACTGCTCCATGGCGTAGGGAATGCCGCCGATATGGTCTTCGTGGCCATGCGTCAGGAACATACCGCGTATTCTGTCCTTGTTTTTGACAAGATAGGTCATATCGGCAATGACCAGATCAACGCCATACATCTCATCGTCCGGGAAGCCGAGACCGCAGTCAACGATGATGATATCCTTGCCGTATTCAAGCACGGTCATATTCTTGCCGATCTCATTCAGACCGCCAAGCGGGATGATTTTTAATTTTTCTGCCAAATGATTTCACTCTTTTCTTAAAAAAATAGGTATGGATTAGGCTGCGCAGCGCCGTTCTGGCAAACGGATCACGCGCGGAACAAATGCAAAAAAGACGCAGGAGAACAGGCGCATGCAGGGAAGTGTCCTGAGCCCCGTCTCGCCCCGGTCTGCTTCGCCGCTGCCTGCGCTCCATATGAATATGCAGTTGATCTATTTGCTGCGCCGTCCGAGGCGGCGCATAATCCCAAAAGAAAGCCTCCCGTGAGGCAATTCTAATTAAGTATATCACACTTTTTTCAAAAAGTATACCTTTTTTCTATCTTTTCTGGAAGTATTTCCGGAGACACGGCTTTTCGAGCCGCACGAAAAGCCGCGATTTCTGTTGATTTTACGGACATATCTGATATAATATATATAAATTTGTTCATTGCGAAATGGAGGCGACAGTATTTGAAAAAACCTGTCTGGCGTCTGCTCAACCCCAATACGATCTGGTATTTTGTGGTCATGCTGCTCTTCGCCGCCTCAGCTGCCGTGCTGCGGCAGTATTATCTGGCGGGCGGTGCGCTTCTTGCCACGGTGATCGTTTTTATTATCAGCCGTGCCCAGCTCTCCAGGCGCAAGCGTGAGCTTATGAGCTATGTGCAGAAGGCGACCGATTCTGCCGGTATTTCCGTTCATGCCGGGTCCGCGTTCCCAATGGCAGTCATCCGGCTGCCCGACAACGAGATTATCTGGGGAAACCCCAGCTTCTTTGCTATCACCGGCCTATCCGACACGGCCAGCTATCAGAAGCTCGAAGCCGTGATCCCGGATTTCTCCAACAAGTGGCTGAGCGAAGGCCATTCCGAGATGTCCGGCGACCGGAACATCGGTGACCGGCGCTATCGCATCTACGGCAACTTCGTCCGCTCTGAGGACAGCACGACGACCGTGCAGCTCGCGACGATCTACTTCGCCGACATGACGGAGATGTTCAACATCCGCGATGAATTCATGCGGACGCGTCCGGTTGTGTCGATCGTTCTCATTGATAACTACGATGAGTTGACCACCAATCTTTCCGATTCCGCCATCTCCACGCTTGACGCGCAGCTCAACGACGTTGTGGCGAACTGGACGACGGGGCTGGAGGCGCTGTGCCGGAAAATCGAGCGCAACCGCTATCTGGTGATCTTTGAAAGCAAGGATCTGCCCCGGCTTCAGGAGAGCCGTTTTTCAACGCTTCTGGAGGATGTACGGCACATCACGTCAACCGGCGGGATGTCGGCGACCATCTCGCTCGGCATCGGCAAGGACGGCGGGAGCTTCGCGGAAAATTACCAGTTTGCCTCGCTTGCAATCGAAATGTCACTCTCCCGAGGCGGTGATCAGGCCGTTATCAAGGACCGGTTCAATTTTACCTTCTACGGCAGCAGAGTCAAGGAGACGGACCGCCGCACCCGCATCCGCTCCCGTCTGATCGCAAGCTCCCTGTCAGAGCTGATCAGCCAGTCCAGCACCGTATATATTATGGGACACCGTATGGCGGATCTCGACGCGCTCGGCGCAGCCGTCGGTCTTCTCTGCCTGTGCCGTATCAAGGGCTGCCGGGCAAAAATCGTAATTGACCTTCAAAAGAACGCCTGCCAGAGCCTGATTGCGGAGCTCAGGGCCATTCCGGACTATGCCGATCTGTTTATTTCCGGGCAGGACGCGCTGGTCGAGGCGGACAACCGCAGTCTTCTCATCGTAGTCGACACGAACCGGCCCGGTCAGGTCGAGAGCAGGCCGCTGCTGGAAGCGATCTCCCGCGTTGTTCTGATCGATCACCATCGCAATGCTGCGGATTCTATCAGCCAGACTGTTGTCAAGCTGCATGAGCCGTCTGCTTCCTCTGCTTCCGAGCTGGTGACGGAGCTTCTGCAGTATGCGGTCAATCAGCGCGATCTGAAGCCGATCGAGGCGCAGGCGCTTCTGTCCGGTATCGTATTGGATACGAAAAATTTCTCCATCCGGACAAGCCCGCGCACGTTCGAATCGGCGGCATATCTGCGTAAGGCCGGCGCGGACCCGGTCGAGGTCAAAAAGCTGTTTCAGACAGATCTGGACGATACGCTTCTGCGCTATCGCGTTATCCAGGCGGCGCGGCTGTACCGGAATGAGATCGCCATTGCCTGCGTAGACGAAAAGCTCACCCGCGTGATCGCGTCTCAGGCCGCGGATGAATTGATCAACGTTTCCGGCATTACCACCTCCTTCGTTCTCTTCCCGGACGACGGACAGATCATCATCAGCGCACGCTCTATCGGCTCGTGCAATGTGCAGGCGGTTCTGGAAACGCTCGGCAACGGCGGCGGAAATGGCGCGACAGCCGGTGCACAGATCAAGGGAAAGCCCCTGCAGGAGGTTTTGAAGGAGCTTATCGCCGCAATCGACGCATTCTATTCCTGAATTCCCCACAATTTATCCCTCCGACCCGATCGGAGGGATTTTTTCAGCTTCGCTTGCATATTTTCCCGCCGGGCGCAGAAACTACCTCCGTAACATCAAAAAGGAGGTTTTCCCTTTGAAACACCGTACCTGCCCGCTTCGCGCCGCGCTTGCCGCAGCGCTGGTTCTGATCATGCTCTGCGTGCCTGCTCTGGCCGCTGAGATCGCCGTCGATTATACCTCGGAATACAGGTTTACCGCCGCAGACTTTTCTGATTCCGACGGATTGGAGGGCGTCTACATTTCCTCCGTCCCTCCCGCGTATCAGGCAGAGCTTTGCATCGGCAGCCGCGTGATCTGCCGGGGCGACATTCTGCCTGCGGCAGCACTGGAAAAGTTGAAGCTGCGCCCGGTCTGCCTTGGAAACGCCGACTGTGAGCTGGTCTACTGCCCGATCGAAGACGGGACGCTCGGCGACGCCGTCACGGTATCCCTGCGCATTCTCTCCGGCACGAATACCGCGCCGGTCTGCGAGGACGGAACGCTGGAAACGTATAAGAACATTGCGAACACCGGCACGCTTTCAGCCACAGATCAGGAGGATCAGGAGCTGACGTATCAGCTTGTCAAGGAACCAAAGCGCGGCACGGTCGAGCTGCATACGGACGGCAGCTTCACCTATACGCCGGATAAAAACAAGGTCGGCAAGGATTCGTTCGTTTTTACTGCGACCGATCCGGCCGGGAACGTCTCGAATGAGGCCTGCGTCAAGATCCGCATTCTGAAGCCCGCGGATAAGGCAACGTATCAGGATATGTCCGGTGACCGCGATGCGTTCGCCGCCATGTGGCTCAAGGACAAGGGGCTTTACACCGGCAGAGTCATTGCCGGGAACCTCTGCTTTGAGCCGGACTGCCCTGTCAGCCGCAGCGAGTTTCTGATCGCCTGCATGAAGCTGGCCGGACTTGAGCAGTCGGACGGGACGATCTCGACCGGCTTCGCGGATGAACTGGAAACGCCCCTCTGGCAGCAGCCGTATCTGGCCGCAGCCTATCAGTCCGGCATGATCTCCGGGACGCCGACCGAGGAGGGGCTGGTTTTCCGCCCGGAGGAGGATCTGAGCCGCGCAGAGGCAGCCGTCATGCTCCAAAAGCTCCTGCGCCTGCCGGGCGATGCCGCTGTCTTTGCGCCGGATGAGGCTTCCGCCATTCCTGCCTGGGCGCAGAGTGCGGTCAGCGCGCTCTCAAACGCAGGCATCCCGCTTGCTGCCTCGGACTATGAGGCGCCGCTGACGCGGCGTGAGGCGGCAAATATGCTGCTTGCAGCCGCTCCCGCAGCCGAAGCTGCCGGGCTTTACTGGTCAGAATAACCGAATCGGGCCTGCCGCGTTTGCGGCAGGCCCGACGCGCAGCCGCAGAAACGGCAGGATGCGCGTTTTTTGACGGTGGATTTTTGGGCGCTCGTCTGCTATAGTGTAACTGATTGAAAACAAAACAGGACAGGAACAGGCATGGCAAACAGAGAAAAACAGGATATGACCGCCGAGCTGGCAGAGGGAAAAATCCTGCCGCTCGTATTCAAACTCACCATTCCGGCTGTCATTGCGCAGCTCATTACATTTTTATATAATATTGTCGACAGAATGTATGTCGCGCGGATCGAAGGCTCCGGCATGGACGCGCTGGCCGCGCTTGGGATCGTACTTCCCATCACGCTGATCATGCAGGCATTTGCGAATCTGGTCGGGCTTGGCGGCGCGCCGCGGGCGGGCATCAAGCTCGGCGAGGGAAAGGTGGATGAGGCGAACCGGATCTTTCACACTGCGTTCTGCCTGCTGGTCCTGCTTGGCGTTGTGATCGGCGCAGCGGCGTTCTGCTTTGCGCGGCAGATCGTACTGCTGTTTGGATGCCCGGAAAGTGCGGTGGAGTTCGCCGTTTCCTATCTTAAAATCTATGCCTGCGGCACGATTTTCGTCATGCTGGCGCAGGGACTCAACCCGTTTATTCTGACGCAGGGCTATTCGTGGCTTGCAATGAGCTCGGTGCTGCTGGGCGCGCTTATCAACATCGCGCTCGACCCGCTGTTCATCTTCACCTTCAAAATGGGTGTCCAGGGATCAAGCCTCGCGACGATCCTCTCTCAGCTTTGCTCGTGCATTTGGATCGTCTGCTTTTTCTTCTCCCGGAAGAGCCTGTTCCGCTTTCAGGCAAGCCTGCTGGGCCTGTCGCCGGGGCGCATTTTCAGCATTCTTTCGCTGGGCTTTACGCCGTTCATCATGACGCTGACGGAATGCGCCATCCAGATCGTCTTCAACATCAATCTGAACCGCGCGACCGGCGGCAACAAGGACTATACCGCCGCGTTGACCGTCATGCTGAGCGCGCTGCAGCTTATTTCCCTGCCCCTGAACGGTCTTGGAAACGGTATGCAGCCGTTCGTGAGCTATAATTACGGAAAGGCAGACTCCGCACGCCTGAAACAGGGGATCAAATATGTGACGATCATCGCGTTTATCTACGCGGTCTGCATCTGGTCCGTCTCAATGGCGTTCCCGGTAGTATACGCAAGGCTATTTTCCGCAAGCGAGGCCGTCACGCAGATCGTCAAGTGCTATACGCCGATGTTCCTGATGGGTTCCATCATGTTTTTCGTGCAGATGACGCTGCAAAACGTCAACGTCGGGCTTGGGCAGGCCAAGGAGGCGCTGCTGCTGGCGGTGAACCGGAAGGTCGTCATTCTGATTCCGCTCTGCTTTGTGCTGACGCATTTCCTCGGCTTCAAGGGCGTATACCTGTCGGAGGGCATCGCCGATCTGGTCGCAGGAATCGTGACAGCAATCGTCATTTTTACCAGCTTCCCAAAAATCTTCCGCCGCCGGGAGGAAGAAGTCAAACAGGCCGCGTCGAACTGACGCGGCCTGTTTGATAAGATCAAAAACCGGAAATCAGATGATGTTGTATTCCTTCAGCAGCTTCTCAATGTCGGTGCCCTTGATCTTGCTGAGGGCTTTTTCGAGGGCTACCTTCTGGACGAGGGAGAGCTTCATGTCGGTGGGCTTTTTGCCGTCGCGGAGCTGGACGGTGGCGTTCAGCAGGTCGCGCACGTCATACACGCTGCCCCAGACCTCCGGGACGCCGCGGTCGACGTTCAGGAGCGTATAGACAGCCTCCATGCCGGTACGCATGGAATATTCGGTCGTGAAGATGGTGTCGCGCGGGGTCTCGGCGAACTGGCCGAGGAAGGCGAAGTTCACAGCACCGTCGGGCACGACCTTCGGGCGGTCGCCATAGGCACGCGGCATGAAGAACGCGTCGATATACGGCATCATGACGGGAACGGTGTTGGCGCTGTTCGAGGCCAGATCTTCAATCTGATCCTCCGGCACGCCGATGTGGTACAGCCACTCCATGCAGATCTCCTTGCCGGTGCACTCGCGCATGGGCTTCTTCACATAATCGCCGGGCTTATCGGTAAACAGCGAATAGACCCAGACAAGGCAGTGATCTTTGGGCTGTGCGCGGAACTGCGGCTGGCGGTTGATCGTCCAGCTCATGAGCCAGCTGGAATCCTTGACGGTGACGATGCCGCCGGTCACAACATGACCGGTGAACGGGTCGCGCTTGCAGATATTTTTGATATAGGGAATGATCTTCTGATCGAGCGTTTCGACGGTTGCACTCATCCAGTTCGTCTGCTCGGGGTCATAGCAGAACTTATCCGGATGGCCGAAAGACGGGTCCTGTGCGGCGATCTTGCGCCACATATCCCAGCCGCCGCCGGGTTTGATCTCGGTGTTATAGGGTGCGGGTTCGTTCTGGCTGCCGCGGGAAGAATTTTCGACGCAGCCGCCATTGGTAATAAAAACAAGATCGTTTTCTGTCAGATCGATGGCGTCTTCCTTGCCGTCACGGATGATGTCGATGCGCTTGGCAAGCTTGCGGGCCGGGGTGCAGTCGAATTCGACGTTCACGACCTGAACGCCATAGTGGAACTGTACGCCGAAGCCCTTGAGATACTCGATCATCGGCAGAATCATGGACTCATACTGATTATATTTCGTGAAGCGCAGCGCCTTGAAGTCGGGCAGACCGCCGATGTGGTGGATATAGCGCTGGATATAGAGCTTCATTTCCAGGGCGCTGTGCCAGTTTTCAAAGGCAAACATCGTGCGCCAATAGAGCCAGAAGTTGGAGTTGAAGACTTCGTCGTCAAAGAAGTCTGTGATGCGCTTGTCCTGCAGGTCTTCATTCGGGGTGAAGAACAGCTTCATGATCTCCATCGCGCCCTTGTCGGAAATGTCGAACTTGCCGTCGGT
>ERZ824978.3064-NODE-3064-length-13225-cov-3.367957_pt1 | contig 13225 bp, 8 predicted proteins | sample MGYA00519860_ERZ824978 | MGnify/ENA primary metagenome ERZ824978 (study PRJEB31778, sample SAMEA3449184) | human gut metagenome | biome: human gut; feature: human-associated habitat; material: faeces | place: United Kingdom | collected 2010/2012 ... | reverse complement strand
GCTTATATTGACCATAATAGCGGATACCGGTAAATTCGTATTCCGGATGATCGAATACCCAACGGACGGCGGGATTGTCTTTCATCGCTTCCATATCTCCACCCATCGCATAATCCGTAACGACGAACAGTTGGGTGAAACGGTCGATATAGTCACGCGGAGCATCCGTCTGTACTGGTCTTTTGCGGTAATCTTCCGTATAGTATCCCGTTTTTTGTGCCATCATGCGCACCTCATGGGGCTCACCATAGTGGACTTTCGGGGCAGTCTCAACCAACGCAAGAACTTCTGATTTGAATGAATCCAGTGTAACAGCCTTTTGTCCGTTGTTTTCGATCTCGATCCATTTAGACAGGATCGGAGCTCCATCATATAGTTCATAAACGATACGGATGGTTAACCCTTTGCATTCGTCTACAATTTTTCGGGGAGCCCTATAAGTGAAGGTGATGCGTTTGCCAGGCGCAGGCCACGGATATCGATTGCTAATCCAGGCCTCGTTCGGTTTCCAAGGAAAGCGTTCTTTTGTTTCGCTAACCGTATAACCAGCCAAGACAAATGCCGAATCGCACAGCTGCATGCCGGACAGGAAATCTTTTGTCAGGAAATTATGGACAGGCTGCCCTTCCAAACCTCCGACTGGATACTCTTTTCCATTGATGACAAGCACGGCTTCCGGTCGCACGGCACGCAATTCGTTTTGTCCCGTCATCAGATTATCCAGTGCGATTGTCGCACCGTTGGGCGTTAGTGAAAAGGAACGACGAAGAAGACCGTTTGTCAATTCAATTTGTTTCTTATCCGATGAAAGATTGACCTCCGTCTTATACGGGCTTCCGTCGATCAGCCAATCTTTGTTTTCGGCAAAGAGCGATTGCTGTAACAGGATACAGCAAAAAGTAAGAATTGTGTTTTTCATGTGTGACTATTATTTTTTACTGAAGCCCTATAGACGAACAAAAAAAGCGTTACCCTATGGCGGGTGACGCTTTTTTGTTATTGCACTATTTTCAGGCTCCTCAAATCACTGCCAGAGACATTCTGGAATACGCTGAGTCCGAATTCTGGGATTACGGCCAGCACATGGTCGAATACGTCGGATTGAATGCCTTCGTAAGGAACCCAGTCTTTCACGGAGGAGAAGAAATAAAGTTCGATCGGAATACCGGTTTCTGTCGGTTGCAACTGGCGGACCATGCAAGTCAGTTCCTTACTGACCTCCGGGAGGCTTTTCAGATAATTGACCAAGTAGGCGCGAAACACACCGATATTCGTTTGCCGACGGCCGTTTACGCGGATGGAATCATCGATCCGGTGCGCCTCGTTATAGGCGTTCAGTTCTTTTTCTTTCTCGTCGATATAGTCTGTCAGCAAGGAGATTTTGCGGAATTTGGCCAACATCTCAGGCGTACAGAAACTCACGCTGTTCATATCGATATTGATGGAGCGCTTGATCCGCCGTCCGGGAGATTCTGACATCCCACGCCAATTCTGGAAAGCATCGCTCACTAAGGCATAAGGGGGAATCGTCGTGATCGTATTGTCGAAGTTCTTGACTTTGACTGCGTTCAGCGTGACTTCGATAACCGTCCCGTTCGCCCCATATTTCTCCATCGTGATCCAGTCGCCCGGACGCAGCATATCGTTGGCGGAAAGCTGTATGCCGGCTACGAATCCTAAGAGCGTATCCTTAAACACCAGCATCAGGATAGCGGCGGAAGCGCCTAGTCCGGCGAACAGCGTCGTTGGTGATTTGCCGATCAGAATGCTGATGATCAGTATAAAACCAATAAAAAAAACGGCTACCTGCAATAGTTGGATGAAACCTTTCAGCGGCTTGTTCTTGAGTGATTCCTTCCGGTTATATATTTCATGCACGACGTTCAGGGAGGCACTGATGAAACGAAGTGAAACGGCAATGATGTAGATCTTGCATATCATTTGCAGGATTCCCAATATCTTGGGCGTCTCATCAACCGGGAAAGCCAGTGGCAACAGCACATACACCAGGATGGCAGGGATCATGTGCATCAGCTTGTTGATAATCTTGCGCTCAACGATCAAGTCGTCCCATTGGTTGCGGGTTCTCTTCGCAAGCCGTTTGAACATATTCAGAAAAATATAGCGGCAAGCATAGTCGATGCCGACCGTTACGGCAATGATCAGCAGCAGGACGATCGTATTGTCCAGTTCATTTGCCGAACTGCTGATAATCCCCCATTCGATCAAATGATTGTTAATCCATTCTTGTATTGCGTGCATATCCTTAAATGATTAGTTAAGTATACTTGTGATAACCTTGAATTTGTATACAAAACTAACTAATAAAAATACAATATTCCCCATAAAAAGCGATAAAAAGGTCATTTTTTGAGATACAGCCGATTACCAAATAAAAATATTACCCCTGTGGGAAAATCAATTTTCATGCTCATGTGTTTCGGTTTGGACCAATGGGTATTTTCACAAATTTGGCAATAAAGTCTGTTTTTTCATTATCCTTACTCCGAATATTGGTAAACCTTTAATTCGAACTTGGGAATCATTGCGAAGAAATGGTCGAAGATGTCCGACTGGATACGTTCGTATTCCTTCCATATTTTATTGCGGGAGAAGAAATAGATCTGGATAGGTACGCCATATTCAGTCGATTGCAACTGGCTGATGATTAAATCGAGATCGGTGTTGACGACCGGAAGGCTTGTCAGGTATTTCTCCACATAGACACGGAACATCTGCGAATTGGTAGGTGTCACGCCTTCGTCCGGCTTGTAGTCGGCAAGCAAAGGGATCTCCTTGCGGAACGTGTTGAGCATGTCCGGAGTACAGAACTTGATGGTATTGAGGTCGAGAAAAATGGACTTCATCACACGGCGGCCTCCCGATTCGACCATGCCCCGCCAGTTCTGGAACGAAGCGCTTACCAACGTATAAGGTGGGATGGTGGAAATGGTATTATCGAAATTCTGAATCTTGACTGTGTTCAGTGTAATTTCCTGTACGATACCGTTCGCGTTTGAACCAGGAACCGTGATCCAGTCGCCCGGCCGAAGCATATCGTTGGCGGAAAGCTGTATGCCCGCCACGAATCCTAAAATCGTATCCTTGAATACCAACATCAGGATTGCTGCCGAAGCACCCAATCCGGCAAACAGGCTGGCTGGCGATTTCCCGATCAAGATGGCTATAATGACGATCCCGCCGATAAAGAACAGTAAGACCTGAAGCACCTGCATGAATCCTTTAATCGGACGGTTCTTGTTCACCTGCCGCATGTTATACATATCGAGGAACACTAAAATAAAACCATTTATCGCCAATAACAAAACGAACACGATATACACAGCACATATTTTCTGAGACAAAAGCAACAAACCTTTCCCCCGTATAAACGCCAGAGGCAACAAGGCATAGACCAAGATACCCGGTATTGTGTGGACCAAGTGGTGGACAACTTTACGTTTGAGAAGCAACGAATCCCATTGATAATGTGTATGCTGCGCTAGCTTTTTCATGCTGCCGACAAAGATCGCTTGGCATAGGTAATCCAACCCGATCGCCAGTATGACTAGCAATGCTGCAATGATCATTTCGTCGAAAGTATTTGCAATTTTAGGGTCTACGCCCCAACCGATCAGGATGCCGTTCATCCAACTGCCTAGATTTATCATATCGTATTTGCTTTTTATTGAATAACAATTAAATATTCGTTTGGTTTATCGCACGAATCGTAAATATCTGATTAATTCATTATCTTTGCCTGTAATATTACAATTCTGTGGCATGACCGTGAAATTAAAAGTAGTGATGATGGTATTCGCATGTTGTTCTTATCAATCGCAAGCAGAGGACTTGAACGCTCTCAAAGTAAAAGAATATAGACTGGAAAACGGACTGACTGTTTGGCTGAACGAAGATCATAGTCAACCGAAAGTTTTCGGCGCCGTTGTCGTGAAAGCAGGAGCAAAAGATTGTCCGGATACAGGTATCGCTCACTATTTCGAGCATATGATGTTTAAGGGAACAGACCGCATCGGAACGCTTGATTACGAGTCGGAGAAAGTCTTGCTGGATTCCATTGCCATGAAATATGACGAACTGGCCATGACGGAGGATACCGCGGCACGTGCTCGTCTGCAAAAGGAGATCAACGAACTGAGCATCCGCTCTTCCGAATATGTCATTCCTAATGAGTTCAACCGGCTCATCAACCGGTTCGGCGGTTCCGGTCTGAATGCGGCGACCTCATACGATGCTACAATCTATTTCAATACGTTTTCTCCGCAATATATGGTTCAATGGGCGGAGATCAACAGCGAACGCCTGATTAACCCCGTATTCCGTCTTTTCCAAAGCGAACTGGAAACGGTTTATGAGGAGAAGAACATGTATGGTGATTTCATCGGTGGCCAGGTGATGGACACGTTGATGGCACGCTATTTCGGTCCACACCCGTATGCTTACCCAATTATCGGCAGCACGAAAAACCTCAAGAACCCGCGGCTGACGGAAATGCACAAGTTCTTCGAAGACTATTACGTGGCATCCAATATGGCACTAATCCTTAGTGGTGATTTCGATGCACAGCAGGTTATGCCTATATTGGAAAAGGCCTTTTCACGAATCCGTTCGGGCAATGCGCCGAAACAGGAGAAAGTGATGCTCCCGCCGTTCAACGGACGGGAGACAATGAAGGTAAAGTTCCCGATTCCCTTTATTAAGGCGATGGGGCTTGGTTTCCGGGGTGTTTCGGCCAACCACGAGGACCAGGTAGCCTTGAATATTGCGGTCAACTTGTTGAATAACGCCAACGGTACGGGCTATCTGGACAAACTGATGGTGGAACATAAGTTGATGGGAGCTCTTGCCATCAACGAGAGCATGAATGAAGCGGGAATCTTGGCGGTTGCTATTATGCCGAAATTGTTAATCCAGTCGTACAGTTCGGCAGAGAAGATGGTCTGGGACGAAATCAACCGAGTGAAGAATGGAGACTTCAGTGATGAAATGTTCAACAGCCTGAAACTGGAACAGAAACGGCAGTATGCTTCCTCATTGGAAAATATCGACTCACGTGCGACAGTCATGATGAATCTGTTTTCTCAAGGAAAGAGTTGGAACGATTATCTGAACGAAGTAGCACGGATCGAATCCATCACGAAAGAGGATGTCGTGCGGGTCGCCCAAAAATATTTCAGCAATAACTATTTGTGCGTAACCAAGAGCACAGGGAAATATCCAAAAGACAATTTGCCGAAACCAGCTTTCTCTCCGGTTGTTCCCCGGAATGCAGACGCTTCGTCTTCTTATGCCAAACAGTTGGAGAAGATACCGGAACAACAAGTCGCACCTCGTATCATCGATTTCGAAAAGGATGTGAAGACGTCAAAGTTGACTCCTTTGGTGACGTTGTACACGACACCTAATCCGCTGAACGATATTTTTACTTTGAACATCTCCTACGGGATCGGTGCCTTGGAACAGCCGGAATTGATGCAGCTCACCAACTATCTGCAATTATTAGGGACCGAGTCTTTATCTTTCGAGCAGTTCCGCAGCCGTTTGCAATCGATCGGAAGCACGCTTGCATTCGATGTAACATCCGATGCTTTTGTCATGAAGGTGACTGGTTTCGATAACCATATTGACGAAACGATGGAACTTGTGGGTGACTTTATCCGCCATGCAAAGGCTGACGACAAGAAGCTACGTCAGATTGTGGACGATGCCAAAGTCTCGGAGAAAGCCTTTTTCAAGTCGGGCGACAATGTGGCATCAGCTTTGTTAGAACAGGTAAAGTACGGTGATCAGTCCCGTTACCTGCGTAAACTTTCACTCTCTCAGATCAAGAAATTGAAGGGTAAAGATATGTTGGCGATCTACGATAAAGTACGGAGCGTACAGTGCGACCTTCACTACTGCGGCACATTGCCTGTAGAAAAGGTGATCGGGACGATTCGCCAGCATCTCCCATTGGAACGGACGACCATTGCCTCCAATTCTCCCTATTACCGCGAGTTGAAGCAATACGACCGGCCGACCGTCTTTTTTATCGATATGCCGGATATGGCGCAGAGCATCGTTTACGGCTATGTCAAGGGCGATCCGGTCGATGACAAGGCTTCCCGCCATGCCTCCCGGCTGTTCTCTGTCTACTTCGGAGGCGATATGTCATCGCTGATGTTTCAAGAAATAAGGGAATTCCGTTCTTTTGCATACCGGACAAGCGGTCGTTACCAGTTGCCGAACCATGCGCATAAGGGGACTGCCGGATCTTTTACGGCGATGCTGTCCACCCAGAGCGACAAGACGCTGGATGCGCTGGGCGTACTGGATTCGCTGATCCGGGAAATGCCGTTGAAGCCGGAAAGGGTGGAGGCGGTCAAGCAGACGTTGGTGAACCGCATCAATAACGATTATCCGCCTTTCCGCAACCTGTCCGAGAAAGTGGCGAGTGCGCGTATGGAAGGTTTCGACCGTGATCCGGCTGAAGAATTCCTGCGGGATATCGCAACGATGGACATGCAGGATATTTCCCGTTTCTACCGGGAGCAGATCAGTGGCCGCCCGGTCGTTTACGTGATTGCTGGGAATCGGAAACATATCGATATGAAGAAGCTGGCCGAATACGGTACGATAATAAAAGTGAAAAAGAAAGACATATATAAATAAATGTATAGTAAAGACGAACTCAAGAACCTGAAACTTGAATTTTGGGAAAGTTTCGCCGCATTTTGTGAAGTACAGCCGTATCTGAGAGGACGCAAGAAAACGTGGGTTTTATATGATACGAAAGTGAAAGGGGTCGAACTCAAATTCGATGCGACAAGAGAAGGTGCGTTTGTCATCCTCGAAGTGAACCATAGGAGCGAAGAGGCCCGGCTGGAGATGTTCGAACGCCTGACGTGGTATAAGGATACGCTGGAAATGGATTTTCCGGAGGGGTTGACTTGGGACATTTGTTTCGTGCGCGATACCGGAAAGCAGGTGGCCCGTATTTATACAGCCAAATCCGGGATTGACTTCCACCGCCGTCAGGATTGGGGAGAGTTTTTCTCCTTTATGGCAAGTCAAATGTATCTGTTGGAACGGAACTTCATGTCCATAGCAGAGTATTTGAGAGAATGAAAAGATTTAAATCATAATGAACACTGGAAATATAAAACAATTTATAGGAGTGGCAGCTATCAGTTTATTAACGGCTTGCGGTAGTCCTGTACCCGATGCTGCGCTGTTGCAACCGGGAGTCAGCCGGGAATTGGCTCAGTTCAGGAAAGAACATTTCAAGGAGGTACGTTACAACCTCTTTTTTTCCATCCCGGAATCCCGCGAAGAAGCCGTCACAGGCAAAGCGGATATAACGCTTGCTATCCACGAAAGACTGCCGGTTATCATAGACTTCCGAGGGGAATCGGAACAGGTAGCCTCAGTTTTGTTGAATGGCAGGAAAGTCCCTTATACGGTTAAGGACGAGCATATCGTGATCGATACAAGAGAGGCGGCAGACGGAGAGAACCGCGTGACTATCGAATTTACGGCAAACGATCAGTCGCTTAACCGCCGGGACGAATTCCTCTATACGTTGCTGGTCCCTGACCGGGCGCGTACGCTCTTCCCTTGTTTCGACCAACCGGACATGAAATCGCTTTTCACCCTGTCGTTGGAGGTTCCGTCTTCCTGGCAGGCGGTCGCCAACGGGGCGGTCGAACAGGTGGATTCGACATTCGTCGCCAGGCGCAAGCGGATTTCTTTCCGGGAAACGGAACCGCTCAGCACCTATCTTTTCTCTTTTGTTGCCGGTAAGCTGACACGGGAAACGTATTCGCGCGACGGACGGAACATTTCGATCTACCATCGTGAGACCGACCCGAAGAAAGTAGCACAGTGCTCCGATATCGCATCCGAAGTGTTCGATGCACTCGAATGGCAGGAGGAATATACACAGATACCATACCCCTTCGCCAAATACGACCTGATCATTTTGCCGGGATTCCAGTTTGGCGGAATGGAACATACGGGAGCAACTTTATATACGGACGGTCGGATGTTCCTGAATGAGAACCCGACATTGAACGAACGTCTAGCACGCAGTTCCCTGATTGCGCACGAGACTTCGCATATGTGGTTCGGGGATTTCGTGACGATGGAATGGTTCAATGATGTCTGGACAAAAGAGGTCTTTGCCAATTATTATGCCTCCCAGATAATCGAGCCTCTGTTTCCGGAGGTGAACCATTCTTTGAATTTCATGCTTGACTATATCCCCGCGGCCTATTCCGAAGATCGTACCGCCGGTGCCAATCCGGTGAAGCAGCAACTGGAGAACATGCGAGATGCCGGATTGATGTACGGTAATATCATCTATGACAAGTCTCCGGTTATCCTGGAAATGCTGATTAAGAAAATGGGGAAGGAGTCTTTCCAAAAAGGAATCCGGGAATATCTGAAGACGTATGCATACGGAAATGCTACCTGGGAAGGACTGATCGGTATTCTGGACAAATATACGAACGACGATCTGGCGGCCTGGAGCCGGGTTTGGGTGAATGAAAAGGGCATGCCGGAGATATGTGGAGTGATATCCGAAGATGGCAAATCGTTGCAGGTCTCGCAGAAAGATCCGTTAGGACGCGGGCTGTTGTGGGAACAAGACTTGTCTTTTCTGGTTGTCTATCCTGACGGAGGGACGGAGGACGTGCAAGTTTCATTTGGAAAAGAGCAGGCGTCATGCCTCAAGGAACTGAAAAGGCAGGCGAGCGAAGGCTGTTTCGTCATGCCCAATGCCGATGGCAAAGGATATGGTTTCTTCCGCCTGCTTGAGAAAGAAGCGAAGGCTTGTTTGGGCAACCTTCCCGCTTGCAAGGACGAGGTGTTGAGAGGTTCTTTGTTGATTACGTTGTACGAAAATTTATTGAACCGGACTATCCCTGCAGAACTTTATATGGAAGCAATGTTGGATTATTTGCCTACGGAAAACAATTCTCTGTTGTTCTCGGCCGCCCTCGGATATATCGGTAATTGCCAACGTTTCTATCTCGCTGATCCGGAGAAACTGGAACTGGTGCTCTGGCGAATCGTGACAATGGCGGAACAATCCCAACAACGTTTGCAGGCGTTCCGCCAATATCGTTCCATTGCCCGCTCGCCGGAAGCGGTCGGAAAACTATACGCGCTCTGGAAAGACCAAAAAGCGCCTGCCGGCTGTTCGTTGAGCGAAAATGATTATATCAGCTTGTCGTACGATCTGGCTATCCAAATGCCTGACAAAGCCGATGAAATTGTAGCAACCCAGCAAGCACGGATCACCAACCCGGACCGCAAACGGCAATATGCATTCATCTCACCCTCCGTTTCTCCCCGGCAGGAAGTGCGCGACAGTGTGTTCGCTTCTCTGCTCGTTGCCGGGAACCGTCGCGTCGAGCCGTGGGCTTCGGCTGCCTTGTCGAACCTGAACTGCCAGTTGCGCCAAAAAGAAGCGGTTGCTTATATCCGTCCGGCACTGGAAGCCTTGCAGGAAATACAGCGTACGGGAGACATCTTTTTTCCGCGTGATTGGGTACGGGCTTTATTGAGCGGACATACTTCTTCGGCAGCCCGGAAGGAGGTGGACGATTTCTTTGCCGCCTACCCGGACTATCCGGTCCTGCTCTCAAATAAAATCCGTCAGCAGGCGGATCATTTGTACAGATAACCGGAATTATCGGGTTAAAATTGGCCTCATAATAAAAAATCACCCCGATTGGCTAATCTTTTGTAAGTTTTATTTGCTAATTCAATTATTATTGTAACTTTGCAACGTAAAAATAATAACAAATGAAAAGTACGGTTCTGCATCTCCACCATCATCATTACAACGGGCAATAGTTCGGTGGGCTGTGTGGTATGTAGGAACATATGATATAAATGAATAAGGCTTGCCGTTTACGGTGGGCCTTATTTTGTTTTTGGAAAAATATATACAAACAAAATAAACATGTTACGAATTGCAGTACAATCTAAAGGTCGTCTTTACGATGAAACAATGCTTCTCTTAGAAGAAGCCGGTATTAAACTAAACAGGGGAAAACGTATTTTGCTGTTGTCGGCAAAAGGTTTTCCGGTAGAAGTCTTATTCTTGCGCGATGACGATATTCCACAATCTGTAGCCAATGGAGTTGCCGACATAGGTATCGTTGGCGAAAACGAATATGTAGAAAAAGGACAGGAGGCCAAGCTGATCAAACGTTTAGGATTCAGCAAATGCCGTCTTTCACTCGCCATTCCGAAAGATGAAGATTATCAGGGGGTGGAATGGTTCGCCGGAAAAACGATCGCAACTTCCTATCCGGAAATACTGAAGGCTTATCTGGCTGAAAAGGGAGTGAAAGCAGACCTTCACGTAATTAGCGGGTCTGTGGAAATTGCGCCGGGCATCGGCCTCGCGGATGCGATTTTCGATATCGTCAGCTCCGGCAGCACGCTGGTGAGCAATCAGCTCAAAGAAGTGGAAGTCATCATGCAAAGCGAAGCCTTGTTGATTGCTAACAATAACCTGTCGGAAGAGAAACAGGCTATCCTGGACGAACTGTTGTTCCGTTTTGAAGCGATCCAGGTAGCGGAAGGCAAGAAATATGTATTGTTGAACGCTCCGAAAGACAAGATGGACGAGATCATAGAAGTGCTGCCGGGCATGAAGAGCCCGACCATCACGCCGCTTGCCGACGGGAACTGGGTGTCTGTCCAATCCGTCATAGCGGAGAAACATTTCTGGGAAATCATCGGTAAACTGAAATCATTGGGAGAAGGCATACTGGTGCTACCGATCGAGAAAATGATTTTGTAAATTAAGAAGTAAATTCTTACCTCTTAATTTTTTAATTCTTAATTTTTAATTTATAAAATGGAAGTAATCAAATATCCGTCAAGAGAAGAATGGGCCTCATTGGCCCAGCGTCCGGCGCTGGATGTCACGACACTGTTCGATACGGTCCGTACGGTGCTGGATGAAGTCCGGAAGGGAGGAGATGCCGCCGTTATCCGGTATGAGGAGAAGTTCGACAAGATAGATCCCGCTACCTTCAAAAGGTTGCAGGTTTCAGAACAGGAATTAGCGGAAGCGAAGGAGCTCGTACCTGAAGAGCTGAAGCAAGCTATCCGTCAAGCAAAGAATAATATAGAGATATTTCACGCCTCACAGCGTTTTATGGGAAAGAAGGTGGAGACGACACCCGGTGTCACCTGTTGGCAGAAAGCGGTAGCGATAGAAAAAGTCGGTTTATACATTCCCGGTGGAACGGCTCCTCTTTTCTCTACCGTCCTGATGTTGGCTGTCCCGGCACGTATTGCCGGCTGTAAGGAAATCGTGCTTTGTACGCCTCCGGGCAGGGATGGAAAGGTACACCCCGCCATCCTGTTTGCCGCGGAAACGGCAGGCGTCAGCAAGATATTCAAGGCAGGAGGTATCCAGGCCATAGCGGCGATGGCCTACGGAACGGAATCGGTTCCGAAGGTCTATAAGATATTCGGTCCCGGTAACCAGTATGTGACGGCGGCCAAACAGTTGGTCAGCCTGAAAGAGGTGGCCATCGACATGCCTGCCGGTCCTTCCGAAGTGGAAGTGATTGCAGACGAATCGGCCAATCCCACCTTTATCGCCGCAGATTTCCTTTCCCAGGCGGAACATGGAGTGGACAGCCAGGCCATGCTGGTGACGGCATCCGAAAGCATCGTCGAACCGGTCATGCAAGCGATCCGGGAACAGCTGGACCGGCTGCCCCGTAAGGAGATCACGGAAAAATCGTTGAGCCACAGCCGTCTTATCGTGCTGAAGGATAAACAGGAAGTGATCGACTTCACCAACCTGTACGCTCCGGAGCATCTGATTATCCAGACGACCGATTATGCAGATATTGCCGGGCAGGTCGAAAATGCAGGCAGTGTCTTCATGGGATCCTATACGCCGGAAAGCGCTGGCGACTACGCTTCCGGTACGAACCATACGTTGCCGACCAACGGATATGCAAAAGCCTACAGTGGTGTGAACTTGGACAGCTTCATCAAGAAGATCACGTTCCAGGAGATCACGGCCGACGGCATCCGGCTGTTGGGCGGGACGATCCGGACAATGGCGGCCAACGAGCAGTTGGATGCGCACAAGAATGCAGTAACAATCAGATTGAACACATTATGAAAGACTTAAAAGATTTAGTCAGACCCAATGTCTGGAACATGAAACCCTACTCGTCTGCCAGAGATGAGTTTCAAGGTAATGCCTCCGTTTTCCTGGATGCAAACGAAAACCCGTTTAACAGACCGTACAACCGTTATCCCGATCCTTTGCAATGGGAACTGAAGAAGAAGATTGCGGAGATCAAAGGGGTGAAACGCGAGTCTATCTTTCTGGGGAACGGAAGTGACGAACCGATCGATCTGATTATCAGTGCATTTTGCGAACCGTCTATCGACAGCATCGTAAGCATCGCGCCTTCCTACGGCATGTATGAAGTCGCGGCCAATGTCAATAACGTAGAGTTCCGGAAGATCAAGCTGGACGAAAAGTTCGACCTGGATACCGACAGCCTTCTGGAAGCGGCAAACGACTGGGTGAAGGTGATATTCCTGTGTTCTCCCAACAACCCGACGGGAAATAATCTGAGCCGTGACCGCCTTTACAAAGTATTGAATACATTCCAAGGGATCGTTGTGATTGACGAGGCTTATGTCGATTTCTCCATCGAGCCTTCTTTCTTAGGCGAGTTGGATAAATTCCCGAATCTAATCGTCCTGCAAACCATGTCCAAAGCGTGGGGGGCTGCCGGAATCCGGTTGGGAATGGCTTTTGCTTCTCCCGAAATCATTGCGATCCTCAATAAGATCAAATATCCGTACAATGTAAATCTGCTGACTCAGGAACGCGCCTTGTATATGCTTGAAAACAAGGAACAGATGGAAAAACAGCTTCGTTCGATCCTTTCCGAGCGGATTCGTCTGCAAGCTGCATTGCCGGAGTTGAACTGCGTGCGCAAGATTTATCCTACGGATGCAAATTTTATCCTGGTCGAAGTGACGAATGCCGATACGATCTATAAAAATCTGGTCAGACAGGGTATTATCGTCCGTAACCGGACAAATGTGACCATGTGTAACGGCTGCCTTCGCATCACGGTCGGCAAGCCGGATGAAAACGATGCTTTGCTCGAAGCGCTAAAAAAAATGTAAAGATTTATGAAATGAAAAGAGCCTTATT
>ERZ824978.3049-NODE-3049-length-13279-cov-9.332728_pt1 | contig 13279 bp, 9 predicted proteins | sample MGYA00519860_ERZ824978 | MGnify/ENA primary metagenome ERZ824978 (study PRJEB31778, sample SAMEA3449184) | human gut metagenome | biome: human gut; feature: human-associated habitat; material: faeces | place: United Kingdom | collected 2010/2012 ... | reverse complement strand
ACCGTCGTAGTCGTTCGTCCGTACGAAAACACCCACCTGTCCCCATTTTTTAGAGCCCCAAAGGGCACGATTCCCAATGTGTGATTTTGCGTCCGTCCGTGTGAAAAGACCGACGGAAGGAAACGAAGGAAGAGAAGAAACGAACAGAAAGAAAGGGAACCGACGAAAACCCCGTCACTATGCAAAACGCAAATCGCTCGAGAAGGCCCTCCGCGGTCACCAATCCGTATTTTGGTGCAACGAAGCCCCTTCTCGGGCGATTCATTTGACGTTTTGACAAATTGACACAACCGCTTTTCAATTGACAATTGACAATGGACAATTGACAATTATTGCCTTGTGGAACCGTCCCTATGCCGCAGGGCAATTGTCAATTGTCCATTGTCCATTGTCAATTAATCAGGCTATCGTGAAGTCCAACTGTTTCTTCTCCAGGTTCGCGCGTGCCACTTTGATGCGCACCGGGTCGCCCAGGGAGAAGCGTTGGTGGCGTTTCCGTCCGATGAGACAGTAGTTCTTCTCGTCGAAGTCGTAGTAGTCCTCCCCGAGGTCGCGCATGGGCACCATGCCCTCGCACTTGTTCTCGTTGATTTCCACATAGATGCCCCACTCCGTGATGCCGCTGATGGTCCCGTCGTACACTTCGCCGATGTGCTCGCTCATGAACTCCACCTGCTTGTACTTGATGCTCGCGCGTTCGGCAGAGGCAGCCACCTGCTCCATGTCCGAGCAGTGTTCGCACTTGTCCTCATACTTCTGTTGCTGCACGGAGCGTCCGCCGGCGAGGTAGCGCGTCAGCAGTCGGTGTACCATCAGGTCGGGATAGCGGCGGATGGGCGAGGTGAAGTGTGTGTAGTAGTCGAATGCCAGTCCGTAGTGCCCGATGTTGAACGTGCTGTAGCGCGCCTTCTGCATCGCCCGCAGCGAGACGGTCTCGATGAGGTTCTCCTCCTTCTTCCCCTGAATCTCGTCCAGCAGGTGGTTGAGCGAGCGCGACACGTCGGTCTTGGAGCCGGCAGTCTTCAGCTTGTAGCCGAACTTGACGATGAAGTTCTTCAGGTCCTCCAGCTTCTCCGGGTCCGGCAGGTCGTGGATGCGGTAGGGGAACACCTTCGGCTTGGCACCCCCGCGCACCTTGCCGATGCGCTCGGCAACTGTCCGGTTGGCAAGGAGCATGAACTCCTCGATGAGCTTGTGCGCGTCCTTCTGCACCTTGAAGTAGACGCTCAGCGGACGACCCGTCGCCTCGTCTATCTCGAAGCGCACCTCCATGCGGTCGAAGTTGATGGCGCCCGCTGCCATGCGCCGTTCACGCAGTATCTTGGCGAAGGTGTTGAGCTGCATCAGCTCGGCGGCATACTCGCCCTGACGTGCCTCCAGGATGTCCTGCACCTCCTCGTAGGTGAAGCGTCGGTTGCTCCGGATTACGGTGTGCGCGATGTGCGAGTCGCGGACGTTGCCCTTGTCGTCGATGCGGAAGATGACGGAGTACGCCAGCTTCTCCTCGTCGGGGCGCAGCGAGCAGATGAAGTTGCACAGCCGCTCGGGCAGCATCGGCACGGTGCGGTCCACGAGGTAGACTGACGTGGCGCGCTTGAACGCCTCCTTGTCGATGATGCTGCCTTCCTTCACATAGTGGCTCACGTCGGCGATGTGCACGCCCACCTCCCACAGCCCGTCGTTGACACGGCGGATGGAGAGGGCGTCGTCAAAGTCCTTCGCGTCCTTGGGGTCGATGGTGAACGTCAGCACGTCCCTGAAGTCCTCGCGCTCCGCCAGGTCCTCAGCCGAAATCTCGGCAGGGATTTGCTCGGCGGCGTGTTCCACGTTCTCGGGGTAGGAGTAGGGCAGTCCGTACTCGGCGAGGATGGCGTGCATCTCGGTCGTATTGTCGCCCGCGCGCCCCAGCACGTCGATGACCTGCCCGATGGGGTTCTTCGCGTCGTCAGGCCACTCGGCGACCCGGACGACCACCTTGTCGCCGTCCTTCGCCCCCTTGAGCCGTTCCTTGGGGATGAAGATGTCGTTGGCGAGCGTCCGGCTCTCCGTCAGCAGGAAGGCGTAGTGGCGGTCGACCTTCAGCCGTCCGACGAAGGTGTCGTTGGCACGTTCGAGGATTTCGATGACCTCGCCCTCGCGCTCGCGGTTCTTGCGGCGTGCAAAGAGGGCGACGCGCACCTTGTCGTTGTTCATGGCGTGCGCCGAGTTGCGTTCCGCCACGAAGATGGGGGTGCTGCCGTCCTCGGGCAGGAGGGAGTTCTTCCCGTTGCTCTTGCGCTGGAACGTGCCGGTCACGATCTGGTCGGGGTTCTTGAGTTTGTAGCGCCCTTTCTCGGGTTCGCAGATGAAGTCGTCGGTGAGCATGTCCTGCAGGATGTCCAGGCACAGCATCTTGAGTGGGTGGGTGTTGAGCTTCAGTTCGGCATAGATGCGCTTGAGGCTGACGCTCTCGGGGGCGTTCAGCTGGATGAGGTCGGTGAGCTTTTCCACAAGCTGCTTCTTGGTCATCCGTTTGCCGCCCTTCTTTTCTTTCTTTACTTTCTTGTCTTTCTTTCCCATAGCGGTAGAGGTTTATGGCATACGTTCCGCACGCCCGGTCCGTCGGTGTGTCTCCCGGTTGCCCGGTCCGTTGCGTTCCGGGCTTGCGGACGTCATGTTTGCAGTCTCCGGGTCCGTCGTCCGCATCCCCCGTTCCGGCGCGTCCGTCGGGAGGGACCACAGGCAGGTGCCGGGCGGACCCGATGTACAAAGTAAGTGATTTTCTGTGATAGTTCATGAGCAAAACGGGCTTATTTCAATAAGATGTCTTATCTTTGCAGCGAATTTGTAACAAGAAGGCGAAAATGAAGATACTCATCACCGGAGCCAGCGGCTTCATCGGAAGCTTCCTGGTCGAAGAGGCGCTCCGTCGCGGGATGGAGACCTGGGCAGGCGTGCGTGCGTCCAGCAGCCGCGCGTGGCTGCAGGATGCCCGTATCCGTTTCGCCGAGCTGGACCTGGGCGATGACCGCCGGCTGGAGGAGCAGCTGCGCCGCCACCGCGACACCGAGGGGGCATGGGACTATGTCATCCACTGTGCCGGGGCGACGAAGTGCCGCCGCAAGGAGGACTTCGACCGCATCAACTACGACGCCACGTGCCGGCTCGTCCGTCTGCTCACGGAGCTGGGCATGGTGCCCCGGCAGTTCCTGTACATCAGTTCGCTGAGCGTCTACGGTCCCATCCATGAGACCGACTACGCACCCATCTGCGAGCAGGACACCCCCCGCCCCGACACGGCTTATGGCAGGAGCAAGCTCCGTTCCGAGGAGTTCCTGCGCTCCACCCCCGACAGTTTCCCCTACGTCATCTTCCGCCCCACGGGCGTGTACGGACCGCGCGAGCGCGACTACTACCTCATGGCGCAGAGCATCAGCCGCCATCTTGACGTCGCAGTGGGCTTCCGCCGCCAGGACCTCACGTTCATCTACGTCAAGGACCTCGTGCAGGCTGTCTACCTGGCGATAGAGCGTGGCGTCACCCGCCGCGCCTACTTCGTGAGCGACGGTCGGGTCTACTCGAGCCGTGCCTACTCCGACTACATCCGTGCCGAGCTGGGCAATCCCGTCGTCGTCCGGCTCACCTTCCCCCTGGCGGTGCTCCGCGCCGTCTCGGTCGTGGCGGAGACGCTGGCAGGGCTGGCAGGGCGCAGCAGCACCCTCAACCGCGACAAGTATCACATTATGAAACAACGAAACTGGCGTTGCGACATCACGCCCCTCGTCGAGGAACTGGGCTTCCGCCCTGCCTACGACTTGCAGCGGGGAGTGCGGGAGAGCATCGCCTGGTATAAACAACAAGGATGGCTTTAAACTTACTCCAACGTACGGAAACACGCCGCGGGCTGTTTCCCATCGAGGTGGTCAGCCTCGCTTACGGGGCACTGACCACCGTGCTCATATTGTTCCTTCACGAACGCATGGACCACCCGTTGACGATGGTCCTCGAGCGCATCGGCATTGCCGTGATCACGGTGTTGCTCCTGCTCATCTACCAGCGCTACTCGTGCAAGCTCACGAGCTTCCTGCGCACGCTCTTCCAGCTCGGGCTGCTCGCCTACTGGTATCCGGACACCTACGAGTTCAACCGTCTCTTCCCCAACCTCGACCACCTCTTCGCCCACAGCGAGCAGGTGCTCTTCGGATGCCAGCCCGCCATCGAGTTCAGCCGGCTGTTGCCGTCGGTGGGATGGAGCGAGGCGTTCAACCTGGGCTACTTCTCCTACTACCCGATGATAGCCGCCGTGGTGCTGTTCTACTTCATCGCGCGTTACCGTGAGTTCGACCGCACGGCGTTCGTCGTGCTGACGTCGTTCTTCATCTATTACCTTATATATATATTCGTCCCCGTCGCCGGACCGCAGTACTACTTCCCCGCCATCGGGCTGGACGAAGTGGCGTTGGGACACTTCCGCGCCGTGGGCGACTACTTCAACCACCACTCCGAGCTGCTGCCTGCCCCGGGCGATGCCCAAGGTTTCTTCTACGGACTGGTGGAGATGTCCCAACAGGCGGGCGAACGCCCGACGGCGGCTTTCCCGAGCTCGCACGTGGGTATGTCCACCATCCTGATGCTCCTCGCGCTGCGTACCCGCAACCGTGTGCTTCCGCTGGTACTCCTGCCGTTCTACGTCCTGCTGTGCTGTGCGACGGTCTACATCCAGGCGCACTACCTCATCGATGCCCTCTGCGGCTTCGTCTCCGCCTTCGTGGTCTACGCCCTCGCCGTGAGTGCCTACCGTTTTTTCCTGCTCCGCGGAGCGTCGCTCCGTGAGGTGAAGGTGGAGAGCTGACGAGCCACGCACACATCCACTTAACTACATACTACTATGAGAAAGTACCTTTGCTTACTGCTGCTCCCCCTGCTGCTCGGTGCCTGCGCCTCGAGCCGGGAGGAAACCCCCATGCCCTACTCCCAGCGCATGGTCGAGTCGCACGGACTGGGCGACTTCTACTGCAACCGCCACTACCAGGCGAAGCTGGACACCACCGGATGGGACTATGTGTCCGGACTCGTTGCCAACGCCGTCCTGAAGGCATGGCAGCTCTATCCCGAGAAGACTGCCTACTATGACGCCGTCAAGGCATTTGCCGACCACAACACCAATGCCGACGGGTCGATGATACTCAGCAAGAAGGGCACCTCCGCCCTGCGCCCGAGCAACATCGACGACCTCCCCGCGGGCAACATCTACTTCACCCTCTACCGCGAGGAGATGCGCAAGGGCAACACCCAGGATGCCGAACGTTACCGGTGCGCCGCCACCCTCATCCGCAACACCCTCAAGTACAACCATTCGCGCATTGCCGAAGGACTGCCGGGTGCCGGCGGATTCTTCCACAAGGCGACCTACCCGAACCAGATGTGGCTCGACGGACTGTTCATGGGCTCGCCCATCTACGCCCAGTGGCAGTACACCTTCGGCGCCGACAGTGTGGACAACAATAACGAGAGCTGGAGCGACATCGCCCTTCAGTTCAAGACCATCCACCGCTACACCTATAACCCCGAGAAGCAGCTGAACTACCACGCCTGGTCCGCTACGCCCGACGCGCCGGACTCCTTCTGGGCGAACAAGGCGGAACCCTTCAAGGGATGCAGCCCCGAGTTCTGGGCACGCGGCATGGGCTGGTACTTTGCCGCGCTGGTCGACGTGCTGGAGTTCATGCCCCGCGAGCACCCCGACCGTGCCGCCGTCGACTCCATCCTGCAACAGGTGGCTGCCGGCGTCGCCCGCTGGCAGGACCCGCAGAGCGGCGTGTGGTATCAGCTCATGCAGTATGACGCCACGAAGACTGCCGACGGCAAGGGCGACACCGTGGATGGCGAGACCTACAACGTGGGCACCGCCCCCAACTACCTCGAAGCGTCCGCATCGGGCATCTTCACCTACGCCTTCCTCAAAGGAATCCGACTGGGCCTGCTCGACGCCGCCACCTACCGTCCCGTGGCAGAGAAAGCCTATGCCGGCCTGCTCAAGACCTTCATCCGGGAGAGCGACGGACGGACGGACATCGTGCGCACCTGCGCTTCCGCCGGACTCGGTCCGCAGAAGAACCCCTCACGCACCGGTACGGTGAACTACTACCTCTGCGGTAAGGACGTGACCATCGTGGAGAACGAAGGCAAGGCTATCGGCACGTTCATCCTGGCGTCCGTCGAATACGAACAGAGCCAGAGACAGGATACGGCAGACAAGTGACCACTTCCCCTTCGGGGATACATGCACGGACACGCCTCCAGGGACTACCATCCTTGGGGGCGTGTCTGCGTATGCAGGCTGACTGCCCGCCGGACGGACATGTTCCTGGGAAGGCTGTTGCCCGTCCGTCCGGTCACACGAATGCAACAGGACTGTTACGGTAGCTTAAAAGTCGTGAAAGACGGATGTAACACGAACGGTGTTTCTTTGCAGCGTCAAAACATTAATGCAAGCAAATGAAAACTATCGCAAAGGCAACGAGCCTGTTGCTCCTTTCAACCGTATTGTGCAACCCGGCGTCGGCGGACAACAAGAGTGCAGACCCCGCCGTCGGTGTCATCCGTGGACGAGTGGTTGACGCGGACAAGCGTACCCTCCCCGGAGCCTCCATCTACATCGAAAACCTCAAAGCCGGAGTGGTGAGCGACGCCAACGGCTTCTATACACTGACAAACCTGCAACCCGGTACCTACAAAGTCAAGGTGAGCTACGTGGGCTATGAACCCATCTACCTCACACTCGCCGTGCCCGAAGGGAAAACGGTCGAACGCGACATCACGCTCAACGAAGGCCTCGAACTGCAGGAGGTCGTCGTCGGTGGTGTCTTCCGCGGACAGAGCCGTGCCCTCAACCAGCAGAAGAACAAGATGGGCGTGGTCAACGTCGTCTCCTCGGACCAGGTGGGCAAGTTCCCCGACTCCAACATCGGAGACGCCCTCAAGCGCATCAGTGGCATCAATGTCCAGTATGACCAGGGAGAGGCCCGCTTCGGACAGGTCAGGGGCACGTCGCCCGACCTCACCTCGGTGACCATCAACGGCAACCGCCTCCCTTCGGCAGAAGGCGACGTGCGCAACGTGCAGCTTGACCTGATCCCCTCGGACATGATACAGACCATCGAGGTCAACAAGGTGGTCACCGCAGACATGGACGCCGATGCCATCGGCGGCTCCATCAACCTCATCACGAAGAACTCACCCTACGAACGTACCTTCAACGCCACGCTCGGCAGCGGCTACAACTGGGTCAGCCAGGACCCGCAGCTGAACTTCGGACTGACCTACGGCGACCGCTTCTTCAACGACCGGCTGGGCGTCATGGCTGCCGTCTCCTACCAGAACGCACCCATCGGTTCGGACGACGTGGAGTTCGAGTATGACCTCGACGACAACGGGGAGAAGTTCCTGACCAGTGCCGAAACGCGACAGTACTACGTCACCCGTCAGCGCCAGAGTTACTCCCTCTCGCTCGACTATGACATCAACCCCAACCACAAACTCTTCTTCAAGGGTATCTACAACCGGCGTCACGACTGGGAAAACCGCTACGCCATCGCCTACAAGGACCTGGAGAAGGCTGCCGACAACGAGGCGGAAGTGGAGATTGAGACCAAGGCAGGCGGACATGACAGGCACCACGCCCGTCTCGAACTCCAGCAGACCATGGACTTCTCGCTCGGCGGAGAGCACCTTTTCGGCAACCTGATGGTGGACTGGGGAGCTTCCTACGCACGAGCCAGCGAGGACCGTCCCGAGGAACGCTACTTCAAGCTCAAGCAGGAGGGACTCGGTCTGCACGTCGCCGACCCGTTCACCCGCTTCCCCTACGTCACCGACAACATTAGCCTGCACGAGGGCACATGGGAGGTTGACGAGCTGACGAACTCCAACCAGGACATTCACGAAACGGACGCCAAGTTCCACCTGGACTTCGAGTTGCCCTTCCGGAAGGGAGAGTTCGGCAACACGCTCAAGTTCGGAGCCAAGTACGCCCACAAGTCCAAGACGAAGGACATCGTGCAGTATGAGTATCAGGACGACTACACCGACAAGTACGGCAACGACTACATGAACCACCTCTCCAGCCAGATACGCGATGACTACATGCCCGGCAACGGACAGTACAAGCCCACCGACTTCGTCCGCAAGGACTACATCGCTGACCTTGACTTTGCCTCCCTCGAAGGCGAACGCGTCTGGGAAGAGTCGTCGGGCAACTTCGACGCCGCTGAGAACGTGACCTCCGCTTACCTCCGCTTCGACCAGCAGCTCGGACGGCACCACCAGCTCATGCTTGGCGTCCGTATGGAAGCAACCCGGCTGGAGTACGAAGGCTGGAACTGGACCAAGCCCGGCGACGCACAGGAAGAAGCAGGCATGGAGGAAGGCATCGTCAGCACCGGCAAGCAGAAGAACAACTACGTCAATGTCCTCCCGAGCATCCTCTACAAGTGGGACGTGAACGACGACTTCAAGGTGCGCGCCTCCTTCACCAACACCCTGGCACGTCCGAACTACGTGGACCTCGTCCCCAACGTGGCGCTGGACCTCGACGATGAGAAGGTCACCATCGGCAATCCCGACCTGACACCCGCCCTCTCCTATAACTTCGACCTCAGCGCGGACTACTACTTCAAGAGCATCGGACTGGTCTCGGCAGGCGTCTTCTATAAGCGCATAAACGACTTCATCGTCGAACAGCGCACCAGCGGCGACTACGCAGGCTACCCCGGCGTGGACTTCAAGGAAATCAAGACCTCCATCAACGGCGGCGACGCCGACCTGCTGGGTGTGGAGGTAGGCTTCCAACGGGACTTCGGCTTCATCGCCCCCGCCCTGAAGTGCCTGGGCTTCTATGGCAACTACACCTACACCTGGTCGCGAGTGAACCACTTCAACTTCGCCGGACGCGAGAACGAGAAGGACCTGCGCATGCCCGGTTCGCCCGAACACATCGCCAACGCCTCGCTCTACTTCGAGAAGAACGGATGGAATGTCCGCCTGTCCTACAACCACGCCTCCGAGTTCATCGACGAGATGGGCGAGCACGCCATGCTCGACCGATACTATGACGCCGTCGACTACATGGACCTGAACGCCTCCTACACCTTCGGCAAGAAAATCAAGTGTACCGTCTACGGCGAGGCGAACAACCTGCTCAACCAGCCCCTGCGCTACTACCAGGGCACGAAGGAGCACACCATGCAGGCTGAGTACTATGGCGTGAAAGTGAACGCAGGCATCAAGGTCGCCTTCTGAGGCCATCAACTGACAAAGCTTTATTAACAATCAAACAAAACCCTTATGAACACACTGAAAAGACTTACCTTCCTCTGCCTCCTGCTCTGCACGGCTGCCCTTGCTGCCGTCGCACAGGACGCCGCGAGCTGGGCTAAACTGGAGAAAAGCGTCAACTTCTACATCGCCAATGACCTCGGACGCAACGGCTACTACGACCAGAAGCCCATCGCCGAACTGATGGGCCGTATGGCCGAGACCGTCGGCATCGAGTGCGTGGTGGCTGCCGGCGACGTGCACCACTTCGAGGGCGTCCGCAGCACATCCGACCCGCTGTGGATGACCAACTATGAGCTCATCTACAGCCATCCCGAGCTGATGCTCCCCTGGTACCCCATCCTCGGCAACCACGAGTACCGCGGCAACACGCAGGCGGTGCTCGACTATGCCGGCATCAGCGCACGTTGGGAGATGCCCGCCCGCTACTACACCTTCACCGTGGAGGACAACGATGTCACCGTGCGCGTAGTCATGCTGGACACGACCCCGCTCATCGACAAGTACCGCGAGGACACCGTCGGCTACCCTGACGCCTGCCGCCAGGAGGTGGAGCCGCAACTGAGCTGGCTCGACCGCGTACTCACCGACGCCCGCGAGGACTGGGTCATCGTCGTGGGACACCACCCCATCTTTGCACAGACGGAGAAGAGCGAGAAGGAACGTCTCGACATGCAACGCCGTGTGGACACCGTCCTGCGCCGGCATGACAACGTCGCCATGTACGTCTGCGGACACCTCCATACCTTCCAGCACATCCGCCGTCAGGGGACGGACATCGACTACGTGGTCAACTCGTCCGCTTCGCTGAGCCGCGAGGTAAGCCCCATCGAGGGGACACAGTTCTGCAGCGGTGCGACCGGGTTCTCCCTTGTCGCCGCCGACAAGGACCGCCTCTGCCTCTACATGCTCGACAAGGACGGCAAGGTGCTCCACACCGTCAGCAAGACACGCTGACCGGCAATGGCTGATTGACACTTGACCACTTCCCCCTTCGGGGATACACACACGGACACGCCTCCAGGGACCATCACCCCTGGAGGCGTGTCTGCCTGCGCATGCCGTCCTCACGCCGGAAGGGCATTGCCGATAGTAAATTGTCACTTGTCAATTGAAAAGTGCATCTTTTTGCTCTTCGTGCCGACACTTTTTCAAGAAAATCCGAAAAATAGAGAGCAAAAAGTTTGTCGATATGAAATAATCGCTATATTTGCCTATCAAAGTGTTATTGAACAACCAAACCCCCAACGTGATGGAAAGAATAGATAATTTAGACCGACGCATCCTGGAGATCATTTCCCAGAATGCGCGTATTCCCTTCAAGGATGTGGCTGCTGAGTGCGGCGTCTCACGCGCTGCCATTCATCAGCGTGTGCAACGACTGATCGACCTGGGCGTCATCATCGGGTCGGGCTATCATGTCAATCCGAAGAGCTTGGGCTACAGTACCTGCACTTATGTCGGAGTAAAGCTCGAAAAGGGCTCCATGTACCGGGCTGCAGTGGCGCAGCTGGAGAACATCAAGGAGATTGTCGAGTGCCACTTCACCACCGGTCCCTACACCATGCTTATCAAGCTCTATGCCCGCGACAACGAACACCTCATGGAGCTGCTCAACAGCCGCATCCAGGAGATTCCCGGCGTGACTGCCACCGAGACACTCATCTCGCTGGAGCAAAGCATCAAGAAGGAAATACCCATAACTGACAAGTGACCGGATGGGAGCCTTCGACAATCTCCACCTTACCGGGCTGATTATCGGCATCTGCACCTTCCTCATCATCGGCCTGTTCCACCCCGTCGTCGTCAAGTGCGAGTACTACTTCGGGACACGCTGCTGGTGGGTCTTCCTCCTGCTGGGAATAGGCGGCACAGCCGCCTCTCTGTGGGTGGCGAACGTGCTGCTGTCGACCCTCCTCGGAGTCTTCGCCTTCTCCTCGTTCTGGACCATCAAGGAAATCTTTGAGCAGGAGGAACGTGTGAAGAAAGGATGGTTCCCCAAGAACCCCAAACGGACCTACAAGTTCTGACGTCCGTCCCGCACGCCCCACACGGCACCCGGCGGACAGTAACGCAGACAGACATGCACACATACGACATACAGCGGGCGTACGACAGCATCCACGCGTCGTACCCCGGATACCGGAAATTGCCCGTCATTGGAGTCACAGCGAACTTCAGTGACGGGAATTGTTCTTTAGCCGACGGCTATTGCACCTCCATCCTCCGTGCCGGAGGACTTCCCCTCATCATCCCTCCGTACGACGATACGGACGCACTGCTCTCCACCCTCGAACACCTTGACGGACTCCTGCTCACCGGCGGGGGCGACATCAACCCGCTCTACCTGGGCGAGGAACCCGTCAACGAGCTCCACTCCATCAATCACCGCCGCGACCGTCAGGAACTCCTGCTCACCCGCCTCGCCGCCGACCGTCAGATACCCATCCTCGGCATCTGCCGCGGCCTTCAGGTCCTGACCGCCGCCCTCGGGGGCACCCTCTACCAGGACATCCACACCCAGGCAGGCACCGTCTGCCTCAAGCACGACCAGCAGCTCGACCGCAGCTACGCCTCACACACCCTGCACATCGAGCCGGACACGCTGCTCGCCCGCCTCTTCGGCACCGACCGCCTGCCCGTCAACTCGTTCCACCACCAGGCGGTCCGTGAGCCCGCACCCGGCTTCCGGGTCAGCGGAAGGGCAGCCGACGGCATCATCGAGGCGGTCGAGTCGGCGGAACACAAGTCGATGCTCGGCGTGCAGTGGCACCCGGAGTGCATGATTCTCGCCGGGGACGAGAGCATGCTGCCCCTCTTCCGCTGGCTCACGGCAGAAGCCGCCTCGTTCGCCGACGCCAAGGCGGTGCACCGGCGCATCGTCTCGCTCGACAGCCACTGTGACACGCCGATGTTCTTCCACAAGGACATCCGCTTCGACACGCGCGACCCGCACGTGCTCGTCGACCTGCACAAGATGACCGAGGGACATCTCGACGCCACCATCATGGTCGCCTACCTCAAGCAGCTCGAACGTGACGACGAGTCCCTGCTGGCCGCCACTGCCAAGGCGGACCGCATCCTGACCCAAATCGAGGCGATGGTCCACGCCAACGCATCGTGGGTCGACATCGCCCGTACGCCCGCCGACGTCCGTCGGTTGAAGCAGATGGGGCGGAAAGCCATCATGCTGGGCATCGAGAACGGCTATGCCCTGGGCCGCGACCTGGCGAACGTGGAGCACTTCCGCCGCCGCGGGGTGGTCTATCTGACGCTCTGCCACAACGGCGACAACGACGTCTGCGACTCCGCCCGCGGCAACGGGGAGCACGGCGGACTGAGCGCCTTCGGCAGGGAGGTCGTCCGCGAGATGAACCGCACGGGCATGCTGGTGGACCTCTCGCACGCGTCGGAGAAGAGCTTCTACGACGCCCTGTCGCTCAGCCGCACCCCCATCGTCTGCTCCCACTCGTCGTGTCGTGCCCTGTGCGACCATCCGCGCAACCTGACGGACGACCAGCTGCGTGCCCTCGCCCACAGCGGCGGCGTGGCACAGGTCTGCCTCTACGGGGGCTTTCTGCGGACGGACGGGACGGCGTCGCTGCCTGATGTCATCGAACACATCAACCACATGGTGAGCCTTATGGGTATCGACCACGTGGGCATCGGCACGGACTTCGACGGGGACGGCGGCATCCCCGGCTGTGCGTCGGCGTCGGAGGTCATCAACCTGACGCGCCGCCTGCGTGCGGAACGTTACTCGGAGGAGGACATCCAGAAACTCTGGGGCGGCAACTTCCTCCGCGTCATGGAGGAGGCACAACGGGGCAATTGACAATGGATAACGTTTCAATTGACAATTGATAATTGACAATTGACAATTGCCCTGCGGCGTGGATAACGAGGCTGCAAGGCGGTGAATGTAGGGGCGACATAACACAATTGACAATTGACAATGGACAAT
>ERZ824978.3046-NODE-3046-length-13284-cov-6.681609_pt1 | contig 13284 bp, 10 predicted proteins | sample MGYA00519860_ERZ824978 | MGnify/ENA primary metagenome ERZ824978 (study PRJEB31778, sample SAMEA3449184) | human gut metagenome | biome: human gut; feature: human-associated habitat; material: faeces | place: United Kingdom | collected 2010/2012 ... | reverse complement strand
CTTGGGTCAATTCGAGAAACACGGGCCACACCTGCTCCGGTTTCTCTAAGTCTGCAACTGTCGTTATACCGTGTCCTACGCTCTTGATAGGCGATACGAAGTCTTTCTTGGCAACAAGGGAAAGGTCATTGCCATTTGCGTAATTCCATAATGCAACTCCGTTTTTTCCTAATACGCTTCGCAGGAACTCAGGGTCGGTCTGTGCCAAAGCCCCGATGGTACGAATCCCATAGCTGTCTAATGTACGCTGTGTCGCTCTGCCTACACCGAGCAAATCAGCCGATGGGAGTTTCCATATCTTTTCTCTGAAAGTATCCTTTGGTATAACCGTTACTGCATCCGGCTTCTTCATATCAGAGCCGAGTTTTGCAAATATCTTATTAAATGAAACACCAACGGAGATAGTAAGTCCGAGTTCAAACTTAATCGTTTCTCTGATTTTGTTTGCAACTTCCACCGGAGAGCCGAAAAGACTACCTGTTCCGGTAATATCCAGCCAGCACTCATCCATACCATAAGGTTCTACTTGGTCTGTATATCGTTCGTACACGCTTCTTGCAAGTTTTGAGTATTTTATATATTCCTCATAATGCGGTGGAACAATAACCAAATCCCGACATTTCTGTTGTGCCTGCCAGACGGTATCTCCGGTTTTCACATCAAATGCCTTTGCTTTATAATTCTTAGCAAGGACAATTCCGTGTCGTTCTTCAACAGAACCGCATACAGCAACCGGATATTCTTTCAGAGCAGGGTTAAGCATACACTCAACACTTGCATAGAAGTTGTTCATATCGCAATGTAAAATATTTCGAGCCATTCTGCGTAACCCCCTTGACTTTTTGAGAAGTTTAATATAAACTATGAGTAGTTAAACTTCTTACTTGCTATTATACGCAGTTAAACTTCTCTTGTCAAGAGTGTAGACGAAGTTTAACTACATAAATTTAAGACAAGGAGTGAACAATCAAGATGACATTCGGCGAAAAAGTTAAGAACGAACGAAACAGACTCGGATTAAATCAGGATGAGTTGGCGAAAAAAATCGGCGTTACTCGTAGAGTTATCAGTTCCTATGAGAATGACAGTTCCCGTCCAAGAGGAACAGAACGCTATAAGAAACTTGCCGAAGCTCTCGGTGTAAATATCAACTATCTTTTATCGGAAGATGAAGCATTTATTGCAGATGTTGAAGATAATTACGGACACAGAGGTGCTAAGCAGGCAAAAGAACTTCTAGCAGAAGTAACCGGTTTATTTGCCGGCGGAGAAATGGCTGACGAAGACATGCGTGAAATGGTTGATGCCATTCAGGAAGCGTACCTTATTGCTAAGAAAAACAACAAGAAATACACACCGAAAAAGTATCGCAAAGACGAGTAACCTCTCGCTGTGCGTTGTCCGTTTTATGGGACAGCAGATGGTTTATAATAAAAATGGATAATATATCTGTTATAATGGCACTGCAAGGGAGGTGAGCCGTTTGGGATATAATACGCAGGATGAGATTGTCAAGATAGTGAACCGGCTCATCAAACGATGTGGCACTCGTAATCCATATAAAGTCGCTGATGAGCTTGGGATACATATTCTCTATCGAGATTTTACGAAACAGCGTGGAGCATACAAGGTAATCTTGAAGAATCGATTTATCTTTCTTCAGAACGGTTTGCACCCGGTTATTGAACAAATCGTATTATGGCACGAAATCGGACACGATGTTCTTCATCGCCAAGAAGCAGTTTCAGCCGGAGGATTCAAAGAATTTAATATCTTTGATATGCGTGAAAACCGGATGGAATATGAAGCCAATGTCTTTGCAGCTCAGGCTTCTTTACCGGACGATACGATTATTGAATATATTAAACAGGGGTATGATATTCAGCAAATTGCTCGCTGTATGCACTCCGACATAAATCTTGTCGCTTTGAAAGTTGATACTCTCAATTCACAAGGCTACAATTTTAGGAAACAGGAACATAGAAACGACTTTCTCAGATATAACAGAAAAATGTAAAGACCGTCAATTCTCGAATGAGATCTGACGGTCTTTGCATTACTTCGATTTCCATTATTCTTGGGAACAGCGTAAGTTAAGCGAGATTGCTACAATGCACGCAAGAATAGGTTGGCAGAATTTAAGAACTTCCGAGTTTTTAGATAGTGGAGATTATATGCTAATTACGGGTACGGACTTTATAGACGGAGCCGTAAATTTTGATACTTGCCACTATGTCGAGCGTGAGCGTTATGAGCAAGATAAGCACATACAAATCCGTAACGGTAGTATTTTAATAACTAAAGACGGAACACTCGGAAAAGTGGCTTATATTCAGGGATTAACAATGCCTGCGACGCTTAACGCAGGGGTATTTAATGTTGAAATAAAGGACGAAAACGAAGTTGATAACAGATACCTGTTTCAATATTTGAAAGCTCCTTTTTTGATGGATTATGTTGATAAGAAAGCGACAGGCGGAACTATCAAACATCTTAATCAAAACATATTGGTTGACTTTCCTGTTGTGCTTCCTCATAAAGCCGAGCAAGAAAAGATTGGAGAGTATTTTCTTGCAATTGACCACCTTATCACCCTTCATCAGCGTAAGCCGGTTGTTGTCAATTCAAGCTCGACAATGAACGCATTACCAAATCAACATCTTTATTTTCAAGTTCTTGAATAATGTGAAGATAGGTCTTTTGCGTTGTTGTCATACTTGAATGTCCTAATCGTTGAGCCACACTTGCTATTGATACTCCGGCAAATAATAGCAGTGAAGCGTGTGTATGTCTTAGTCCGTGAACAGATATAACCGGTATATCTGCCTTCTTACAGTGTCTTGTAAGAATGTCATTGACAGTAGAGTTATACACCTTTTCCGAAACAAAAATCGGTTCATCTTCAGGTAAGTCTTTAACCAAAGTAGAAAATTGAATAATGAGCTGCCAATCAATCTGTATTTTCCTGACCGACGACTGATTTTTGGTGGGCATAAACCCACCACCGCCTTTATAATCCCAGGTTTTATTGATAGATAAAGACTGCTTTGAAAAATCAAAGTCTTTTGGAGTTATAGCCAACGCTTCAGAAAATCGCATTCCGGTTTTTGCAACCAACAGAATAAACCAATCCCAATTTATCTCTTGACTAAGATTTAAGTCAGATAAAAGTTTGTGCAACTCAAACTGATTAAGATATTTGATTTTTTTGTGTCGAGGCTTTTTACCTTTTATGATAGCTTTTCTTGTAGGGTCTCGTTCTATAAGTCCCTCATCTACCGCATCTAAAATTGCACCTTTAAGTTGATGATGAAAGTCCATTGTGGTCTGTCTTTCGTGTGACTTCGCATAATCGTTCAAGAGTTTTTGATATGTTATCCTTGAAAGTTCGCACACTTTCAAATCCGGTGCTAATTGCTTAATCCAAGCCTGCGTAAGCAGGTATTTATCCATTGTAACCTTCCTTATCGCCCCTTCCTTATAAACCGTAATCCATTGAGCGTAATAATCGTAAAATAAGTCTGTCTTGTTTATATTATTCAGCATAATATCCTCCTGTATAAAAATTAGGCTTACGCTGATGAAGGGTGATAAGGTTGTCGAGGTTTTCAAAATATGCACCTATTTTCTGCTGTTCTTCAACTGACGGCAAGGTGATAGCTGTATTCAAAATGTTATCATTATATAGTCTTTTTATTGTGCTGCCTTCTATTCCTGCCCATTTCACAATAGAATAAAAGCATTTCAAAAACGAGTTGTCCAAATGTTTATCGTGATTTAACCAAACTATATTGGAGTCTTGAAAATACTCATTTTTTCCCGTAAACACAACAGTTCTACCAATGCTGCCTGATGCAGAAATCAATATATCTCCTTTTTTAGGATACTGGTATTTTGCTTTATATTCTTCAAAAAGCTCTCTCGATATAAAAGCATCTGCCTCTCCACCGAATGTACCTATTTTATAAAATGGTATTTCTCCATTTTCCGATGTTTGCTCTTTGAAAATCCTTCGGCACATAGAGACTGAACCGATTTCCCCCAGCTTACGCTGTTCCCAAGCGTTTTTGATGTATCTGAACTTTTTTGATTTTTCTTTGCATAAAAATGCAAACTCACGCTGATGAAGAGTGATAAGGTTGTCGAGATAGCCAAAGAACATCCCGATTGCATCCTGCTCAGACTTTTTTACAGGGATAGGCACATCGAAATTTGCAAGATTACCTCGGCTGATGCGCTGTCTTGTTCCGCCTGCCAGACATATATTAACATCATCAAAATATGCTTGTGACGATAAATACTGAACCAAGAACTTGTTGCTCATATCAGGTGCAGTTCTGACGATCGTACAGTCAACTGCCGTAATCATTTTTGTGCCTAAAAGCGGCATAATACAAGCTCTGCCGGCTGGTTCAGGCAATCTCGAAATAAGGATGTCACCGGGTAGCACTTCTTCGCAGTGGAGCCGATCAAAAGTGTCCTCAGATATCCATTTTTTGTTATTAGGCTTGTCCAAATATTCTGCTACACCAACATTGCCAGTTTGAACTAAGCGCACACCGAAAGCGCTCTGATCTTTTGATTCGATCCAGTCGCCATCTGTGAACTTCTCACATAAAGATGCTAACTTACGCTGTTCCCAAGAAACATAAAATAGGAGCCAAGGGAAAGCCCTTGACTCCTAAAATAATGCTTAATTATTCATCTTCTGTTGGCATTTGAATTTCATAACCACCACTGATAATAAAATCTCGAAGCAATTTGTCAACTTTAACATTAACCTTGGGCGGAATTATTTTAGTCCCTTCGACCTTTTCAAAGTATTCCTTTGCCTTTGCTTTATCGACCGTTTTCTTCAGTTCGTCATATCTGCCAAATTCATTGAGATTGTTTTCATTAAGCTTCAAACTCATAATGTTTCTAAGCAGGTTCTCATCTAACCCAAGAGCAGATGAAACTCTGTGAATTTGGTCGTTTCTCGCTTTTGACAAATACTCGTTAATATAATCTCTCAGTGATTTACCTTCTGAAACCTTAACATCTCCTCTTTGAATATCGTGCAGGAAAATGTTTGCATATTTCTGTTCTTCCTGAGAAAGCGTTGCAAATGTCTTGTGCAGCTCTGTTTCGGCTTGTTCAATAGCTTCCTGAGTTGTTCCCTCAACACTCAACAACTTAATATACTTATCAAATCTTGAGTTCATATAGTCAGAGTCGATTAAGCCCGTATCAATCTCTGTAATATATCCCGCAAGGTCATAAGGAACATCATCGCCTCCGATACCACCACCGCCACCGGTCAACTCTTTATATCTGAGAACTAAAATAAGATAAGTATTCTCATCTATGGCTACATCAACGACTTCGCCGGTTTCTTCATCTACATATGCAGGAACATCCCATTTGAAGCCTTGAATTTTAGCTGCTTCCAAATAGCTATTAAATTCATTGAAATCCTTTGCAAACTTCCTACACACCAAAGTGTCATTAGGCAGCTTTTCAAAGTTTTCAATTCCCGCATTGGTAAACAACTCGGTGATACTTTCAAAAAGTTCGTTCATCTGCTTCAAGTTTTCAACGAGATGTTGAACGAACAATCCGAGTGGTCTGTCGCCTGAATACAATTTTACGGCAGCGTTAATATTATGCTCCATAGTGTGAGGTTTGCGGTAATAGCGAATTGTTCCGAACGGTTTATCCGGGCCGAACAAGCGATTAGTTCGAGAAAACGCCTGAATGATATTCTCGTACTGAAGCACCTTGTCCATATACAAAGTGTTAATCCACTTAGAGTCAAAGCCCGTAAGCATTTGGTCAACGACGATAAGTAAATCAATTTGTTTTGCCGGTTCGGTCGCTACTCGTTCATACGGCTTTTTGTGGGCAAGTCTTGCGGCTATGTCCTTTTTCATTTTTGCAAATGTCGGAATAGCAAAATCCTGACCGTATTTTTCGTTGTAATCGGAAATGATTTCAACAAGTCCGTCCTCTTTGAATTGAACACCGCCGTTATTATCAATACTTGGGTCAAACAAAGCCGTTACTTTCAGTTGCGGATTTAACTCTTTGAACAATCGATAATAATTGATAGCCTCCGGAATACTGCTTGTAGCAAATATTGCGTGGAATTTACTGTTATGGCTCAATGTTACCCAGTTTTCGAGTATATCCTTTACTACTGTCGTAGTGTGTTCCGTTGTTGTATATTGAACATTTGGGATATAATCTTCGATGCCCTTTATATAGTCGCCCTTGGCGTCAAAGTGTCCAACCATTCCAACTTGGTTTACGTCCATATACTTATAAAAGATTTTGCTCTTAACAGGGTCAGAAATTGCTTCTTCCTCTGTTTGTGCCTTTGCCTTTTCCAAGGCAACTACTTTTCGCACATCTTTATCTTTGAAAGTCAAAACCTTGTATGGGTCAAAACCGAGAACATTTTTGTCTCTGATTCCGTCCGCAATGCTGTATCTGTGTAACTCATTACCAAATACAGTGCTTGTAGTATTCTTTTTCTTTTGGTTTTCGTCTTGGATAGGCGTACCGGTAAAGCCAAAGAACATTGCCTTTGGAAATGTGTTTTTAATTGTCAGCAACATATCCCCAAAAGTAGAGCGATGAGCTTCATCTACTATGAACACAATACGCTTTTCGCTGATAAGTTCAATGTCACGAGCGTTCAATCCACCGGCTTCGTCTTTGATATTACTCATTTTCTGAATGGAAGTAACGATAAGTGTGTCTGCCGGATTGCTGCTTTTGAGTTTTGTTATCAACACATTTGTGTTTTCGGTTGCTTGTACGGATTCATTTTCATCGGCAAAGCCACGATACTCTTTCAGTGACTGAGTGCCGAGTTCAATTCTATCCATAAGGAAAATTACTTTGTCGGCGTCTTTTGAGCTTGCGATTAACTGAGCTGACTTAAAACTTGTCATTGTTTTGCCGGAACCGGTTGTGTGCCAAATATATCCGCCGAGCTGATTGTTACCTTCCCATTTTGCTTTTGCAACTTTATCAGAAATAGCACTTGCCGCAAAATACTGATAGCTACGCATTACTTTAAGTACGCCGTCTGAGTCATCAGCAACCGTATAAAAGCCGATAAGCTGATGTGCCATAGGAATAGATAGAAGAGTAGATGCCACCTTGTTCCATTCGTTAATCGGCTCGTTATTAAAATCTGCCCAATGGAAATAATAATCCGGATTAAACTTGCCGTCCGGACCCGGATTTGCAAAATAAACAGCTTCGTTTGGTTCCATTGCAACAAAAATCTGAACCAAAGAAAACAGTCCACTGAATATTCCCTCGTGAGAATACTTTTCTATTTGATTGCAAGCCTGACTAACCGGAATACCGCTCTTTTTGAGTTCAATATGGATAACAGGCATACCGTTAATGAGCAGCATTAAATCTCCACGGCGGTCATTAAGTAATTTCGATTTTGTTGGGAATTTAGGCTGCTGCACAATTTGGTATCTGCTTTGACCGGCGGCAATTTCACGGCGGTCATAAATTTTAAGGCTGACTTCTTTACCAAAATGTAATTTATCATCAGGGTTATCCCTTACGATAGAAACACTTTTTCCGTTAATAAAGCCATTCAACTTTAACGGTGTTCTGAGAGCTTCGATTTGCTCTAAAATCTGCTGCATTTCGCTATCGGTTAGAGGATAATCGTTCAGTCTGTCAATATCTCTGTTGTTTTCAAAGAGTATATTTGCCCAATTTCGCAGCAAATCTTGTTCAGAGTAATTTTTAAGGACTTCTTTTTCCCACCCTTTTTCGGATAGTATTTTTATCAAAGCCGCTTCAAAATCCGACTCTTTATTAAAAATCATTTCGAGTTCCTCCTAACTTCTAAAATTTGCTTTTACATCTCAGACAAACATCTTTTCAAGGCACGCTTTTTTGAGATTTTTCAACTTTTCTAACTCACGCTGATGAAGGGTGATAAGGTTGTCGATTCTATTAAAAAATTGTCCAAGTGGCTGCTGCTCATCGTATTGCGGAACGAGGACATCAATTTCGTTTATGGCTGTTTTTGATAAACTCGGAACACCCGTTGACTCATCTTTCTTTTTCCAGTCAATATTTTGAAATACATCAAAAGCAAAATTCAAGTCAACTTTTTCTCTTGGAATGGCGTAGAAAAGCGTATCTACCGTCCAAAATGGTGCTTTAAGAATGTACGGTTTATCTATCGTTCCTTTTCTTCCAATGCCGATAGCATCTTCATCGTAGGACAACGCCTGATTGACACTAAGCATAAATCCACCCGTCCCATAAACGGGAATATTGCCCTCTGAAAGATGTTTATAGTCTTTGCCACTTCGTACATCGACTACATCGCCCAACTTACGCTGTTCCCAAGCTTCAGTAAATCCCTTAAAACGAATTTCGGGTGCATTGGAGCCATTTTGTGGAAACATTTTTTCCAGCATAGATTTTTTGACATTGGTCAATTTGTCATACTTACGCTGATGAAGGGTGATAAGGCGATTGAGTTTTTGAATATATGAAGCTATTTTCTTTTGCTCTGCTATTGACGGAACAGGAACAACTAATTCAAAATAATCTCCCAAGTTGTAATTTGTTCTTCCATCTCCTGTTGAAATTGATACTGCCCATTTCTTATGTTTATCTGTGTTTAGAAACGAACACAGATAATTTGAATCAATTATTTTAGGATTTGGTCGAGTGACAATCGTAGCAAAACCTATTGATTTTGCTTCGTTTTCAGTAATTACCGCAGATGTTCCTACATCTCCGGTGTGTACGGTAATTACATCTCCAATTTGGTGCATACGAGTTTCGTTTTTTTCGGCAAATGTTTTTTCCAAGTAAATTGGATTATCACCAAATTCAAATTTACCATCTTTAATATCTGAGTTTCTAATAAGTAAAGTTCCTTCATCGGTATAATGTTTCGTCATTGTTGTCACTAATCCAATATAAATTTTTCCGATTTCAGTGACCTTACGCTGTTCCCAAGTGTCACTAAACCCTTTGAAGCGAATTGCCGGAATGTCTGTTATTTTTGTCATTTTGCACTACCTCCAAGCAATTTTTTGAGTTCAGCAAGACCGAGCATATCAAATTCACTACCTTCAAGGTCATCAATCATAGAAGAAAGTGATTTTTCTGTTTCTTCTATTTGATTTTCGACATCTGCGAAAGTAGTTTCATATTTCTTTGCAAGTGCTTCAAGCTTTGAAACCAAATCAGATATAATGCTATCCGGCAACTGCATAAGATTATCAATAAGCGGCTTTATCCACTTATCTTTAAGAAGTTCAAGAACTTGTTCATCGGACAAGTGTTCAATCGTATCTTTCGTTTTTTCTTCAAGCAAGGCATTATCACGCTTAATGGCAGTTTTCAATGCTTTTTCTTCTGTATTCAATTCCGAAACAGATTTAAGTTTTTCCTTTGTTTCAGGTTCAACACCGTCGGATTTCATAGCTTTTTTGATTTCTGCAAAGACCCAGCTATCTTCGTTTACAAAATCAGCCTCTTTTTCTTCCTCGGAAAGTGTGTCAAGTATTTCTTCGTATTCGGAAGCAATTTCTGAAAGTCGATTTTCTTTTTCACTTAATGCTTGCTTGTCATCGGCAAGTATAGTGCTTTGAATAAGGTCAAATGGTATAATGCGACCTTTCCATCCTTCTTGTACTTCCTGCTCAACATTTCCTTTTTTCTTGACCACCATATTAGCGTCAACAATTTTAGTTGCTCCAAAGCCCTCTGTTTGAATAATTTCCAAATCTACGGCAATCTTAGTCCAGTCATCATCAAGAAGCTGGTATGCTTCATATCTGTCAACTAACGGGATGGCAGCCATTCGTGCAAAGATATTTTTTGATAAAAGCTCCTCTGTTTTAGAGATACTGAGACTTTCCATCTTTGTAATCAGCTCATCATACAAATATGTATCAAAATCAGCAAAAACGGACTTGAACTCGTTTTCAAAACTTGTTATATCACTGTGTTCTTTAATTGCCTTTTTTATATCTTTAACTACGAATTTGCAATATTCGGAAGATGTATTTTCAAACAAATCAGAGCGAAGTGCCGGGAAAGCTGTCCAATATTCTTTGAGTTCATCAATTTCAGATGCCGGTAGACCGCCGAACATAGACGCAAAAATATCCCAAGATTCTGCCGCCTCTGAGGAATCCACATATCTCGGAATATTAAGGTTATAATCGTTCTCTCTGATTTCGTCACGGCTGACAACTCGTGAATACTTGTCCACGCTTTCTCTCCGTGTAACAACATCTACAATCTTCTTAATATCTGAAGCTCTCAGCTTATTGTTTTTGCCCTCTTTGATATATCCTTTTGAAGCATCTACTATAAGAACATCTGTATTGGTTCTCTTTTGCTTCAACACCATAATTATTGTCGGAATACCTGTGCCGTAAAAAATATTTGCAGGCAATCCTATGATTGTATCAATCTTATTTTTTTCAATTAAGTTCTTGCGAATTTCGCCTTCTTCGCCGCCACGGAACAAAACACCGTGAGGAAGAACAATAGTCATAATGCCATCAGGCTTAATATGATAAAGGTCGTGAAGCAAAAAGGCATAGTCTGCCTTACCCTTTGGTGCAAGACCATAACCGGCATAACGAGGGTCAGTATCCTTATCAGCTGGATTCCAAGCCTGTGAATATGGAGGATTGGAAACTACGGCGTCAACATAGAGTGGATTGTATGTTCCTGTCGGGTCGTTTTCATCGAAATACGGCCAGTCGTCCTCCAAAGTATCGCCGTTTCTTGTTACTATGTTATCTGCTTCAATACCACGCATTACCAAGTTCATACGAGTAAGGTTATATGTATTCTGCTTTAATTCCTGAGCGTAGTATTTAACTTTGTTTTCGCCCTCAATGAACTTTGAAGCACTCTTACCGATGTTGATTAACAAGGAACCAGAACCGCTTGTAGGGTCGAATATTTCAATTTTCTCTCTGTTTTTCAAGTGATTTGCAACTATTTCAGACATAAGCAATGATACTTCGTGCGGAGTGTAGAACTCGCCGGCTTTTTTACCTGCATTCGCCGCAAACTTTTCAATCAAATATTCATAAATAAATCCAAGAACATCATAGCCCTGCTTACCATCCATAGGAATATCTTTTATAAGCTGAATGAGTTCGCTAATAGACTTTGACTGCGAAGCAGCACTATCACCTAATTTTGAAAGACCAGTTTGCAGAGTATCAAAAACGCCCTCAAACACTTTCTTGTGGGTTGGGTTTATTAAACGGCTAAACGCTGAAAGAGCGTCACGAACATCTTGAACACTGAAATCGCTGCCTTTTGCAAGCCAAGTTGAAAAGAGATTGTCGTAAGAAATAAAATATCCCAAGTTCTTCTGAATGCTTTCAACCGTATCAGTATCTTCTTCTGTTAATTCGGGAAGATACTCGTCAGTCCAATCATTAGCTTTCAGATATTTAACTTCTTTCTCCGAAAGGAATTTATAGAAAATAAATCCTAAGATATAGTCTTTGTATTCATTTGCTTCGATTTTGGAACGCATTTTGTTTGCAGACTCCCAAATCTTTGCAGCTAACTGCTGTTTATTCATAATAAACCTCCGTATTATTTGTTGTAGCTATTTATATTTTATCTGACAATGGCACTATTTTTAAGTATAAAATAATTAGTGTCCCATAAAACGGACTCAGTTTTCTTCATCAGGAAGAAAATCTATAATATCTTCTACATTGCAATCAAGTGCAGCACATACTTTTCCAAGCACTTCGGTCGTCACATTTTCATCTCTGCTCATTTTGCTCATTGTGTAATGACTTAAACCAGCAAGAGCTTCTAAGTCTTTTTTCTTCATATCTCTGTCAACAAGAATGTGCCACAATTTTTTATAACTAACAGCCATTTCATTGCACCTCTTTCTTAGTTAAAGTGTAAGTATATATATTGTACCATAGAAATTTGATTTTTTCAATAAAACCACAAATATTCGAACTAAAGTGCGTTTTTTCATACTTTCGGTTAAAAACGCATATAACTCTGTTATTACCGGTTTATGTTCATTCTTGGGAACAGCGTAAGTTTGGTGAAGTGTTTGATTGCACTGTCCCGAATAACACACTTTCCCGTGCCGAACTGAGTTATGATGAAGGAACTGTCCTGAATGTTCATTATGGTGATGTGCTGATAAAGTATGGCTCTGTGCTGGATGTTCAAAAAGATGATATTCCTCGCATCCCGCATAGATGCCGAGAGGATTTCAATGGGGCTTTATTGCAGGATGGTGATGTTATTATCGCTGATACCGCAGAAGATGAAACGACCGGAAAAGCCTGTGAAATAGGTAATTTGCAAGGGAGTGCCATAGTATCGGGGTTACATACAATGGTGTGCCGCCCTCGGAACAGAATGGCATTGGGGTACCTCGGTTACTACCTCAATTCCAACGCTTACCACTATCAGCTTCTTCCTCTAATGCAGGGCATAAAAGTGCTCTCTTTAAGTCGCAGCAACATTCAAAAAACAAGCGTGAGTTACCCTTCAGCAATGAAAGAACAGCAACTCATTGCAAGCTACTTCAGCCAGCTTGACCACCTTATCACCCTTCATCAGTGTAAATGTCAAATTGACGGCTGCCGTTTTCAATCACCATTAGCTATTACTTGGGAACAGCGTAAGGCAAAAGAGCTGTTTGTATCAACTGCGGACAAAGGTTATCCAGAACTTCCTGTTTTGTCAGCAACACAAGACCGTGGAATGATTCGCAGAGATGAAAACAGCATCAATATATTCCACGACAAGAAAAATGAAGCCGGCTATAAAAGAGTATTGCCGGGGCAGTTTGTGATACACCTTCGTTCTTTTCAAGGTGGGTTCGCTCATTCTGCAATAGAAGGCATAACCTCGCCTGCTTACACGGTTTTTGGCTTTTCTGAGCCTGAAAAGCACGACTCAGAGTATTGGAAATATGTGTTTACCTCTAAGTCGTTTATCCAGCGATTAGAAACAGTAACCTATGGCATCCGTGATGGGCGCAGTATAAGCTACGAGGAGTTTCTAACTCTCGGTTTTGTGTATCCGTCAAAGGCTGAACAAACAGCAATTGCCCGATATTTGGACAAACTAAGCGACCTTATCACCCTTCATCAGTGTGAGTAAAAACAAAAGTTGGTTCCAACATACACGTACTCAGATGAAGTCAAACCAACTATCAGTAATGATTTCCAACTATTTTTATGTTATACTATAAAAGTAGTAATTCACGATTGTTAATGGCGA
>ERZ824978.3045-NODE-3045-length-13298-cov-3.102318_pt1 | contig 13298 bp, 11 predicted proteins | sample MGYA00519860_ERZ824978 | MGnify/ENA primary metagenome ERZ824978 (study PRJEB31778, sample SAMEA3449184) | human gut metagenome | biome: human gut; feature: human-associated habitat; material: faeces | place: United Kingdom | collected 2010/2012 ... | reverse complement strand
GCCAGATTCTTAAAGTGTGAGTGCTCTAAGGCTGACAACTGCCAAATTAGGCAGCGTATGCTAATTCGTTGTTAGCGTTTATATTTAAATCCGACTTTTAACGTGGATCCGGACCACGGATGGCTACTCTAACTTCAAAACCCCCGTCGAAACCAGTACAACCCCGGGAATGCATTCCGGTACAAATTTGCACGGTCACTAACAGTTGCATACTATTTTTTATATGATATCACAATGTCATTTATCTGTCAACTGTACTTTTTTGAAAAATCATTAGCTTTTTTTTATATGGTATGCTAAAATAAAAGTCAATAAACCCCACAATTTAACAGAAAGGATAAGGTGACACTCATGCCAAACAACTCTACTAAACTTGCACTGGAAGCTTCTTTAAAAAATTTGTTATTAAAAAAGCCCGTTGACAAAATTACGATTACAGATCTGACAAATGATTGCGGCATCACACGCATGGCTTTTTATTACCATTTTAAAGATATCTACGATCTCGTTGAATGGTCCTGCTACGAGGACGCCTCAAGAGCCTTACAGGGAAAGAAAACGTATGAAACCTGGCAGGAGGGATTGATGCAGATCTTCGAGGCTGTTATGGAAAACAAACCTTTTATCATGAATGTGTATCATGCACTGAGCCGTGAGCAGATTGAAAACTATCTTTTCAGGCTGACGCGTGATTTAATTATGAATGTTATTAAGGAATGCTCTAAAGGTATGAACATAACTGCCAGTGAGCAAAGCTTTATCGCAGACTTTTATAAATACAGCTTTGTCGGTGTTATGCTTGACTGGATCAAAAAGGGCATGAAGGAGAATTATCATGAGATTGTAAACGATATATTTATCACAATGAGCGGAAATATTAAAAATTCACTTCAAAACTTTGCAGACATCAAAAAACGATCCATAATAAGTTAAAAAAGGCAAAACCAGTGATTTTTTTATCAAAATAAGGGGTTTGATTAGTTTTTTGTCATTAATCATTTTTTGTATATGTATCTTTTTAATTTTATGAGTTAAGATAAGACCATCAAGAGAAAACAACAATGAAAGGTGGTACTGATGATGTCAGAAAAGAAAAATACATTAGGAAAAGCAGTAGCAGTTGCAGCAGGAGTAGGTGCAGCATATCTGGCACTAAAGAAGAAGGAAAACGAGAAGCAGGTTCTTGAACAGCAGGCTGCCCAGAACAGCAATTATAGAAACACTGAGCGCGGCAAATATGATAAGAACAGCAAGGGAATTTATTATACAAATGGTAATTACGAAGCATTCGCAAGACCTGAGAAGCCAGAAGGCGTTGATGAAAAGCATGCCTATATCGTAGGAAGCGGACTTGCTGCTTTATCTGCAGCTTGCTTCTTAGTACGTGATGGTCAGATGCCTGGATCTCATATTCATATTTTGGAGGCTATGGATATTGCCGGTGGTGCATGTGATGGTATCTTTGATCCGTCCCGTGGCTATATTATGAGAGGCGGACGTGAGATGGAAAATCATTTTGAGTGTCTGTGGGATCTGTTCCGCAGTATTCCATCTCTTGAAGTTCCAAATGCATCTGTTCTGGATGAGTTCTATTGGCTGAACAAGCATGATCCTAATTATTCCCTGTGCCGTGCAACAGAGGACTGTGGAAAAGATGCTCATACCGATGGCAAGTTCAACTTAAGTCAGAAGGGCTGTATGGAAATCATGAAGCTTTTCATGACAAAGGATGAAGATCTGTATGATAAGACAATCGAAGATGTATTTGATGATGAAGTATTCAATTCTACATTCTGGCTGTACTGGCGTACCATGTTCGCATTTGAAAACTGGCACAGTGCACTTGAGATGAAGCTTTACTTCCAGCGTTTCATTCATCATATTTCTGGTCTGCCGGATTTCAGCGCACTGAAATTTACAAAGTATAATCAGTATGAATCTCTGATTCTTCCAATGCAGAAGTATCTTGAGGCTGCTGGCGTTGAGTTTAGATTTGGCGTTGAAGTAACAAATGTTATTTTTGAATTTAAGGATGGAAAGAAGATTGCATCTGCAATTGAGTGCAAAGAGCATGGCGTTGAGAAGGGTATTGTTTTGACAGAAAACGATCTTGTATTCGTTACAAACGGAAGCTGTACAGAAGGTACTATTTACGGTGATCAGAATCATGCACCGAATGGAGATGCAGAGGTTCGCACAAGTGGCTGCTGGAATCTGTGGAAGAATATCGCAAAGCAGGATCCGTCCTTTGGTCATCCGGAGAAATTCTGTTCCGATATTACAAAGACAAACTGGGAATCTGCTACCGTTACTACCCTGGATGACAAGATTATTCCATATATCACTGATATCTGCAAGCGTGATCCGAAAACAGGAAACGTTGTAACTGGAGGTATTGTAAGCTGCGTAGATTCTAATTGGCTGTTAAGCTGGACAATCAACCGTCAGGGACAGTTCAAGACACAGGATAAGGACAAGGTTTGCGTATGGGTATATGGTCTGTTTACAGATAAGCCAGGCAACTTTGTTAAGAAGCCAATGAGAGAGTGTACAGGTAAAGAAATCACAGAAGAGTGGCTGTATCATTTAGGTGTTCCGACTGATCAGATCCCAGAGCTTGCTGAGAACAGTGCAGTCTGCGTACCGACTATGATGCCATATATCACTGCATTCTTCATGCCGCGTACAAAGGGCGACCGCCCGGATGTTATCCCGGATGGCTGTGTAAACTTTGCATTTTTAGGACAGTTTGCCGAAACACCTAGAGATACTATATTTACAACAGAATATTCAGTAAGAACAGCTATGGAAGCTGTATATGGACTTCTTGGTGTAGACAGAGGTGTTCCGGAGGTATGGGGCAGTGTATATGATATTCGTGAACTGCTTGACAGTTCTGTAAAGCTCATGGATGGCAAGTCTCCGCTTGATATCCAGCTGCCAGGACCGCTGAATGCATTAAAGAAGCCTCTGCTTCATGTCATTCATGGAACGGTAGTTGAGAAAGTGCTTCAGGATCATGATATTATAAGATAATTTACTGCAAAATAGCAGCATCGAAGATGTGATACTAGAAATGAAAGAAAGATTGCACTTCGAAAACAGTACAGATATTATCTGGAATCATATCTTGCGAAGGACATTCTTGAATGCGTTTCTGCAAATGAAAATTATCCTGAATCCGTGAAGTTGATTTCTTCACAGATCCTTTAAATCCTATAGTTTCAATCTTTTGCAATACTTAAAAGCGATTTCATTAAAAAACTCAATCGTATGGATCCTTCTGAAGAAACGCTGCGTCAGCGTTCAGTTGGGCAGAGACAGATGCTGTTTCTGCCCTTTTTGAGCTTGAAAATATTGTAATTGTCGTATACAATGACAATTACAATACAAGAAACGAAAGGGAGGTTTGTATGGAGACGAGAATTAAACTTCCGGTTGGAATTGAAAGTTTTGAGGAAATACGAAAGTATGAATACTACTATGTGGATAAGACACTGCTGATAGAACAGGTACTTGAAGAGGGTAGCAAGGTCAAACTATTTACACGTCCACGTCGGTTCGGGAAAACGCTGAATATGAGTATGCTGAAAAGTTTTTTTGAGATTGGAACTGATCCGTCGCTGTTCGAAGGACTGCATATTTCAGAGAGCACTCAACTGTGTGCGCAGTATATGGGAAGATATCCTGTAATTTCAATTAGCTTAAAAAGTGTAGGAGCAAGTTCCTATAAAGAAGCGGTTGATCAACTGGTAGATGTGATCAATCGTGAGACATTTCGATTTATGTCTCTGATAGAAGATCCAAAGTTATCTGCTTTTGAAAAGAAAAAGCTTGAAGATCTGCTGTCAGACCAGATGACAGCAAAGACACTTGAGTCAAGTCTTGTATGGTTAAGCATGATTCTTGAAAAAAAATACGGTCAAAAAGTGGTTGTTCTTATTGACGAGTACGATGTACCATTACAAAAAGCCTATATGCAGGGCTATTACGACAAGATGGTACTTTTAATAAGCAATCTGTTTGGAAATGTGCTTAAAACAAACGAAAGCCTTGCGTTTGCAGTTCTGACCGGATGCCTGCGTATTGCAAAGGAAAGTATCTTTACGGGACTTAACAACTTTTCAGTATACTCTATCACAGATGAGGATTTTGATGAGTCTTTTGGATTTACGGATAATGAAGTCAGAGAGATACTCTGTTATTATGGACTTGAAGGTCATTTTGGTGATGTAAAAGAATGGTACGACGGTTATCGTTTCGGAAATGCAGATGTATATTGCCCATGGGATGTCGTTAATTATTGCAGGGATCACGTCAGGAATCCAAATGCAAGGGGGAAAAATTACTGGATGAATACAAGCGGTAATAATGTGATTGACCATTTGATAGACGGTATGGATCAGCCGGGCAGTCTTATAAAGGATGAACTGGAACGTCTGGTAAATGGAGACTATGTTGACAGAGACGTTAATGAGATGATCACATATAAGGATCTGTATGCAAATGCCGACAATCTCTGGAGTACACTTTTTATGACCGGGTATCTTACCCAGCGTGGAAGAGTAGGAGACAGCCGCTACAGGCTTGCAATTCCTAACCGTGAGATCCAAAATGTTATGATTAACCGTATACTGAGTCGTTTTAAACAGGAGGTTTCCGGGAACAGGGAACTGCTTGGAAAATTTTGTGAGGCAATGCTTCGAGCTGATGCCGGCAGTGTTGAACATCTTCTTGCTGAATATATGGCAAAGACCGTCAGCATTCGTGATTCCTTTGTCAAGTCGCTTCAGGAGAACTTTTACCACGGGCTTCTTTTGGGAATCTTTGGTTATCAAGCCGGATGGTCAGCCGAGTCAAATCGTGAATCAGACGACGGATTCAGTGACATCATGATAAGAGCAAGGGAAAATGATTTAATCACAGGTATTGTGATCGAGTTAAAGTACAGCAAAATCGAGAGTGGTCTCGAAAGGGACTGTCGTGATGCACTTAATCAGATCAATACCAGAAACTATATACAGAGTCTGCAAAAAGACGGATGCAAAAAGATCCTAAAGTATGGCATTGCCTTCTGGCATCAGAAATGCCGTGTAATGGTTGAGCAGAGTTGAGCCTGCATAAGACTTGCAAAGTTATGTTAATACCAAAAGCTATGTCAAATAGGAACTCTCTATTGACATAGCTTTTAATTCATAAAGTGCTATTTTTTCACTTTGTCAAAATTTTTTTACTTATTTTACTTCACTTTATTTGTTAATCTCTAAGCTTTACCGCATTTCTTGCACCGCGTCGTCTATCATCTTCAAGAGCAGCGTAGTGTTTTTTTGTTGTATTCACATCGTTATGTCCAAGAACATCTGCTACCAAATAAATATCGCCAGTTTCGCGATATAAATTTGTTCCGTAGGTACTGCGCAGCTTATGAGGTGTGATATGTTTAACTGTTGTAACAGTTTGAGCATATTTTTTTACTAGCTTTTCAACAGCTCTTACACTGATTCGTTTTTTTTGAAGTGATAAAAATAAAGCTTCCTCATGACCAGCTACAGCCTCTGTTTTTTTACGTTCTTCAATGTATGAAAGAAGAGCACTTTCAACTTCATCTCCAAAATAAACAACAACCTCCTTACCGCCTTTTCTATGAATGCGAATACCATCATTTTTAAAATCAACATCATCAATATTTAGTCCTACGCATTCCGATACGCGGATGCCTGTTCCAAGCATTAATGTAAGCAGCGCTACATCACGCAATTTTGTCCTGTCATGGAAACGTTGTTCTCGCTCAGATAGTTTATCACCACTTTCTGCCTGATCTAGCAGCAATGCCACTTCATCGATATCTAGCCTTGTAATTGCCTTATCATGTACCTTTGGCATAGTTACAAGATCAACAGGGTTATACATAATATCTTCATGCTGAATAAAATATCGATAGAAAGAGCGAAGAGAAGCAAGCTTTCGTTTTAATCCTAATTCATGGTTTGTTTTTGTATTATTGCTTCCTTCATTTTGTGGATCCGTATATGCCTGCAAATATTCCAGATATTCCTCAATATCAGTGGGACGAAGCTTCTCCAAATCGTCTAATGTAATATCACGAATTTCCTTTTGAGCAAAAATAGGATTATTTTCATGCAAATATGAAAAAAATACATTTAAATCGTATGCATAAGCAATTCGGGTGCGCGATTCTGTATGAGGCTGGATACCACGAAAATAATCTTTTGCATAGGGCGGAAGAGTACTGATTAGCATTCGCAGGCGGTATGTATTATCAATATCAATCTGCTCACTGTATGAATTAACTCCCATTTACAATTCACCTCCTGACTGAACTGCTTTTGCGGAATTTTTAGCTTTATCTAGTGCTTTTTCTTGCATTTTTCTATTCTGGATCAACTGTTTTACGTCCATATGTGTGTGTGCAGCTGTCCAGTCATCAATATTGCCATTTTCAATAGCATGAAAAAAGCGATCCTTGGCATCTGGATAGATAGATGTTAATTGTTTCATAAGTGGCTCCATATCACTTCTTGCAGAATGACCATCGCGCGGACAAAAGTTTTTAATAACGGGAAGCTGATATTGCTGTGCAAAGTTTTTAATTTCACCCTCACTTACGTAAATAAGTGGACGAATTACAGCAATTTGACTATCATCATATGCAGTATATGGTGATACGGCATAAAAACGCCCCTCAAACAGCATAGACATCATCATTGTATATATAATATCTTCTTTATGGTGACCAAGAGCCAGCTTGGTACAGCCAAGTTCTAATGCTTTTGAAATCAGTGCACCACGACGAAGATTCGCACAAAAAGAGCAAGATCCATTTGGATTTTCAGGATGAAATACAATATCTTTTATTTGCGTATGACAAATAAAAAATGGAACGTCAAGTTCATCACAAAGCCTCTGAACAGGCGTAAAATCCATTCCAAAGCCAATATCAATAGTAATTGCACAAATGGTAAAAGAAGCGGGATAGAAGCGTTTAATACCTGCTAGCGCATATAATAATGCCAGACTATCTTTTCCACCAGAGACTGCCACTGCAATTTTATCTCCATCTTCAATTAAATTGTATTCATCTGTTGCCTGACGTACATAGCGATATAATTTTTGTAGTTTCATAACTATAAGTCTTACCTTTCATTAAGTCTCCACACACATACGGTGCATAGCACGCTGTTTCCATAAGCGGTTGGTGCCAACAACCGGGATACTGATTCGATGAGCGACATTATCTGATTATAAATCTATTATAGGTCAAAACCGAGGAAAATACAACATCTTGTCGTATAATCAGAATTATACGACAATACAAGTCTTGGAAAAGGGGGGTACGAGCAAAACGACACACTTGGGGGAGGAGTCAATATGCTTATCATTTGCAAAAAATATCCCCTTTCCGGTTTGTTGGCCAGCGAAGGGACGAAAGATGTAACACAAGGATTGATCCCAGCGGTAGCCGATATCAAAAAAAATCGTCTGGCAATCACGGGTAAACGAAACAAAAACCATAATGATCTTGCAAACTATCTGGTCGCAGAAGAAGGATCTAGCCTTGACGATATATATGATCTTGCTATTTCGACAGATGGCAAGATTTTTTTCGCGTGTCGCCCGGACTTACCGGACGATGGCAAAGACGTTCGCAATGCGATCCAAACAGTTGTCGATACATGGTTAATTTTTGACAAGGACGGAGGTGCGTAAAAAATGAAGATATTGATTGAGCACGGATGCTTTAGAGGCCCGCCTGGACGACCTGTCAACCACTCCGGACTGAAGTTAGAAGCTTGAAAGAGATAGTTGAGCAGAACGGTTAAAGCATAGCAATATTACAATTTTTTCAATGTGCACCTTGAAAACCGAATATTTTCGCGAATTACCTTCCTCTTGGCAACATTCCATTCCAACAGAAATTACTACTGACTCCCGCTTGCATCAGTATTTCTTTTTTGCTATGATGATGCCGAAGAAAAGTAATCTCACGCCTTTGGTGCGATACTCTTACTGGTATTATGGCACGAAAGCGCAGTGTTGACAAGAGAAAGGAGAAATTTCTATGATGAAAAGACGATTTACTACAATCCTTGCAGGAGTCCTTGCAGGTAATACTGCTTTTTTTGCAACTCAGGCGATTGCAACACAGGAAATGCAGCCTACAATGCAGGCAACTGATCGGTACATGATTATTGATTTGGCAGGCATTCCACTTGACCAAGCTCAAAACAACGTGGATGCCCTGATTCCTGACGATACGCAGTTAACAGAAGACTCATCAAGCCTGTCCGAGCAGGATGAGTTGGAAATGTCAACGGAATTGGCGGATCAGTCGGAGTCTTCCGTATCGGAAGAAACGCTCCCTTACTATTTGTCCCTCTCATCAGTTGATGCAGCCAAAGTTGCTTACTTTGACAAACTGGATGAGTTGGAGAGTAGTCTGTCCCAAACTGATCCTGATATTGCCGGTACATTGACATATGCCGTTTCTGACATTCACGCAGGGGAGCCAATGATTTCTTACCTGCTTGATCAGTATGCCGGGTATGATACATACTCAGCCGTCGAATTTTGCGAAGCCGCCTCTTTACAGCAGGCAGATGAAAGCGGAATGTACCGACTTTTGTTGCAGCAGGAGGAGGGAGCCGATGTCGTGCATTACAGCATGTCAGACGGAACACTTCGGAAAACTGCTGTTGATTCCTACGTTAATGAGTACGGTGCTCCGGCTGTCAGTCTGGATGCAAATACTAACCACTGGTTAATTGTGCATTTGATTCCTGAGTCTATACCAAACGAGTCAAGTGCAGCCGGTGAAAACCAAGAAGAAACCGACGAGGCAGCCTCCCAGTCACTGGAAGGAAAAGTGGATGAGGATACTTCTGAAACAACATCACAAGATGTCGCAAAGGCAGACCCGACAAAACCATCGGAAAAATCGTCTTCTGAATCAGCAACCAAGCCAACGACAAAGGCACCTGGAACAACCAAGCCGGCTTCTAAGAAGCCAGCTCAAACCACAAAAGCACCGGAGACAGCTGCTACAGTAGCGCCAACTGCTGCAACAACTGCACCCCCTACTACTTCTCCGGCTCCAACTACCACACAAACACCGACAGTAACAACGACTACTGCCGCTCAAACAACTGCACCGACTACCACTGCGCACACACACAACTGGGTCGCAGTAACAAAAATTGTCCACCATGATGCAGTTACAAGTCAGGTGTGGAAAGAGGATACAGCAGCGTGGGATGAGACTGTAGTAACGAAAGCAGCATGGGACGAACAGGTTCTTGCTCAGGAGGCATATGATGAGCAGGTGCTGGTATCAGAAGCATATGATGAGCCAGTGTATGAGTGGGTTTCAGTTTGCAACGTGTGCGGATATCAGTTTCCGCTTGGTTCAACCGGTGATGATATAATGTATCATATTTTTGAATTTCCTGGTTGCGGAGGCGGTTGGCACGGTGTTCAGGTACAGACAGGCTCCGTACATCATGAGGCAGTTTATCAGACAGTACACCACGATGCAGTCTACAACACCGTGCACCATGAGGCAGAGACTACTGTTGTGCACCACGAAGCCACAGGTCACTATGAGACAGTCGTGACACAGGCTGGGTGGGATGAAACGGTAACAACCGGATACAAATGCTCTGGTTGCGGTGCTACAAAGTAACGTCAATTCTAAAAAAGATTAACTTCAATCATAGAAAAAAACACCTTTCAGGCAGATTTGCGAAAAAGCGGTTTGTTTGAGAGGTGTTTTTTGTTGTCGTAAAGGGCAATAGCAGTGATTGCTTTCGGGGTAACCCGTTTGCATAAAAAACAAAAACAAGGAGGGAAAAACTTATGCGAAGTACTAAGAAGCCAAATGCGAGACAGTTGACTTCCACGCTTATGGCAATCGTCATGACAGCCACAACGACATTCCAGGTGCCAAATATTGCACTGGCATCGGAAGCAGAGTCGTCAGTAGCAGTTGAAAGCCAGATCGAGGAAGTAACAACCGAAGAAGCTTCGTCTGCAGAGGTTCAGTCTGAGACAGCCGCACAGGCAGCAGCAGAAGCTGAAACACAGACAAGCACCGCACTGGAAACTTCAAGCGCAGAGGCAGGCACGGATGCCACACAGGTATCAGACGAAGTGCAGACAACTGTTGCTGAAACAACCGCAGAAGTGACCTACGAGGAAGAGAAAACCACTCTTTCTGCCGAGGTCGATCCGTCCGGAGAAGATACCGAAGAGTCAGAAGCAAATGAGACCCGCGGTCCGGACGAAGAATTAACAACAGAAATTGAGACAGAAATTGAAACAGAAGCGCAGACTGATGCCGCATCTGAAGAAGAGACGGAAGCTTCCACAGAAGAAGCTCTGATTGATCTGTCCACGGCAACAAAGGACGAGATCCTTGCCTATATCGAAGCTATCGGTGGAACCGAAAGCGATGCCTACTATGAGTTTTTAGGCGGACTTGGCGAGGACGATTATCAGCTCGTGTGGATTGCTCAGTTTGGCTCAGAAGAGGATGTTATTGCATCTACTTTTGATTTTGACTACGATGCTTCAAGTGACCTTGAGATTGCAAAGTATGTTCACAAGCTGACTGAGGATGAGCTATATAATCTTATTGAGTCCATGACATTTGAGCAGTATCGTCGTTATCTTTCCATCAAAGAAATTACATGGTTTGCGTATATGTGGTTGACAAAGATGGCCAACCGTTAACACCAATGACACGATGCGGAAAAGTTCAAATCATGTTACGTCAAAAGCGAGCACGGGTTATTAAAAAAGATCCGTTTACAATTCAGCTGATCGGTGATCACGGTACGGCTGATAAGAAAGAGAACAGAGGGAGGCAGGGCATGCAGATATCTAACAGTGTTCGGAGTAGAAAGCTTCCCAATGGAAAAGAAGTTAACGGCCAGAAAAAATAGTTTTAAGGAGGATAAAGTTATGGAGGATATAGTATTCAGACGGGGACTTGTAAACCGTTCAAAAGGAAGGATACGCATTGAAGAGAACATGGTAACGCTCACAGTGCCGAACAAGTGGGCAGGTGTGCGCACGGAAAGGATCTCGGTGGCTCATATAGCATCTGTCGAAGGAGTGACAGTCTACCATTACCAAAGATCTCTCGCCGCGGTCTTGTTCCTCATGTTGGGAATAGAAAGAGTGATGAAGGAAGCACTGACATTTGAAAGCATCGTTGGATTCGCGCTGCTCCTTATTATTGTTGCAGGCCTGTTTCTGAAGTTTAAGGAAGGAGCTCTGAGACTGACCACGACGGCAGGACAGACGAAAACAGTGTTTTGATGAGGATAAAGCATATGACGCTGCGGCAGGGATAAACGCAGTGCTCACGGCGCGCATGAATGATACAAACATGCGTAGACAGACCGACAGGATAGTTGATGCCATAAATAGAAAGTGAAGAAGGGAGTATGTTTGTAAATATGGCGGTAAATAAGAAAAAATGTTATTGGCAGTAATTGGAGGCGTTGTCGCTGGTGTTGCAGTTACTTTCATCACTGCAGTGGGATCTCTGTCTGAAAATCTTATATTGCAAGAGATATCCTCTTTCGTGATGGATATGATGTTACCCTTCATTATCTGGCTGATACTGACACCAAACACCAACAAAGGTTATGATCGGGCGTGCTTTACATGTGCTTACAGGCCAGGTCTGCGCAAGTTGATAAAACCGTTTGTTTGGGCATATTGGGGGAGTTGTATAAGTGCTTTGTGCATGGTAGTTCTCAAACATCTTCCAATAGGAAAACTGTATCTTGTTGGAAGATGTTTGATGTTAGTCTTGTTAGCCTTTTTGCTGATCCATGCTGTAATTTATGCTGTATACAAATTTGGCTATATTAGATTCACAAAGGGAAAGAAAGCAGCTCTGCTATATATTCTCTATATTGGTATTGCGATCGCTGTCAATATTGGCTTTATCTGGTGGGCAGTTCAACCGGTGGTGAACGGAACAATGTTTCGTAATTGGGTTGAGAGAAATATCGACAAGAGTTATAACGTGCTCCTTGGTCTGGGCAGTTTTCTGCTTGTTTTAAGTGTCATACTGCTGTTTATGAGCGGTATGAGTCAGTTGATTGTAGAAAAAGAAAAATGTCAGCAGCCGACAGATAAGGATGATGAAGTAACGAAAAACATGATTGAGGGGGAAGCAGAGAAATGAGAACTTGGACATATTGCTTTCGGGGACCGCCGCAGGGGCGATTTTGAAAGCAAAAAGTAGGAATGCACCTTGAAAACTGAACATTTTCGCGAAATTTGCCTTTTTTCATGCGCTTGCATCAGCCTTTCTTTTTTGCTATGATGATGAAAACAAGCCAAAAATCTTTTACCGGTGATACATATACATGTGCGAATGGAAAAGGGAAAATGCTGGCAGGAAGAAAGGAGATTTTCTATATGAAAAAGAAATTTGCAGGCATTCTTGCAGGAGTCATTGCAGGAAATACCGCTTTTTGTGCAACACAGGCAATTGCAACACAGGAAACCAACATGCAGCCGGTTGATCAGTACTGGATCATTGATCTGGAGGAGATTGAGTGGGGGATACCGGAAGCTTCCTCTGCATCAGAAACATCAGAATCAGAAGAGGAGACGGACGTATCTGAGCCGGCGCAGGCGGCTTATCTGAATGAGACAGGTTTGTTTGAATCTGAAAATCAGCAGGATATGATTTATGCACGGGATTATGCCGTTAAGGGAGTCCGCATGGATGAAGCAATCATTTCTTACCTGCTGGATGGCTGTGAAGCATATGCTGACTACGGTGCAATTGATATTTGTGAAGTGACCTACTTACAGCCGGAAGACGAAAACGGACTTTTTAAACTATTTCTTCAGAAAGAGGATGGAGCCAGTGTGATCCATTACAGTCTGGATGCAGAAGGTTTGCTTCAAAAGACGATTGAGAATACCGATTTTGTCAGTGCGGATGGCAGTGATTCCAAAACGAATCACTGGCTGATTGTCCACCTGACACCAGAGGTAGCAGAAACACCGGATGCTTCTCAGACAAGTGCAGAGGGCGATCAGACCGCTTCTGAGTCGCTTGAGGGAAAAGTGAACAGTGAACCAGAAACTGCCCCTACAAAAGCCTCTCAGGACGTCGCAAAGGCATCGGAGAGTGTCAAGGCTCCATCCTCTGCCTATGCCGTATCCACAAGCACAGCAGGAACAAAGGTCTGGGATGCGGAACTATACATAAGAACTTGTTGTTTTCTTGTCTTATTTTTGACGAAATC
>ERZ824978.3016-NODE-3016-length-13409-cov-4.571889_pt1 | contig 13409 bp, 9 predicted proteins | sample MGYA00519860_ERZ824978 | MGnify/ENA primary metagenome ERZ824978 (study PRJEB31778, sample SAMEA3449184) | human gut metagenome | biome: human gut; feature: human-associated habitat; material: faeces | place: United Kingdom | collected 2010/2012 ... | reverse complement strand
CAGTGGACCCGCATACAGGAAATCATGGAGTTTGCCCGGAAAATCGGTGCGCACCGCATCGGCATTGCCAACTGCATCGGCCTCATCCGCGAGGCACGCATCTTCGCCCGTATCCTCCGTGCCAACGGTTTCGAGGCGTATTCCGTCATCTGCAAGGTGGCCGGACAGCCCAAGACGTCAGTGGGCATCCCCGCCCAGTGTGAGCGTATCGGGGCCGCCATGTGCAACCCGATTCTGCAAGCCCGCCTGCTGAACGAGGCACACACCGACCTGAACGTGGTCATCGGTCTCTGCGTGGGACACGACAGCCTGTTCTACAAATACTCGGATGCGTATGTCACTACCCTCGTCACCAAGGACCGTGTGACGGGTAACAATCCGGCGGCGGCACTCTATACCGCCGAATCGTATTACAAGAAGAAGTTTTTTGGAGGGAAATAAAGCTGACACAAAAAAAGGCAGGTCACTCCACCCAGAGTCACCTGCCTTATAGATATTCATAGAATAATTATTTCACAATATTTGTTTCAAATGCCCCCAACTTAATATCGAACCGTTTTTCCAAACTTCTGGACCTGCCATTTAAGAATGAAGGCATGCCGTATTCCTGATCCCATTTTACAAACGACTCATAATCATATTCCCAGGTGGTTCCAAAAGCCAGTTTGTGAATACGATAATAGATGGCTTCACGCGATGGAGCATTGAAACCTCCCATAGCATCTCTCATAACACTCGTTTCAGTAGGCCGGAAATAATTATTTGCCTGACCATAAGCCCCTTCATACAGGCCAAGCCGTTCAGGCTGATAACGAGCATCTTCCATAAATTTCTCCCAATTAACTTCTCCGGAAGCATCTTCCACATAAATGTTCTTAAACCAGCCATATATGCTGCAATAATATGAAACCTCATTCGGAACAACAGCCCTTGACTTCACAGCATCCAATGAGGAATATTCATCTCCCAACTTGGCAAAACCATGCCCACAAGCTTCATGACGCAAAATTTGCTGGAACACTTCCGCATCGTCCGCGCGAGCAACATAAGCCACTGACCATCCCACAGAATGGTCTCCATCCTGATGGAACATATAAGCATACGCATTACAAGTACCCGTATATTCAGGAGAATTCAGAATGGTTACTACCAGTAACTGACGCCCAATGTCGTCATCGGCATAATCAGTAACCCCAGATTTCAATGCGTACGTTTTACATAGATCATCCGAACAATAAATTGTTCCATCATCCTGGATGGAACAATGAAGTCCTGTTTCGCCGTCTTCAATATACCCTTCATTTTTTGACACCACATTGACATAGTAAACCGTAAAATAGTCTCTAAAATAACTATACGGCTGAACACTAAAGAAAGCTTCCATTCCCCAACGCATCACTTGATCATACGTTCCGTCCGCTATCTGCCGATCGGAAAATCCATCACCAAGAAAGACAACATTAACTCCATTTCCCGTCTTGGCCGACTGCAACAGCACAGATTTTCCATCCTGCTCGTAATCTGTAGAGACATAGGGATTAAAATGATCACCAAGAAGTTCTTCTATAATCCCCTTCAACAAAGATATATCAGTATGGTCTGAATGATAAACCAGTTTTCCTTCTTTATTGAATAAAAGGGCCGCAGGCTTTTTCTCAGACATCTGAGGATATGGCTGAAATTTGGTCAATGTGGGCCATTCCATCTTATATTCAGAAATATAATACTCTGTCATTTCCCTATCCTGTTCCCCATCGATACAGGTGCCACCGAATACAGCCAGTCCATAATCTTTAAACTTTCTGTAAATAGAAGGAATAACTGTCATAAAATAGTTTGGTCCCGGATTCCAAAGGAAATACAATGTCAGTTCATGGGAACGAATTATTTCCGTACTGTTCACCAAATTGCCGTTCATATCAGTCTCCGTAAAATCGGGTAAATACAAATTAGTACTCTCTAAATCAAACCCATTTCCATTCTGATACAAATTACACCAACCGCATTGTTGCCACCATTGGCTCCGGCTTATTTTTTCGGGAATTATTCCCTCAAACTGATTATATGAAAGCTCCACCTGGCCCAAATTTGAAAGACTCCCTAATTCCTCAGGTAAACTACCTGTAAAATTGTTGGATGACAGAAACAAATAATACAACTCATTCAACTTCCCGATTGAAGAAGGAAGAGTCCCCGAAAGCTGATTATCACTCAAATCAAGCGTAGAAAGATGAGTCAAGTTAAAAAGAGCTTCGGGAAATTCACCAGAAAGCCAGTTACCATGTAAATCCAGTCTTTCTATTCCAGTTAGCAGACCTATTTCTTCAGGTAGACTACCTTTCAATTGGTTATTAGGAAGGTTTAGACTACACACTTTCCCGTCTGCACCGATAGACACCCCGTACCATTCTGACAAAGGCGCATCCGTACACCAATTATCATTAAAATACCAGTTATCACCATCTGTTGCATCATACAAAGCAATCAAGGTCTCTTTTTGAGACAGTTCTTCTGGCGTCAGTTCTTTATCGACATCTAAACCGCTAAAGCTATTAATGACTGCTCTTGACACCTGAAGCACTTTGTCACTTCGTTTCACAATCTCAATTTCTGATTCCATTCCTTTTCGGCAACCTGTTATATGAAACGTAATTCCTTTTTCAAATATTTGTACAGGCACTACAAAGTAAAAAGAAGTATCTTTCTCTTCTTCCAAAGTTACAGAAAGTCCCTGCAAATATATAGAAGAAGCAAGAGACATACTGGTGGAGTCAAGCTGAAAGGCCGGTGTCTGTGAACTTATGTCAATACTTCCAGGTCCTGCCAGTTTTTCCCCATTATTCCCTTCCAACTGAATCTTATGAACAGTCATGCTCCCTTTCAATTTCAAACGAATCAGACCTGTCGTCTGTAAGAACTGAAACTGATTGTCACTGCTCTGAGCTACAAGCGGGCAAGCCTTTGGATCGAAACTCCCGACAGTGTACTCTTGCATAGCTGGCAGAGATAGAGAGATTTTACTCCCCTCCATTTCGCAATCAGAATTAAAAGGATAAACGGCATAATAATGCGATCCAGAAACAAGGCTATCTTCAGGTAAAAACAAATTACCACTATCGTTTACATAACGATAAGCAACAGGTCGTGTCCTCGTATCACTATACACCCCAATCATGTCGTTCTCACCCCAACTGACCGAATTATCAGGATGAAGCATGGAACGACTTTTCACGACGGCCGATGTAGTGGCATACAGCTTACTTAATTCTTGACTGGAAGAAGAGGACATAGAAAACCGTTCATCTTGGCATCCCACCAAAACAAACAAACAAATTATATAAAAAAAGATTTTTTTCATGAGACTTTATTTTTCAGATTTACCATTCTGATTCATTTTCTTCAAAATCTTCAATATTACCTCCCAATTCAGGATTTTTCCCCGCCTGAATCACTTCAACAATTTGTTGAAAGGTTCCATCATTCGATTGTATGACAATTTGTCCTTTACGTTGGGAAGCCGTATTATTTACCGCTCCATGAAAAATAAGCTGTTCACGGAAGAGTCCATAATCCATAGTAGGAGCAGGCTGGGCCGACAGAGTCATCCAATCTTCATAACGAACAACTGAGTATGCCACATTTCCTGTTACTTCAATCATGAAATCCTGCCCCTCAGCAGATAAATTAATCTGCTGTGGTGAGACTGAAAGAGTACGCTGACAATCTTGAGAAATAGTCAATGTATCAGATAAGGTGCCTGTCTGGCTACGAAATACATAAGTTGCCTGACGAGTCTCATAGGTATTATTAGCTGCCACTTGAAAAGAAATTGTTTGAGTAGATACGGTACGTGAAACAACCTCCTTAATCCAGGTATATGATGCCAATGGATAATACTCAAACTCCTGATTATGCTCTAAACGAAGATCATATATTCCTCCCCATATGTCAGCATGAATTTCCTTTGTAGAAAGTGATAAAATTTCATCTTCCGGATTCTCGGGTTCTTCAGGATTCTCTGGGTCCTCCGGATTTTCCGGATCTTCAGCATCTTCTTGAGAACGTTGAGTAATTTCAATTGATTTCTCATAAGTTCCACAACTAAAATGAAGAATAGCTGTTCGTTCTTCTGCAGTCTGATTGGCCTCCACCCGTAAAGTCACAACAGCCTCCCCCGCCTCTCCTTTTGTAGGACTTATGGTTATCCAGTTATCCGACAAAGAATTAGTTACAGTAACTTCCCAGGATATTGACGCTGTAAATCTCAAGGTAAGTTCTCCCCCTTCACTACTGAATTCAGGAAAAAAATCCGTTCCGCTATCAAATGTAATATTCCCCTCTGTTGAAGTAGACGGAGGTTCCTCCAACTGCGAATCTTTGTCGGAACATGCACTCTGTGTTGTTCCCAAAAAGAGCACACACATTCCACAACAAAAAATAAACTTCCAATTGTTTGTTGTTTTTCTCATAGCTAAATGTTTTTATAATAATAAGATAAGAAATTCTTCAATCTAACAAGATTAAAGCAGCAAAAAGTTACTTACATAACTCAAATACTTACCTCACAATCCACCGCTCGATGCTCCGGGTCTCGTCACTGAAGTTCACCCAAACCTTGACCACTTTCCGGCCATCCGCCGCGAAAGCGGAGGAATAGCCTTTCTCCTCTATCTGCTGCAGGGCCTCCTCAGCGGTTCCGTTCAACTTGAACTCCATCACATAGATGTAGTCCGCAGTCTTCAGCACCAGGTCCACCCGACCACGTGAAGTCCGGTATTCCACCTCCGTATGGAAACCCATCAGCTTGAACACGATGTAGAGGATATTCTGGTAATGCACCTCCCGGTCGCGGGCCAGCTCGTAGGGCGTATCGTCGAAGAACGTCTGCAACCGGCTCAGAAAACCGTCCACATCCCCCTTGCGCACCTCACCCACAAAGCACTGAATCTCGTAAGGCGACTTGCTGGTGCTCACCGACGCATAGTGAGGCAGCAGGAAGCGGAAGAAGCCCTGCTCCACCTCCCGGTTCGGAAACCCCAGCGTATAGTTCTCAAACTCTGCATTGTAATCCTTGATGGTCAGGTACCCGCTCTGGTAGATGACCGGCACCGGGTCCGTGGAAGCCGCATCGATGGAGTCCAGCACCGGACCGCTGGTCACGATGTGCTCGATTTCGTCCACCCGGTAATGGTGAAGCTTCATCAGTTCCACCAGGTAAGTCGGCGTGCCCGTCTCGAACCAGTAGCTCCCTATCTGCATATTGGCAAAGGTACTCAACAGACTGAAAGGATTGTACATGCCAGCTGACTTGTAACAAAAGTGATAGCCGTCATAGTTCACCTGCAACTGCTTGCAGGTCTCTTCAAATCCCAAACCGATTTTATCGGCCAACGTCTGAATATCCTCCTCAAAGTACTGATGAAGCTCCTCCTCACTGATACCACAAATCTCGGCATACTGATTCACCATGGAAATGTCGCGCAGGTTGTTCAAGTCGCTGAACACGCTCACCTTGCTGAACTTTGTCACGCCCGTCAGCATAGCGAAGCGGATATAAGCGTCGCACGACTTGAGCGCCCCGTAGAACGCCTTGAGCGTATTGCGGAATTCAGTCTGTAATTCAGGCTTTGTAATGGCCTGAAGCATCGGCTTATCGTACTCATCAATCAGAATCACCACATGATGTCCCGTCTGCTCGTATGCCCGCTGGATGACATACATAAAACGCTCTTCCGGCACACGATCTTTTTTCTCATCGCCATACAGTTTCTCCCATCCCTCCAGGTTCTGATTCAGGATACCCAGCAAAGATTCATAATCATGATAGTTCCGTGTATTCAAATCCATGTGCAGCACCGGATGTACCGTCCAATCCTTCTCCAGACTTTCCATAGCAAGCCCATTAAATAGTTCACGCTTCCCTTGGAAGTAAGCCTCCAATGTGGAAATCATCAGGCTCTTTCCGAACCGACGGGGACGACTCAAGAAATAATACTGTCCCGTTTTCACCAACTGATAGAGTAACGCCGTCTTGTCGACATAGCTGTATCCTTCTCTTCTGATTTTCTCGAAATTCTGTATGCCTACCGGATAAAGTCTGTTCATGGCCGTTTCGTTTTAATCCTTTCGTACACACAAAGGTACGATTTATCTGCTGCAATTCCTAATCTGGCAACCTAAAATCAAGAAGGTGGCAAATTCCAAATGAATATATAAGCCCGAACAAAAAAAGTCCTTACCTTTGGGTCCCAACAATATAACAGATAATAAAAACTTTTAACTCTATATATTATATGAAAACCCAAAATATCGCATTCATTACACTCTGTGTGCTTGCAGGAACATTTGACTCCTGTAGCGGCTCACACGAAATAAAGATTACAGGTTCCGTAAAAAATTTAGAAGGGGGTACAATCATCTATCAGAAATCTGTCGACGGCATGTTTAATTCACAAGCGAAAGATACTTTACGGCTGAATGCAGACAGTACGTTCAGTCTCACACTCCCCAGTAACGGGTACGAACAGATACGCCTGTTCTTGTGGGGAAAGCGTTACTTAGGTTCTTTCATTGCCGACGGCGGAAACTATCGCCTGCAAATTGATGCCGCAGCCACACATCCCATCTCCATTCTGGAGGGAAAGAATGAGAAGAACATGGAGGTGTCAAGACTAATGGACGAACTGGGGCAGGACGTGTTTGATGTACTTTCAAGAAAAGGTGACAAGTGGGGCATTACCCAAGACACCCTAGCTGCTTCAGTCAGCCAAAAGTTGCAGGATGCGGTTTTAGCATTAGATGAAAAGATGAAAGGTGTAGATAAAGATTTATATGAAAAAGCCTGCCAGAATACACGCATACAGACAATGTGGGCCTTCCAGAACCAACTGTTCGGCATTACCTACAGCTGTTCCGAAGCCACCAAGCAAAGCTGGCTCAAGGAATGGGAAAAGATGATGGAATTCTGTCGGGTAAATCACCCAGCCAGCACTTTCTCGCCCGCTTTCGATGAAGTAGTCTATAACAATGCCGGCATTACCTACTACACCAAAGAAGAACCGGTAGACGAAAACTTGAAGAAAAATCCCAATAAGTTGATTTTCCATTATATCGAAAAGAGTCTTACGGGGCAGACACAGGAATCAGCCATGGCATTACTCTTCCTGAAGGACGCAAACGAGGAAAAATACGACCCAGAGATACTTCCGCTGGAAGAACGATTCAAGCAATTATATCCACAAAGCAAATGGCAGCCGCTGATAGATGAGGCTGTCGCCCAAAATAAGGCGTTCAATCAGGCCAAAATTCCTGACTACATCCACTTCCCTAATATAGACAACGCCAAGACATTCAAAGACATTATCGACTTATATAAAGGAAAGGTTATCTTCATGGATATATGGGCAACCTGGTGTGGTCCCTGTCGTGCCTCTTTCGCCCATGTAAAACCCTTACAGGAATATGCCAAAGCAAACGACATCGTACTGCTGTATCTTTCTATCGACCGCCCGGAAGAGGATGCCAAATGGCGCAAGATGGCGGCACATTATGACCTGATGGGCGAGCATGTACGCGTGCAGGAAGCGTTTAAGGATGAAATATACACAACCTTCGGCAACGAACAGAGGGCACTTTCCATTCCTCATTGCGTGATTATCGGGAAGGATGGAGAAATCAAGTTCAAATCGGCAGCTTCTCCGGAGGATATGGAAAAACTGAAAATTCAATTGAAAGAGGCATCGCAAGCAGAAGCATAACAACCTATTGCTACTGAGATTCCAGTCCATAAAATGGCCACCGCGCATCCTGCTGAAGACACGTGGCGGCCTTTTTTAACTTCACTGATTTTACTTCAATGCTTTTCCGTCGGAGAAGGCATTGCCCACTTTCTCACCAATGGCCAGATACTGGTGATGAATCGGGTCAAAAGTAATCGGTTTCAGACGGGCTGGGTCAATCTTTCCGTTCTCGTCCAGAATCTCCTCGGCTGCCGACACATTGACAATACGGCCTACCAAGTGGTTGCTCTCTTTGTCGTATGAAACCAGTTCACATTCCAAAGTCATCGGCAATTCCTCGATAATCGGGGCATTGACGAACTCCGACTTCACGGCATGAAAGCCCGCCTTGGCAAACTTGTCCGGCTCTCTCTTTCCAGAGACAAGACCTACATAGTCGCAGGCCACTACCTGATTGGCTGTCGCCATGCTCACGGTGAAAGCCTTCGTAGCCAGAATGTTCCGGGTCGTCTTATGGCCTTCAGCCAGACAGATGCCCACCATATCATCCGTATAAACTCCTCCCCACGCGGCATTCATGGCGTTGGGCTTTCCATTCTCGTCGTACGCAGCCACGATAAAGACGGGCATCGGGTACAACCATGTGTTTACTCCAAAATTCTTTCGCATAGTCTGTATATTTTAAAAACAACATCTTTCAGATTCTCAATACAAATACCTGTCCTGCAAATATTCTTTCCATTTTCTGTCTTCCTCGCAAGAGAAAAACACATAATACCCCATTGCTTCAAACAACTGCTCATAAGTAAGAGGAAGGAAGGTGCTCCGGCCTTTCTCTGTCAACAGGCACTCATATTCAGGAAGTACCTTCTCATAGTGCCTGTTCCCCGAAGGATATAAATGAACCGACAAGAAACGGCGGATATCATGATGCTGTACCATCGACATTCCAAGTATATGATTGCGCCACAACTGACGGTAATCATCTTCTATCAGAACTTTTGGAAAGGCTTCCTCGTCTGTGGCAGCAGAAAACGTGTGATAGCATCCACTCTGAAGGGTGACATGCAGATACTCTTCACTCAGTTTCTCCCGGGTATGCTTATATTCAGACGAACCCGGCTGCAACTTATAGGCCATCTCCGTGTATTTCACTTCTATGCCGATTCCACAAAAAGCATCCGAATTATCCTTGTACCCAATGTAACAGTCAAACGAGGTACCGTCATTCAAATAGCGCCACCCATCAGTCGCATCTGCCGGAGAAGGAGCATACTCAATCCGGATACAGGTCACCTCCTTCACATCCAGTCCCGTCAGCTCCCGCAAGAGTCCACCACAGGCCTCTTTTGCGCGGAAAGTAAGTCCCATCGGGAAAAACAGGTTCCATGGAATATGTTCACTACGGAGCAGGTTGGCCCATAACGGCTGTCTGTACGCCCCTATGGCAGACAAAATTTCTTTCCGGAAACCTTCGTAGAAATTCAACCCTTTCCGGGCATCCTTTTCCTGAAGCACATTTCCATAATAATTCTTCGTACCATCCTGCCTATTCAATGAATTGGCCTCACATCCCACCCGCAAACAGTTCCGACGGAAATCAGATTGTTTAGTCCGAGCAATACGCTGCCAGTCCGTATCTCCTGCATAAGGCTCGACTTTTTCAGTTACCGCCACCTTAATCACCCCGTCCAGACGGTTTTCGAAGATGCGGTAGGCCTCTTCTATTTCGTTGAGGGGGAAGCGGTGCGTGATGAGCGGTGTGGTATCAATCTTGCCTTCCGCAATCAGCCGGAGGATTTCGGCACAGTCGCAGCCGTCTACCCCGCCCGTCTTGAAGGTGAGGTTCTTGCCGTACATGTCGGGCAAGGGAAGCACCTGCGGACGGTCGTACAAGGCGACGACGGTCACGATGGCATTCGGACGGGCACATTCCCAAGCCAGACGGAAGGTGTCATCGGCTCCGGCCACCTCGATAACCACGTCGGCTCCTCCGTGCGCACTGTGGGCTTTCACGAATGCCTGACACTGCTCCGGGGTAGTGACCAGTACCTCGGGATAATGCGTCTGCACGAAACGGATACGCTCTTCCGACTTCTCACACACGATGAGGCGGCGCGGATGCTTCAGCCGGGCACAGAGCAGCGTGCAGATTCCCGTGGGTCCGGCCCCAATCAGCAGCACCGTATCGTCGGGCGTGATTTCCGAGATGCGCGCGGCCCAGAAACCAGTGGCCAGGATGTCGCCCACGAAAAGCGCCTGCTCGTCCGTCACCCCGTCGGGAATACGGTTCAGTCCCTGGTCGGCATGCGGTACCCGCACGTATTCCGCCTGACCGCCGTCGATACGGCAACCCAGTGCCCAACCCCCGTCAGGGTCCTCGCAGTTGTTCACATACCCGTGGCGGCAGAAGAAACACTCTCCGCAGAAGGTCTCCACATTGACCGTCACCCGGTCGCCCGGCTTCACGGTCGTGACTTCCGCTCCCACCTGCTCCACGATGCCCACCATCTCATGGCCCACCGTAATGCCCGGTACGGCGCGCGGCACACTGCCGTGCTTGATGTGCAAATCGCTAGTGCAGATACTTCCCAAAGTGACGCGCACCAAGGCATCCTTCGGGCCGTTCAGCACGGGCTTCGGCTTCTCCCGCAAAGCGAACTGCCCCTGTTTCATATAAGTATAAGCTAACATATTCTTCGGTATTAATCGATTACTTCAATCAGGAAACTTACCGGACGGAAACCGTCGTTGCACGAAATCATGGCCGAGCGCTCGTTCTTCATCCAGCCGTCGTAGAAATTGCTTCCCCCATGCGCCAGTGCCATCACGAAAGGCGACATACTCTGCCACGCACTCTCACACAGTCCCTCGGGCTTCTCCCAGCCGTGGGCGATGAACACCTGCCCTTCTTCCATATCGCAGGGATGTTCGAGGGGATTCTCGTACTGCGCCATCAGGTCGCGGTAGCACGCCTTGCGCATCACGGTTATTCGGATATCTTTCATGGCTTCCTCCTTCTTATCTTATTTAGAAAAATACGCTTTCAGCACCTCGGCAAACACATCGTCCGGGGAGACCTTGTCGAACAGCTGCATCGAACTGTGCAGTTTCAGCACGTCCACCTCCGAGCCCATCAGTTGCCGTACTGTACAATGCCCGCGATGCGCCAGCAAGGCACGGGTGATTTCCCGCAGACGCGTCCCCAGTACCGGATGCGCCAGATAGGCCCGGGCCTCCTCCTCGCCATCCAATCCGTAGAATTGTGAATTGTAACTGTATCCCAGCCCCTTCTCCTGAGGGAAGATATACCAAATCCAATGGCTCTGCTTGCCGCCCTTGCGGATTTCCTTCAAAGCCACGGGATATATGTCTTCCTGGGCATCTAGAAACCGTTGCAGATTAAAATTCGTATGACCCATATTCTTCATTTTTATCTACACTCAAAATTAGGGATAATCTTCCAATCCCACAAGCGCTTTTTCTGCATTCTTTTTCCCGTTATATCAGTGGATGTTTTCTTTTTTTCGGACAGAAGAACAAAAGAACATATTTTTTGTGTGCACTCCACTCCGTTATTCATTATTTTTTTGTTCTTATGTTCTTCTGTCTTTTAAGTATGGACATAAGCACAGAAGGACATAAGTTTTTGTGCACACTCCACTCCGTTATTCATTATTAATTATTCATTTATTCTTCTTTAATTCAAGAGTTATGCTTATCTTTGTCCCGAATCTCCGCCTAAAGGAGATTGCATCGCACTTTGATTTTATATACAACAAATGATCGTTAAAGATGTCACACCAAGTTTTCGTTACGTTCCGCTGAGGTCCTGATTGGATTTTTCTCAGCTTAGGAATCGAATGAATCATTGCTTCCGACAAGGAGGCCGGGATGGTTGTGCTCTTTGACGTACTAGCGCGTACCTCTCTTTCAATGGGGAAACGAGAGGGACTCTACCTACTCCCGCAGACCGTTCGTGCCTGCAGGTTTCAACTCTATTCATCTATTTTTTTCACTTTAAAATCCATTTGTTGTATATGAAAAATCTTATGTTACGTGTTTCCCGCACTTTTTCTGAAGAACTTTATGCACCTGAATATGCTCAGAACCACCTCGCTGTGGAACTCTCTCATCCCGATGGCTTTACCAATGCGCAGGAACTTTCCATCCGCGTATACTCCGACGAATACCGTTTCTTAGGTTGCGATGCCCGCGAACTGCCGAGAAAAAATCTCCGCAAAGTCCGCTTCGATATCTGTTCTGATGAGGTATGGGGTGTCGGCCTCTACCGCATCTATGTCTACCGCAACGGGCGTCCGATGGGATGGGCCCTTCTGGAACTCTATGCCAGCTACGAACGCTGGGACAAGGCCGAGGTGGAGGATTTCCAGAGACGACCCGAAGAAAGATACTTTGCCGAGAAATTCTGTTTCCTGCCCTTGTTCGACCGATTGATTCAGGAGGGAAACGACAGCAACTTCATCCGGCAGTTCATCGAGCTGTTCCATGCCCTCGACAGCCGTCAGCTTCCCGTGCCCCACTTGCTCGTGACGGGCGACCAGGCCCATGCCTGTGCCATCCGTCTGCTGGCCTTCCATTTCTGTGAGAAGCGGGCGTCATCCTGCTATCGTTTCTCTTTACGGGAACTGCTGAACGGTTCTCTGAAATGGCCACAGCTTCAGCAGAAAATCAGCCAAAAAAAGGTGGTAGTGGTGGAAGTACCCTACCTGACCTACTCCGACCAGGACACTCTCCTGGTCGACCTGCTGGGACAGTGGCTGGAACAGAACGCCTCGTCTGGTCCCCGCTTCATCTTCTACGGACTGCTAGGGGCCACCTGCCAACTGCGAACTTACAGCGAGGAAATGGAACGGCTCTTCACCGAGCAGAACACGATTTATACTCCCGACCGTCCCGCCGATGCCGACCCGGATGAAGAAAATCCATCCGACCTGCTTGCCCTGCCGTTTGATGAGGAAGACATACTGCTGAAAACCGATTATCTTGCGACGGAAGGAATCGAAGCCTTCAAGTTAGGAAATTCTGACGACCTGCCAGCGAAGGATACTGCCGCCAAGGAACCGGATGCCGAACAGGCCTTGCAGGAGATGGTGGGACTGACGCGCCTGAAAGAGGACCTGGAGGAAGCACGGCTGCTGGCCCGCTTCACGAAGAAACGGCAGGAACTGGGACTTGATACGTCGCCGGAGAACCGTCACCACATGCTGTTCCTCGGTAATCCGGGTACGGGAAAGACCACGGTGGCTAAGCTCATCGGACAAATGTATCATCAGATGGGACTGCTTTCCGTGGGGCATACCGTGGAGACCTGCCGCACGAACCTCGTGGGCGAATTCATCGGAGAGACGGAAAAGAAGACCAGAGAAGCCATCCAGGAGGCACGGGGCGGCGTGCTCTTCATCGACGAGGCCTACACGCTAGTGACCACCCGGGAGGAAACAAAGGACTTCGGCAAGGAGGTCATCCATGCCCTGCTCCCCGTGCTCTCGGAACCCAATCCCGACCTGATTGTCATCCTGGCCGGCTACGAGGACAAGATGCAGTTGCTGATGCGCACCAACCCGGGCTTGCAGGACCGCTTCCCGCTCCAGTTCCACTTTGACGACTACACGGCAGACGAGTTACGGGAGATGGCGCACCGCTACC